>Ga0126378_10000076_pt1 | contig 71654 bp, 66 predicted proteins | sample PanSoiMetPlot_23_FD_92587 | JGI IMG/M metagenome (GOLD analysis project Ga0126378, IMG submission 92587) | Tropical forest soil microbial communities from Panama - MetaG Plot_23 | ecosystem: Environmental > Terrestrial > Soil > Tropical forest > Bulk soil | place: Panama | collected 2016-02-17 | reverse complement strand
TCCCTTCACTTCAAATTTCACTCCCTGCGGGAGCGGAATCGGCTTTTTTCCGATGCGAGACATTTCGAAATCTTCTCCTTGGTGAGTCGCTCGAAGGCGATCATCGCTCCGAGTTCCACAACCTTCTTCGCTCTTGGCCATTGGCTTTTGGCTCTTGGCCGGAGCTTCTAGGCCTTCGGCATTCTTCTCCGCCTCGGGCAAAACGTTAAGGGCTATCGCTCAATCTCCCGCAGCCGTTTTTGCGGTCGAGAGAACTGCATCCTTCTAAATCGCTCAAGCTAAGAGCCAAAGGCTAAGAGCTAAAAGCTGGTTCGCGCCTCCGGCGCGAACCACTACCACACTTCGCAGAGGATCTCTCCGCCCAGGCCCTGCTTGCGCGCCTGCCGTCCCGTCATCACGCCCTTGGGCGTGGTGAGAATGTTGATTCCCAGTCCGCCCAGCACCCGTGGAATGTCATTACGTCCCACGTACACGCGGCATCCGGGCCGCGAGATGCGTTGCAGGTTGGAGATGGCCGCGGCATTGTCATTACCGTACTTCAGGTAAATGCGCAGGACCTTTCTGCCTTCTTCCTCTGTCGCCTTGAAATTGGCGATATAGCCTTCTTCTTTCAGAATGCGTGCAATCTCCAGCTTCAGCTTCGAGGCCGGAATATCGAGCTTCTGGTGACGCGCGTGAATCGAGTTGCGAATGCGCGCCAGCAAATCTGCGACCGGATCGGTCAAACTCATCTTCTTTTATCTCCTCTTATCGTCACCCGTTTGCTCCGCCTTGCCGGAGAACCTGCCGTGACGTACTACCGGGCAGCTAGCAATTAGCAGTTAGTAATTAGCTCTTGCTTCGTAAGACCAGCGTGTCCGCCAGCCTTCAGCACGATCTGGCTAATTGCCAATTGCCAGTTGCTAATTGCTTCCTTACCAGCTCGACTTCGACACCCCGGGCACTTCACCTTTCAGCGCCAGGCCGCGGAAACACAAACGACAGAGGCCGAATTTGCGCAGGTACGCGCGCGGCCGTCCGCAGATCGAGCAGCGGTTGCGGTGCTGGGTGGAGAACTTGGGTTTCTTGTTCGTCTTGGCGATCTTTGCTGTTGTTGCCATCTTTTCCTTCGCTCGGCCTCTCGGCCATCGCTTCGGGCCTTTAGCTCTTAGCTATTGGCCTTTAGTACATCCAAATTTGAATGCTATCTTTCCATTCATTCTGTCTCGACCAAAATCTTGTTCGTTCAAGACTCCAGGTCGAGAAAGCTTTTCGCATCTTCCGCACTCACGCTAAGAGCCAATGGCGAATAGCCAAGAGCTGCCTTACTGTTTAAACGGCATTCCCAGCTGCTTCAGCAACGCCCGCGCCTGGTTGTCGTCGCGTGCCGTGGTCACGATCGTTACGTTCATCCCTTTCAGCTTGTCGACCTTCGCGTAATCGATTTCCGGGAAGATCAGCTGATCGCGCAACCCCAGCGTGTAATTGCCGCGCCCATCGAACGACTTGGTAGAAACGCCGCGAAAGTCGCGCACACGCGGCAGAGCGATGTTGATCAGCCGGTCCAGAAACTCGTACATCCTCGGACCGCGCAGCGTCACCATAGCGCCAATCGACATGCCTTCGCGCACTTTGAACGCCGCAATCGATTTCTTGGCCTTGGTCACCACCGGCTTCTGTCCGCAGATCTCGCCCAGATCACGCACCAGCGGATCGAGCATCTTGGTGTTCTGCGTCGCCTCGCCCACGCCCATGTTCACCACGATCTTATGCAGCCGGGGCACAGCCATCGGATTGGTCACGCCCAGCTCTTTGGCCAGCGCGGGAGCAATCTCCTTATCGAATTTATCTTTCAATCTTGCCGTAACTTTAGTGGTCGCCATGGTTCCTGCTTTGTCCTTCTCCCACGGTTTCGGAGTGGTTACCGGTTCGTAGGTGCTCAGTTCTTGGTATTTAGTATTTAGTAATTAGCCCCAAGCTCGCTCTTGTTCGTTCATTGCAAACAGTTCCGCTCTTCCAAACCAAGCTAAAAACTAAGTACTAATTCCTAAGTACTGCTACTTGTCTATCGGCGCATCACACCGGCGGCAAATCCGGATTCTGCGGCTGCCGTTCGACTTGTGTCCAACGCGCGACGGCCCGCAGCTCGGACAGACCAGCATCACGTTGGAAATCGAGATCGGTGACTCCTGCTCCGCAATGCCGCCCTTGATATTGCGCTGCGGATTGGGGCGCACGTTCTTCTTTACCATCTTCACGTGCTCCACCAGCACCTTGCCGCTGCCGGGGAAGACACGCAGCACCCGGCCCTGCTTGCCCGCGTCTTGGCCGGTGATCACCTTCACCGTGTCATTGCGCTTGATGTCAACTCTTTTATGCATGTTCAACCTTCAATTTCGTCGCTTCAGCCATTCGCTCTTAGTCTTTAGCCTTTAGGTCCACATCGCTCTCGCCCGCTTTCATTACCGGCTAAAAGCTAAGAGCTAAAGGCTGCTTTTCTCTTACAGCACCTCGGGCGCCAGGGAAACGATCTTCAGAAATTTCTTTTCCCGCAGCTCGCGCGCCACCGGACCGAACACGCGCGTTCCGCGCGGCTCTCCCGTGTCATCGATCAGCACAGCGGCGTTCTGGTCAAAGCGGATATAGGTGCCGTCGCGGCGGCGATGCTCCTTGCGCTGGCGCACGATCACGCACTTGACCACGGCGCCTTTCTTCACTGCGCCATCCGGCGCCGCTTCTTTCACCGCAGCGGTAACCACGTCGCCCAGGCTGGCGTTCAAGCCGGTATGTCCGCCCAGCGGCAGGATCATCTGCAGCCGGCGCGCCCCGCTATTGTCGGCCACATCGAGAATGCTTCGCATCATCACTGCCATGGTTTAACTCCTCGCCTCTCAATCTTCTTTCATCAGCGATTCGGCCCGTTTGGCCGCCGAATCGCGCTGCTCCAGGCGCTGAACGGTGCGCCCACGATCCAGAACCCTTAAGCGGTTTTCGAATCCAAAGATTCTTCGCCCGCGACCAGTTTCGCCTTCTGAATCACGTTCTTCAGCCGCCAGCGCTTCAGCTTCGACATGGGGCGCGTCTCTTCGAGCTCCACAAAATCGCCCACGCGCGCCGTGCCGTGCTCATCGTGCGCATAAAACTTCTTGGTCTTGGCCACCACGCGGCGATACAGCGGATGCGATTTCTTCATGATCGTCTGCACCACGATGGTCTTGTTCATCTTGGTGGAAACCACCTCGCCGATCTTGGTGCTGCGGCTTCCTGCCTTTTGTCCTGTGCTTGTCTCTGCCATTTACTTCTTCCTCTTCTTGGCGGTTGCCGTCGGCTTCTTCGCCGTCTTTCCCTTGGTCGCCTTGGCTTTGGCGCTCTTGCCCGCCGCCGCGTGTTTCTTGGGCGCCGCCGGAGCCGCGCTCTCCGCTGCAGCCGGCGTCTCCGCCGCGGTTTCTGCCTTCAGCGGCGCTGCGATCCCCAGCTCCTTCTCCCGGATCACCGTGTGTATGCGGGCCACATCCTTGCGCAGACCGCGAATCTTGTTCAGGCTCTCCGTCTGTCCCATCTTGAGCTGGAACTTCAGACGGAAGAGCTGGTCATTGAGCTCGCGCTGCTGGTGCAGCAGCTCGGCGTCGGTCAGGTTTCTCAGTTTTTCGACATCCATCTTTTTTTCTTCTCTTCTAGGACTCCGCAACGCTTCGCTGCTTCGTCCTCATGCTCCGTTCGCGCGGTTCAGCGCTTACTTCGCATTTCACCCAATCTTGTGGCACAGGCACTCTTGCCTGTGCTCTCTCGATTTCTCTGAGCTTTCAGCCGTTAGCCCAAACTGTTTCCGTGGCTGAATGCTGAATGCTGACTGCTTTTGTCTAACTGCTGTGTTCATGCCGCGCTACAAACTTCGTCCGCAGACCCAGCTTGTGCGAAGCCAGGCGCATCGCCTCCATGGCTTCCGTGCGGTTCACGCCTTCCATCTCAAACAGAATCTTGCCTGGACGAACCACCGCAACCCAGTGGTCCGGCGCTCCCTTGCCCTTGCCCATACGGGTTTCGGCCGGTTTCTTGGTGACCGGCTTGTCGGGAAAGAGACGCAGCCATATCTTGCCGCCGCGCTTCACAAAACGCGTCATGGCCACGCGGCTGGCTTCGATCTGCCGGTCGGTAATCCAGCCTGGCTCCATCACCTTCAACCCGTAGTCGCCGAAGGAGAGCTCTCCTCCGCGCCAGGCCTTGCCGCGCATGCGTCCGCGCTGCTGCTTGCGGTATTTAACTTTTTTCGGCATTAACATAAGTTCGAATCCTTGTAGCTGCTCACTTCTTCTTCGAGTAGTTAGTATTTAGTGCTTAGCCGCAAGCTCCCAACTGTTTTCATCGTCTCAGGCTGCTTCGGTCTTCCACACAAAGCTGAATACTAAGTACCAATTACTAACTACTGCTTAAAACGCTCCTGCTCCCTGCCGTTCCGTCTGCCGTCTCTTCTGCGGCAGAATGTCGCCTTTATATACCCAGCACTTCACGCCGATCACGCCGTACGTGGTGCGCGCTTCGGAAAATCCGAAGTCGATATCGGCGCGCAGCGTGTGCAGCGGCAGCCGTCCCTGCAGGTACCACTCTGACCGCGCGATTTCATTGCCGTTCAGCCGGCCCGACACCCGGACCTTGATGCCTTTGCAACCGAACCGCAGCGCCGAATCCACGCTCTTGCGCATGGCGCGGCGGAAGCCGACGCGCTTTTCCAGCTGCAGCGCAATCCCTTCCGACACCAGCTGTGCATCCAGCTCCGGCTTGTGCACCTCCTGGATATCGATAAACACCTCGCGCGAGGTCCGCTTCTGCAGCTCCTGCTTCAGCTTGTCGATCTCAGCGCCCTTGCGCCCGATGATGATCCCCGGACGCGCCGTGCGGATGATGATGCGCAGCTTGTTGCCCGGTCGTTCGATCTCCACCGAGCTCACGCCCGCCGACTTCAGCTTGTCACGCAGCTCGTCCTTGAGCTTCACGTCTTCGAGCAGCAGCTTGTTGTAATCCCGCTCCACAAACCAGCGCGACCGCCACGGCTTCGTATAGCCCAGGCGAAATCCGTAAGGATGGACTTTCTGTCCCATACTTTTAACCTCTTTGTTCCTTCTGGCGCTGTCACGCGCCCAAACTTTTACTTCGCTGCCACGGTCTTCTTCTTGCCGGCCGATTTCTTCTTCGCTCCGACCGCTTTTTTCCTGCCCGCGGTCTTCGATTTTGCCGGTGCAGCCGACTCCTCTTCACCGACCACCGTCGCCATCTCCTGCTTGTTCTCCGCGCCCTTCTCCGCCAGCACGATCTCCATGTGCGAGATGCGCCGCTGATAGCGGAACGCGCGCCCCATCGGCGCCGGCCGGATGCGCTTCATGCGCGGCCCGTCATTGGCGATGGCGTGTTTCACGTAGAGCTTGTCCACGTCAACATCCAGGCCTTTTTCCTGGCTCAGGTAGTTGGCGTTCTCCACCGCCGAGCGCAGCAACTGGAAGATGTCCGGCGCAATGCGCTTCTTGGTGAACTGCAGCGTGCTCAGCGCGTCTTCCACGCGGCGGCCTTTGATCAGGTCCAGCACCAGCCGCGCTTTCTGCGGCGAGACGCGGGTAAACCGGGCTTTTGCTGTAAATTCCATCGTCTGTTCCTTCAAGGGCTCGGCAACGCTTTGCTGCTCCGCCCTCTGCTACGTTCGCGGCCCCCGACGAGCCCGATTCTGGCTCGTTGGGGCAATTTCGCGCGGGCCAGCGCTCACTCCGCATTCACCCGCAACCTTTAACCCTCTACACTCGTAGAGCGCAGGCGCCTCGCCTGCGACGTTCAAATTGGGTTTGGTTTTCAACTTACCCGATTACCAAATTACCAAATCCTATTTCGACGGCGCTGCTGGCGGCGCACCTGCTGCCGGCGCTGCCGGAGCAATCGCTCCCGGACCGCCGGGAACGCCCGCCGGTTTGGCTGCGACTTCCGCCGCTGCCTTCATCGAGTGCCCCTTGAACTGCCGCGTAAAGGAGAACTCGCCCAGCTTGTGTCCCACCATGTTTTCCGTGACGTACACGGGTATAAACTTTTTGCCGTTGTGCACCGCGATGGTGTGGCCCACCATCTCCGGCGAGATCGTCGAACGGCGCGACCATGTACGAATCACTTTCTTATCGTTCTTGTTGTTCAGGTCTTCGATCTTCTTCATCAGGTGGCCGTCAATATGCGGCCCCTTTTTTACTGACCTTGCCATGGACTCAATCTCCTCATCAATTGCCAAAACTGCCAAAATTGCCAAAAACCACCGAAATTGATTCTCTTTCTGCCCTCAATTTCGAATTTGCAACCAAACTGCCTGCACAACAGGTTCTCAATTTGGATTTTTTGGCAATCGCCAATTCTGGCAATTACTTCTGTCTCCTGCTGACAATGAACTTGTCGGTGCGCTTGTTGTTGCGCGTCTTGTAACCGCGGGTCGGCTGGCCCCACGGGGTCACCGGATGCCGTCCGCCCGAGGTCTTGCCCTCGCCGCCACCGTGCGGATGATCCACCGGGTTCATGGCCACGCCGCGGTTTACCGGCCGCTTGCCCAGCCAGATATTGCGTCCCGCTTTGCCGATCGCCACGTTCTCATGGTCCACGTTGCCGATCTGCCCGATCGTCGCCATGCAGTCGATCAGCACCCGGCGCGTCTCCCCCGAAGGCAGCTTTACCAGCGCGTACTCATCTTCCTTCGCCACCAGCTGCGCCGCCCCGCCGGCCGAGCGCACCATCTGCGCGCCCTTGCCCGGCTTGAGCTCAACGTTATGAATCGTGGTGCCGGCAGGAATGTTCTTCAGCGGCAGCGCGTTGCCCACTAGGATGTCCGCTTCAGGCCCGCTCACGATCTTCTGCCCCACGTTCAATCCCACGGGATGCAGGATGTAACGCTTCTCGCCGTCGGCATAGGCCAGCAGCGCGATGCGCGCCGAGCGGTTGGGATCGTATTCGATCGAAACCACGGTCGCGGGAACGCCGGCCTTGTCGCGCTTGAAATCGATCGCGCGCAGCTTGCGCTTGTGCCCGCCGCCGCGATGCCAGATCGTGATGTCGCCCGCGTTGCGCCGCCCGCCGGTGCGCAGCTTGATGCGCGTCAGCGGCTTGTGCGGCTTGTCATTCGTCAGCTCGTCGTTGGTCAGCGTTGTCTTGAAACGCAACGATGGCGTAATCGGTCTGTATGTCTTAATGCCCATAATTTCAACCCTTAAATATTGGCCGCGTACTCCGGCATCTTTTCGCCGGCCTTGAGCCGCACATAAGCTTTCTTCCAGTCCGGACGATAGCCGGCAAACTTGCCCCGGCGCCGCTCCTTGCCCTGGAAGTTTGCCGTGCGCACCGTATCGACCTTCACCTTGAAAATCTTCTGCACCGCTTCCTTGACTTCGGTCTTGGTAGCCGCAGCCGCCACTTCAAACACCAGCGTGCCCTGGTTCTCCTTTGCCCCCAGGCCTTTTTCCGTAATCACCGGCTTGCGGATAATCTGATACGCCGACTTCATTACGCCACCTCCGCTTTACGCTTCGGCGCGCTCGCCTTCAGCGAATCCTGCAGTTTTTCGAGCGCCGGTTTGGAGAAGATCGCCGTCTCATAGCGCAGCAGGTGGTAGGGATGCACATTGCTGCTCGCCACCAGCTCCACGCCCGGAATATTGCGCGAGCTCAGCACCAGGTTGCGGTTCTCTTTTGCGCCGTCCACCAGCAGAGCGGTCTTGCCCATGCCCAGCTTGCCCAGCGTCTTGCGGAACGCGCCCGTCTTCGCGCCTTCCAGCTCAAAACCTTCCACCACCATCAGCCTGCCGTCAGAGAGCTTTGACGCCAGCGCCGAACGCAGCGCGCCCAGCAGCTTCTTCCGCGGAAACTGGTAGTCATAAGAACGAGGCTGCGGTCCATGCACCGTGCCACCGTGACGCCACAGTGGCGACCGGATCGAGCCCACGCGCGCGCGCCCCGTGCCCTTCTGCTTCCACAGCTTCTTGCCCGCGCCGGAGACCAGCTTCTTGTTCTTGGTGGCATGCGTGCCGGCCCGCTGCGCGGCGCGGTAGTGCTTCACCGCTTCCCACAGCAGGTCTTCATTGATGCCGCCGAACACTTCATCGGCCAGCTCCAGCGTGCCTACTTTCTTGCCTTCTAAATTGAGTACGTCGATTTTTGCCATCGCTTTTAACTCTTGCCTATTGGCTTTTGGCTCTTAGCCTGTCTTTTGTGGCACAGGCACTCTTGCCTGTGCGATTCGTACCTTCTTGTTGGTATCCAACCCGATTTCCGCTCTGTTCCAGCGAAGGCGCTGGCGCTTCCACACAAAGCCAAATACCAAGTACTAAATACCAACTACTTATTTCTTCGTCTTACCGGCCGCGGCTTTCTTCGCTGCCTTCAACGGATCCAGAGTGGTCGCTCCGGCAAAGCCACGACGCTCGCGCGGCGGCTTCTTGGCTTTCAAAATCACCACGTACGCGCCCTTCGGACCCGGCACCGCGCCTTCCACCAGCAGCAGATTGTCTTCATTGTCGATGCCGCGGATCTTCAGGTTCCGTACCGTGACCTGGTCCGTGCCCATGTGTCCGGACATGCGCTGCCCCTTGAACACACGCGACGGAAACGATGACGCGCCGATCGAGCCCTGCACCTGGAACATGTGTCCGTGGGCTGCCGGACCGCCGCCGAAATGATGGCGCCGCACGACGCCGGCAAAGCCGCGTCCCTTGCTCACGCCGATCACATCGACATATTTCTCGTCGTTGAAGATCTCCACCAGAACCTTGGCGCCGACCTTCAGGCTGTTGCCGTTCGCTTCCGCCGGAGCCGCTTCTCCGTCGCCGCCTTCTGCCGGCTTCGCTGCCGCCTTGGCGCCGTCTTCGGCTTCCAGAGCCACTTCGCGCATGAACTTTACCGGCGGCAGATCGTGCTTGCCGAAATGTCCCTGCATGGCCTTGGGCACGTTCTTGCCTTTCACAAACTCCACCAGGCCGATCTGCGCGGCTTCATAGCCGTCTTTCGGATTGCGTTTGATCTGCGTGATCACGCACGGCCCCGCCTGCAGGACCGTGACCGGGTGAATGTTCCCCTGGTCGTCAAAGACCTGCGTCATGCCGATTTTCTTTCCCAGAATCCCGTTAACCATTTTTCTCTCTCCTCATCATTCCGGCTGTATCAGCGACCTCGCGATCACCGGAACTGTAGGTTGTGTAGAAGCCATTAGTAATTAGTATTTAGTAGTTAGCCAAACCTGTTGATCTCTGGCGCCTTTCCTAAATACTAAGAACTAAGTACTAGCTACTTGTGTTCCTTTCCAAACGCCTTGATCTCCACATCCACGCCGGCCGGCAGATCGAGCTTCATCAGCGCGTCCACCGTGTTCTGCGTCGGCTCCAGGATGTCGATCAGCCGCTTGTGCGTGCGGATTTCAAACGCCTCGCGCGACTTCTTGTCCACGTGGGGCGAACGCAGCACACAATATTTGTTCTTCACCGTGGGCAGCGGAATCGGTCCCGCAATCTGTGCCCCGGTGCGCTTGGCCGTATCGACGATCTCACCCGTGGACTGGTCCAGGATGCGGTAGTCGTACGCCTTCAGCCGTATGCGAATTCTCTCTTTGCCTATCACTCTTTTTCCCTCAAAGAACTTCTGGTCAAACCCCACGGAATCTTGTGGTGGTTGCCGTGTTGTCAATTGCCAAAATCGCCGGAATTGCCAAAATTGGTAATTTGAAAATCAGTTTCTCGTTTAACCCAATCACCTGTTCAGCCAAACCGTCTGCACAACAGCCTTCAATTTGGATTTCTTTGGCAATTCCGGCGATTCTGGCAATCCTCTTTCGCTCGATCCCGCTTGCCGATCCTTACTGAATGATTTCTGAAATGGTCCCGGCCCCGACGGTGCGTCCACCTTCGCGGATCGCGAACCGCAAGCCCTTTTCCATGGCCACCGGCGTGATCAGCTCGATCGTCAAGGCCACGTTGTCGCCCGGCATCACCATCTCCGTGCCCGCCGGCAGCTCCGCCACTCCCGTCACGTCCGTCGTGCGGAAGTAGAACTGCGGCCGGTAACCCTTGAAGAACGGCGTATGACGTCCGCCCTCTTCCTTGGTCAGCACGTAGATCTCAGCCTTGAACTTGGTGTGCGGCGTGATCGACGCCGGTTTCGCCAGCACCATCCCGCGCTCCACATCGTCCTTGCCAATGCCTCTGAGCAGCAACCCGGCGTTATCGCCCGCCAGCCCTTCATCCAGCTGCTTCTTGAACATCTCAACTCCGGTGACAACCGTCTTTCTGGTCTCGCGGAAGCCTACGATCTCCACTTCCTCGCCCACCTTCACCTTGCCGCGCTCAATACGCCCCGTCACCACCGTGCCGCGCCCCGAGATCGAGAAGATGTCTTCAATCGGCATCAGGAACGGCTTGTCCACATCGCGCGCCGGCAGCGGTACGTTCTTGTCCACCGCTTCCATCAGCTCGTCGATCTTGGCTTCCCACTTGGCATCGCCGTTCAACGCATTCAGCGCTGAAAGCCGTACCACCGGCACATCGTCGCCGGGGAACTTGTAGCTCTTGAGCAGCTCGCGCACTTCCAGCTCTACCAGGTCCAGCAGCTCCGGATCATCCACCGCATCGCACTTGTTGAGCGCCACCACGATGTACGGTACGCCTACCTGGCGCGCCAACAGCACGTGCTCCCGCGTCTGCGGCATCGGTCCATCGGTCGCCGCCACCACCAGGATCGCTCCATCCATCTGCGCCGCGCCCGTGATCATGTTCTTGATGTAGTCGGCGTGGCCCGGGCAATCGACGTGCGCATAATGCCGGTTCGTGGTCTCATACTCCACGTGCGCCGTGGCAATGGTGATACCGCGCTCCCGCTCTTCCGGCGCGTTGTCGATCGAATCAAACGAACGGAACTTGATCTTCGGGTTGTGCTTGGACAACACCTTGGTGATCGCCGCCGTCAATGTCGTCTTGCCATGATCGATATGTCCGATCGTGCCTACGTTTACGTGCGGTTTGCTGCGATCAAATTTTTCCTTTGCCATTGCCTCTCCTCAGCGCCCATAAAGTCCCAAGGGGCTTCATGTAGTTTCGGTAACTGCCCTCAGTAATACCGGTAAACTTTTCTGTACTTCTCGCGGATTTTCTCGTCCACCTTCTCAATCCGCTCCAGATAAAACTCGCGCATCAGCGCCTGATCGGACAGAGAGAGCGATTCGTACAACTGTTTCGCCGTCTGGCCCGATTTGCCCAGCGTGCTGTCCACTGCTTCCAGGACTCCCGCGCCGGCAATCTTTTCGAACTCACGCACGTTGATGGTGCGGCTCTGCAGCTTGCTGTAAAACGTCTCAACCGCCTCCGAGCCCAGGATCCGCTCCAGCGCGGACTTCAACCGCTCGAATTCTTCCGTTTTGGTAACTGCGATCCGCGCCTGCTGATATGCCATGTTTAGCTCTGCAGTACTTAGTATTTAGTACTTAGCCGTGCGCTCTCTGCTTCTTCGTCTCGCAAAATCGCCTCGATCTTCCGAGCAAAGCTAAATACCAAGTAACTAAATACTAACTACTGTTTCTGGAGCGGGAGACGGGAATCGAACCCGCGACCAACAGCTTGGAAGGCTGTGACTCTACCACTGAGTTACTCCCGCCTGAATCTATTGCTCCGTGCCCGTTACATGCGGTTCTTTTTCCGCTCGAATCCGTTCCGCTTTCCAGTGCAGCAGCGTCCGCACTGCGAAAAAAGCCAGCAGGGCAAACGTCAATCCCCGCAGACTCACTTGCCCGCTGCCAACGGGAACAGCAGAGCCGTCCATCGTCAGCCAGACCAGAAGGGCGAGCCCTGCATAAATCCCCATCGCAACTGCAAATCGCTTGTTCTGGTCCATCACGAACTCTGCTACATCAGATTGCTGAAAATTCTGGAGCTGATGACCGGTTCTATTTAAAAACGCCTGAACCGGTGACCTCTCCCTTACCAGTTGGAGTGCTCCACCAACCTGAGCTGCATCAGCTAAATTCTGGAGCTGATGACCGGGATTGAACCGGTGACCTCTCCCTTACCAAGGGAGTGCTCTACCAACTGAGCTACATCAGCTCGCGAAACTCTTGCTCGACCGCCCCGAGGTCACCCGGTGACGGCTTCCCTTTCTTTGTTGCGGCAACGCTTCGCTGGACAACGCTTACGCAAAAACAAAACTCTGGTGCACAGGGGAGGATTCGAACCTCCGTAGCTCCGAAGAGCGGCAGATTTACAGTCTGCTACCATTAACCACTCGGTCACCTGTGCATTGAACCGAGCCTTTCGCTTATCCCAAGGCTCCGCAGCAAAGCTGCTTCGCCATCGCACTCCGTTCGCGCTGAATGGCGTTCACTCCATGGTCACCCGGCGATTGCGCCGACTATGCGGCAGGCTCATTTTTCGCTGGCTCACTACGGGCGCTCTTCCGCAAAAAGAAAAAGAGCGAAAACAAGGGACGCGCGAACATACTTCCGCATCAACACGTCAAAACGACGTTTGGGAAAGTCTTCGTGGATTGCGTTCCGGTAGAAATTGCTTTTTTTGCGCAGTGCCTGCTATGTCCGAAATACGTCCAGCTACGTACTCCGGAAAATCCCGTTTTTCCATCTGGAGCTGGCGAAGGGACTTGAACCCCTGACCCTCTGATTACAAATCAGATGCTCTACCAGCTGAGCTACGCCAGCAAAAAACCTCCCGTAACCGGGCACAAAGTTAATAAGTTAGCACATACGGCAAGCGACGTGCAACACTTGGTGCCTCGGCTTTTTTGGGAAACGTAACCTCGAGCGGTACCGCTCCATAAATATTGTAGCAAGAAAATCAAGTTTGGGTCTGCAGTTGGCCGAATCCCGCCTCTATACTGAGGGTCGCATGCGTCGCAAAAGCGTCATACTGAGTTTAATAGGCCTTTTGCTCGGCCTGACTGGGATTGGGCTGGTGGTCTACAACCGCTACTTTCTGGCCCCGCCCATGGCGGCTAAGTTATTGCCAGAAGGTGATTTGCTTGTCTATGCCAATCTAAAGCCTTTGCATTTGTTCGATCTCGGCAAGTCCGCCCCGGTGGAGATTGACGCTGATTACAAGGATTTCATCGCCCAGACGGGCATTCGAGTTGAGCGTGATCTCGACTCTGTCGCCATGTCTCGGCGTGACACACCAGACCGCAGCGATGTGGAGTCGTCAGAGATTTTTGTTGGGCGCTTCGATCCGGTGCGGCTGAAGGCTTATCTGTCGAAACTTTCGGTCAGGACAGGCGAATACCGTGGCCATATCATCTTTGACTTCATGCATGAAGGACACTACATCCGTGTTTGCATCCTGGACGAAACAAAAGTTGCCGTCACAAACATGGAACGCGCGGACCCGATGTACGGCATTATTGACGGGTTCGTCGCGAAGCGCCGCGCGGGACCATCGCTACTCGATTCCTTTTACGACAATGTCCCAAGCGGCAGCCTGGTTTGGTTGATCGCCCGCATCCCCAACAGGCCGGACAACGTGCAGCTCCCCGGCGGATTTACTTTCACCCTCCCCGGCGACACGACCGCAGTCGGATCGCTGCGCTATACCGGCTCGTTGCTTTTTCGAGCCGACGTCTTCGCGCAGAGCGAATCGCAGGCCCGCCAGATTGCCGATGCCGCAAATACCCATCTGGCATTGGTCCGCAGCATCGGACAATTTGTGGGAAGAAAAGGTACTGACAAAGATGTGAAAGCAGCGTTTGACAGCATTCAGGTTGAACAAAAAGAAAACGTGGCGACCATCACCGCCACGGTTCCACAATCTGTTCTGAAAAAACTCTGGTCGGAAGTTCAGGCTGAAGGCGCCGCACCAGCGGTTCCGCAACCGAAACGATGAATTACATGGCTCCTGAAGCCACCTGCTGATTCAGGCTGAAGCGCAGGTACTTGTACGGATTCACCGGCGTATTGAAGATTCGGACTTCATAATGCAGGTGCGGCCCGGTGCTGCGGCCGCTCTGTCCAACGTAGCCAACCAGGTCGCCCCGGCGGAGCAGTTGGCCCGCCGTTACGGCAAATCCTGACATGTGGCCGTACAAGGTCGTAATTCCATTTCCGTGGTCGATAATCACCGCTCGGCCGTAGCCATTCATGAAATCTGCAAAGCGAACAATGCCGTCAGCCGGCGCAATAATGCGGGTTCCGATGTCGCTGGAAATGTCGACTCCGCGATGGAACGCTCCCTCGCCATTGAATGGATCAATGCGCTCGCCAAACGATCCGGTGATCCTGCCCATCACCGGCCACAGTGTCGGTGCAGCCGCCAGCTTCATCCAATCCCGCGTGCTGGTATCGCGTACCTCGCCCATACTAATGCCCACCGACGCAGCGCCGGTCATGGCGGTCATTCGCAGCGCATAGAACTGCTGCATTGACGCTGAGGCAGGATCGTCGTCCTGGAACGCCGGATCAGGTTTAAGGCCGTAGAGAGAGGAAACTTCGCCTGCCAGGGAGCTTAGGGACTGCGCCTGCAGCTCATTTTCCTGGGCAATTTGTTCCAGCTGGCTGTATTGCGATTTCAGAGCCTTTTGCTCTTCGCGCAGCTCATTGTAGCGCTGCGCCTTTACCACCATGCGCGTATAGGAACCCAGCATGCCGGTGATGACCAGCATTCCAATCAGGGCGCCGGCCACAAAAACATACAGGTAATGCATCGGTACTGGAATTTTCAGCAGTTCGCCTTCGGCGTTCCGCGCCACCAGCATGATGTAAAAACGCTTACGCAAGTGAAATGACTCCGCTTAAAGAAAATTCAGTTTTCAAACTTGCTTAGGCTACTCTTTCCTGACTGCGGGCTCCCTCGTCTCGGGCTGCTAGGCTGGCCCTGCCGAATGCCTTCGGCCAGATCATTTCCGCTGACCGCGGGAAGAATCCGGGGAGTTTGAAGCGGCCAGTGGAACTTGGTGAAAACTTTGCATAACCTTAACAAGCAGCTCACCTTGTGTCAACGCCCCGCTACAGGTGCAACAGTAACGAAGGTTGGCGGCTAGTTAATTGAAAAGTCATGCCGGGCCATGACCTTCGGTTCACCGTCAGCTTTCCGTATCTTCCAAGATCGACGGGCGTCGGTTCTGCGGTTACAAACCTTAAATCATAGGAGTCCGGCCAGTTACTTTGGGACTAAGACTTGCGATTGGTCTCACTTACCGATATCAGCCAAGTCCTTACTGTTGATATATTTAACGCTGGCTATTCCTCATGAAAGAACGGCAGCTGATCAAGCACATACGGAAGTTAACCAGCTCCCTGACCGCAGCTGGAGTGACACGTGGCATCGGCGACGACTGCGCCATTCTTCAACCGCCTCGTGGAACCCAACTCCTGGTCACAACCGACCTTTGTGTGGAAAACGTTCACTTCCGTCGCCAATGGCACCCTGCACACAGCGTCGGCCACCGTTGTCTGGCTCGCGGCCTAAGTGATATCGCAGCCATGGGTGGCACTCCGGTCGCCTGTTTCCTGTCACTCGGACTGCCGCAAAAACTGCGGCAAGCCTGGCTTGATGGCTTTCTGCGTGGTCTACGCGATCTGGCCCGGCGCTTCCGTGTACAGCTCGCTGGCGGCGACATTTCATCCGCTGCAGAAATCGTCGCCGATATCGTGGTCGCCGGCCACGCGCCTTCCGGCAAAGCCATTCTTCGTTCCGGCGCTCGCCCCGGCGATCGCATTTATGTGACGGGCTCACTCGGCGGCTCCGCCGCCATCTTGCAGCAGCTCCAGGCAGGCAAACGCATCAAAGTCGCCCGCTCCAGCCCGCATTTGTATCCCATCCCGCGAATTGAAGTCGGCCAGTGGCTGCTAAAGCGCAACTTGGCTACGGCCATGATCGACCTGAGCGATGGCCTGTCGGTCGACCTGGCGCATATCTGCGAGGAGAGCTCGGTATCGGCCCAGATCAGCGCCGGAAAAATTCCGGTGGCTAAAGGTTCAATACTCCGCCTGGCATTGCACGGCGGCGAAGACTATGAACTCCTCTTCACCGCCCGCCAAAACGCACGAGTACCGGCTCAGACCGCCGGAGTCCGGCTCACCGAAATAGGGACCATCACGAGCTCTCTAAATTACTCGTCAGCAATACACATTCTGGGTGAGAATGGCGTTGTACGGCCGCTGCCGCAACGAGGCTGGGAACACTTTTGAGAGGTCCAGCCGTAAGATGCGTGCACTCGCAAAGATTGAATCATGGGGGTAGGTGCTTGCGTTCGCAGCGGGGGACAAGTAACTTTTCTCAAATCTAAACGTAGGATGGTTTATGAGCTCTCCCACAAGTCAGACACCGCAGCCGCCGTTCCCGAATCAGCCCGCTACACCGACATTGGCTCCCGAACCAGCAGGGCCGGGGCTTTCCGAACCTCAGCGTCTTATCAATGTCTTCATCGCGCCGTCGAAGACCTTTGAAGATATCAAACGCAAATCACGGTGGTGGGTCCCGTGGCTGATCCTGACGTTGTTCGGCTCCTTGTACATATTGTCCGTGGAGAAGAAAGTTACATTTGAAGCCATCATCGACGCCCGCAACGCTCATCTCTCGCCCTTCATGCAGCGCGCTATAGAGCAGATGCCCCCGGAACAGAAACAATTGATGTATCAACGCCAAATCAACGGATTTCGCCGAGGGATTTATACCGGCGGCATCTTTATCTTGCTCTACGGATTACTTGCGGCCGCCGTGCTGACGCCCACGTTCAATTTCGCCTTCGATGCCGGCATCAAATTCAAGCACGCCCTGGGTGTCGTCTTTTATGGCTCGTTGCCGCGCATCCTGTGGATCGCTTTGGGGATGGTGGTGGTCTTTGTGGGGGTTGAACCGGAGGGGTTTGACATGGAAAATCCGGTGGCAACCAGCCTGGGTGCCTTTCTCGGTATCAACAGTGACAATAGGTTTTTGTATCGCTTCCTGACCGCCTTTGACATATTTTTCATCTGGATCGTGGTTGTCATTGCAATAGGATTTATCCAGATCTCAGCCCGCAAAAAGATCGGCAAAGGCGCTGCCATTGCCGCGGTTGGTGGATGGTACCTTCTGTTGATGCTGTGCCGTGCGGCTCTTTCGCCATTCTTCTGATCGGCGATTTCACCCGCGAAACTCAAAATGATCGCGAGGGTTTGTTTTCCACCGATCAATCCTATGCAGGCGCCCATTCCCATACGGCGCCTGCGCAAGCCAATGATGGGTGCTCATGGAGGGGTACCTGCGTTTCGGCTGCCGTTGTGATGGTTCAGAAGGCTGATCTGGTTTCAGCCTGGCCCAGGTACCCGGCAGAACTATCAAAGCTTGCCCAACGGTGTATGTAGCAGTTGTCCGCCGGCGCGGGAGCAGCCTATGCGCGCCTGCGGCGATTATCCTTGAGATTATTTTCTGGTGCAGCCCGCTCTGGCACTGCTGATAAGTTTGGTTGGCGCGGCTATCATGCCAGCCGTTTTTCAATTTCATTTCCCGGGCAGGGTTCCCATCTCAATGTGCGATGGGCGGCTTTCTCTTATGCTTCAACTTCCTGGGTTCATAGAGATCATCTTGCTTGAACCTTTTGTTTAGCAGCCATCCGATCGGTATTTGACCCTGACATTAACCCGTTGCCGCAAATCCTGGGTTTTTCATGGATCCAAAAGACAGTAGGTTTACTTATCTCCTTGCTTTTGGTCTGGGCATCATTGCTATTTATTTTTGTGCTGACGGGAATGGGCTTCGTGAAAATATTTGCCGAACCGAAAACCGGATGTAAGCACAGGGAAACAGTAACTACATTACTATTTACTTGACTATTGTAGTAGCAGGAACTGTGCATATTTTGTTCTAAGTTGTAATAGATTCGACTAGTTTCAGTAGAGTTATACCTCGTGTAGTCTATAGGCTGGCGTAGATTGCATGCTAACTCTCCGGGGAACAAACCTTCTAAAAAACAGCCGGATATTGTACAAAAAGATTGACTCTGGTCAGTTTGACTGAAATACTTACTCCCCTCGAAAGGAGAATCTACATGGTAGCAAGTACACGTTGTGGATTCGTAGCAGAAGACCTCGAAGAATCAGTCGCTGCCCCGGGATCAGGTGAAGCTGTATTCGGCATCGCGTGCGACATTATTGTCGCTACCATCGATGCAACAATAACAGTTTCGGTCATCTACAATAACCCTCCTCAAATGCCTGAGTTGCCATAAGGTTGGTTAACCGTCATTTGGGTGGAGTAACTCCGCATGGCGAAAAGCACTGATAGATACTGGAAGAGGCTCGCTGCTATTCCTGCACTTGGTCGGTTCTGTAGCCAAGCGGACGAATTGATTTGTGAGCACGATCCGGAAAGCTTCTGGAAGGTTGAGTCAGCCTTCCAGAATCTTTTAGCTTCGGATTTTCTTGAGGCATTCCTCTTCCGCGAACTGAGCATGATTGCCGAAAATGACTCACACTTCATGTTTGGCAGCGAGATTCATGTCCCTCTGGTAGAGGCCTCGGCATATACCCTTCTGATCAAGCTGCTCCCTCCAGAAGCAGCCTCGCTTTCTTCTCTTTCCACTTTGACAGAAAACCTCATGCTTGCCGTCTGGAGAGACCAGGTGGAGGTACAGAGGTTCACGATTGAGCCTCCTTTCCGCCATGATGTATTTGATCGCAGCAAGCGCCTGTTGCCGGTAGACGTCAGCAATCTGGCTCATGGCAAAACCATGGGATTTCATCCGCCCGGGGACATTTTTCGTTTGCGGATGGACCGCCCCGTTTTGCTGATCCAGCTGCAATCGGCCACCGTGCTTCCGTTGCGATGGGTTTTTCATCCTGAAACACTTGAACCCGTAAGAGCAGTATCATCGCGTCTTAGTTCTTCGCGCCTCCAGTTTACTTGTCACACGCTCGCGGCGCTCGGATCACCCAGTTCAATCCCGGCTCTCAAGCGTCTCATGACCCATCCTGAGCACTATATTCGCTGGGCTGCGGTACAGAGCATATGCGCCATTTCGCGCGAGGAAGGTATTGAATGCCTTCGCAAGTCATTGGAGGACGACCATCCCCATATCCGGAATGCCGCGCAAAAGACGCTGGCAAATTTCTGAAAGAGGTTCGACCATGGCCCTGACTATCGCTTGTGAAACTGATGAGATTCTTGATCTTGACGAGTACATCGCTTATGTACAGGACAAGGTCGATATTCGAGATGAAGATTCGATAGCGGATTCGGCGAGCAAGCTCCGGCAGTTAGCAAACAACCGGGACCTGATTGTGGATCGAATGAACCGCGAGTTGGACGACTGGACAAGTTTCCAGACCGACAATTTTTATACTTCACAAACCATGATGCTGGGCCGGGGCAAGGAATTTTATGTTCGAGCCAATATGTGGCTGCCGCCGGCCAAACTTTCCCAGGACCAGGAATGGCAGGATAGGCTGTTCTACTATCGCGTACCTCACGATCACAACTTCTCCTTCCTGACTGTTGGCCATTTCGGCTCGGGCTATGAGACCACCATTTGGGAATATGATCGCGCGGGCGTCAAGGGAGAAGCAGGCGAACCGGTGGCCCTTAGGTTGTTGGAACGAACTGCTCTGACCAAAGGCAAAGTCATGCTCTATCGTGCTTGCCGCGACATTCATTCCCAGGAGCACCCGCAGGAATGTTCCATCTCGATCAACCTGATTGCGAGCCCTCCTGAAATCATCAAGACAGACCAATACATGTTTGATACCGACTCGGGCAAAATATCAGCCAATGTGCAAAAACAGGCTGCCGCCCATGTTTTTCTTTGTTCACTCGCGCAGCATATGGGAAACGGTGCGACCGCTGGAGTACTTGAAAAAGTCTCCCAAACGCACTATCTGCCCAAGGTAAGGCTGGCCGCCGCAACAGCCTTGGCTTCCCTTGAACCCGAAGGTACGCGCAGTCATGTCTGGCGGTCAGTCTTGCCGGATAAGGACGAGACCGTCCACCAGGCCGCCGTCAAGGCGTTGGACGGCGATAGGGCCTCGGAGATAACGCAAATGTTCGACAACCCTGAGAGTACCGGCTGATCTGCGGCCTGTGACGCGATCTTTGAATGTTCCATTTCCGCTTTTTTTGCCGGGCGATTAGGCGAATCCTGCGTCAAAGCCCCATTCAGCTCTAAAAATGCGCTGTTCACTGTTCTTTTGCCGCAAATGGCCTGCTGTGTATGATTTAATAAATAGTTTATAGATGGCAGATACAGGCACCCGGATTCGGCGGCGGCTTAAGGCCGTGCATCGTACTTTTCGCGAGCTTAAAATGATCGCGAAAGGTCTGCTTTCCACTGACCATCCCATCCAGGTGCACATCATTCCCATGCGGCGCTGCAATCTCTCCTGCGCCTACTGCAACGAGTATGATGATGTCTCCGATCCGGTGCCGCTGGAAGAGATGAACCGCCGGATTGACAAGCTGGCGGCCCTGGGCACCACGCTGGTAACCATCAGCGGCGGCGAAACTCTGCTCCACCCGCAGCTGGATGACATCATCCGCCGTATACGCTCGCACGGGATGATCGCCGGGCTGATCACCAACGGCTATCTGCTGACCCCGCAGCGCATTCAGCAATTGAACGCCGCCGGCCTCGATCACCTGCAGATCTCCATCGACAACGTGAAGCCCGATGACGTCTCCAAGAAATCTCTGAAAGTCCTGGACAAAAAGCTGCAGTGGCTGCGCGAACACGCTGAGTTTCACGTGAACATCAACTCAGTGATAGGCGCAGGCGTGAAAGAGCAATGGGACGCCGTGGCTATCGGCAAGCGCGCCGTGGAGCTGGGATTCACCTCCACTGTCGGCATCATTCATGACGGTACCGGCCAACTCCGCCCGCTCGATCACGAAGCGCAGGAGGTTTTCCGCGAGATGAAGAAGCTGGGCAAGCACAGCTATGCCCGCTTCAACCAGTTCCAGAACAACATCGCGCTGGGCCAGCCGAACAACTGGCGTTGCCGCGCCGGGTCGCGCTACCTTTATGTTTGCGAGAATGGTCTGGTGCATTACTGCTCCCAGCAGCGCGGCTATCCCGGCGTTCCTCTTGCCGGCTATTCGACCGACGACATTCGCCGCGAATTCCTGACGCAGAAATCCTGCGCTGCCAACTGCACCATCTCCTGCGTCCACCAGACTTCACTGGTCGATTTCTGGCGCGCTCCCCAGACCCGCGAATCCCACCGCACCTTCTCCGCCCCTGTGCCGCAGGACGAGCTGGTGCAGATCACTACCGCAAAGGCTGAAAAAGAAGAATCTGTAATGGCCGACTAGTATTACGGCGTGAATCCCACAGCCTTCCATAGCGGTGCGGGTTTATACATCTTTCCGGCGGCAAAAACTGTATCCACTTTGCGAATATCACTGATGTTTTCCAGCGGATTTCCATCCACCAGAATCACGTCGGCACGCTTGCCTGCTTCCACGGTTCCTGAATCCTTCTCCATGCCCATGGCGCGAGCAGGAACCAGGGTTGCCGCCTGAATCGCCTCCATGGGCTTGAAGCCCGCTTTTACGTAAAGTTCAATCTCGCGATCCAGGCTAAAGCCGGGAACCGCCTGGTCGGTGCCGGCAACCATGGGAATGCCGGCCTGGTGCAGAATGTGCACCGTCTCGACCAGTGCGTTGAACTGCGCAGCGGCGTTCTGGGCGCGATCGGCTGGTACACCCATCGTTTCCAGCCCTTCTTTGAGCTCCGGCGCCACCCGGGTAATACCGGGCTCGAAGGTTGAAACCGGTTCTTGCAGCGAGTGCGTAATGATCTCCAGCAGCGCCAGCGTCGGATCCACCACCGTGTGGTGCTCTTTCAGCAATTGGATCACGCGGGCCACCTGCGGCGAGTCGGGGGCAATGGCGTGGGTCTTGGGATCCATCATCACCTCGGTCACATATTCCACGTGATTGATCTGGTCCATGCCGTCTTCCACGCCTTGAATTGCATTCATTCCGATCGGGATATGTCCGGTAACCGTCATGCCCAGCCGATGCGCTTCTGCAGTAACAATGGGCAGAATATTCGCTTTAACTGAACTGTAAATCTTGATCTGCTGAAAGCCCTCTGCGTGGTACTTCTGCACCTGCTCCCGCGCCTGTTCGGGCGTATCAACCCGGATGATTCCCAGCGCCAGCGGGCTTGTGCCGTCGACCACCCCGGCCATTACCAGCCTCGGGCCAATACCGCGTCCATTCGCAATCGCATCGCGCACAGCGACGATGAACTCGCGTTCGTTGCCTACATCGCGCGCCGTGGTAACTCCTGTAGCCAGGTAGATCGGGCCCCATTCCACTTGCTCAAAATGTGCATGCATCTCCCAGAGACCCGGAAGCACGCTCTTGCCATGTGCATCAATCACCTGCGCACCCGCGGGAACCTGGGTGCTTTCCGCTGGACCGGCAGCGACAATCTTGCCCTCGCGCAAAACCACTACGGAATTCTCAATCGGCGGTCTGCCGGTGCCGTCAATCAACCTGCCGCCGACAATCGCGGTCACAGCTGAGTTGTTCGAGTTGAAACCGGCGGCAACTTTCGCCAGAGTCGCCATGCCATCACGGGCAGCGCTGGTCACAAACGCTGCAAGCCCATCTTCATAGCCATCGGCCACGGCTTCAAAGTGATCCATCTCGGCATCAATGCTGACCAAGGCAATGAGATGGTCATGGTCATCCATCCACAGCGATTCCATCCCCCAGATCAGCCCGTGAATCGCATATTTGTGCAATCGAACCTGCCGGCCGCCGGCAGCGATCGTATCCGTGCCCAGTTCCTGTATCTGAACCTCGCCCTTGGGCAGCGTTTCCAGCGTCGGCGGCTTCCCATGAGAACGCCAGTAACGCATCAGCATCATCTGCACAGACACAGGCGCATAGCCGTCAATATCAAAAAACTTGCCGCCTGGAGGGATGGAGATGGCCCCGGCCGTGCTGCCCGAAACCGAGTTATCGATGGCCGAGAAACGCGATATCTTACCCTTGATCTGGAATTGGCGCGGAGTAAGGTCTGACCGCTGCATCACCAGCGTGGTAGTCAGCGGAACCGGCGAGCCCCGGTCGACAAACTTGAAGTCTGATTTCAGGGTCACCTGATCGCCCAGCACCGTCAGGCTATAGGTTTCCTTGCCGATAAGCTGCTCAAATTTGTGGAGATTGAAACTTCCCTGCTCCTCAACCCTGGGTTCGCCCTGGGCCCAGATGCAGACCGACCACAGAATTAGACAAAGAGCCGAAGCTCGCCTGATTGTCCTCACAAACACCTCTTCTACGTCGATTTACGATCCTGATTTCATTTCTACGATTCCAGCGCGTATCGCAGCGCCGCGCGGGCTAAAATACGCGTGGAATCGAGCGTTGGCAGCGGCGACTCCCGATCGCCAATCAGCAGCGGGATTTCCGTGCACCCTAAAACCACCGCGTCACAGCCCTGGACCTTGAGCTGCTCAATTACCTGCTGAAAGTAGACCAGCGCCTCCGGCCTCTGCTGCCCGCGCACCAACTCGTCGAAAATGATTGTGTTGATCGCTTCCTGCTGCTGCTCTGTCGGTCGCAGATAACCAATGCCCAGCGGCTCCAGCTTCTCCGGATACACCGGCCCGCTCACCAGAAATTTCGTGCCGGTGATCCCGAGCTTTCTAAATCCGCGACGGCGCGCCTCCTTGCCTACTTCTTCCGCAATGTGCAGCCAGGGCAGCGGCGAGCACGATACAACAAACGGCATTGCCTGGTGGATCGTGTTGTCCGGACAGATGAGGAAATCCGCTCCGGCCCGCTTCAACGTTTCCGCCGAACGCAACATGATCCCGGCTACCGTCTTCCAGTCCCGGCCGGCATCAATCGGCTTCATGTACTCGGCCAGCGAGATGGTATGCAACGTCACTTCCGGGTGCGCGTGTTTGCCCAGGAGCGCTTCGCCTTCAAGACAGATGGTGCGATAACAAAGCGCCGCGCCCTCCGCGCTGCAGCCGACGATACCGATGTGCTTCATGCCAGGAAGTCAATTTTCTGCAGGAACCGCAGCTTTTTTTCCACCGGAAGAAATGAGGCTTCAAATGAATTTCGCGCCAGCTCGCGCAGATGCTCGTCAGAAAACTCAAATTCCTGCTGCGCCAGCTCGTATTCTTTGGTCAGCGACGTCTGAAACATGGCCGGATCATCAGTGTTCAAGGTTACCATCAGCCCCTGATCAAAAAATTTACGGACCGGATGTTCCTTCAATTCAGGGGACGCGCCGGTGCGCAGGTTGCTGCTGACGCAGACCTCCACCGGCACCTGTTTCTCCGCCATGACTTCCATCAGCTCAGGATCCTGCGCCGCTGCCAGACCATGGCCAATGCGTTCGGCGCCGATGTTCAATGCCCCCCACACTGACGCCGGGCCGGTGGTCTCGCCGGCATGTGCGGTAAGGCGCAAGCCATTGTCCGCAGCTTTTTTGTATAGATCGCGAAACTTTTCTGCCGGACCGCGAGCCTCGTCGCCGCCGATTCCGATAGCCACAACGTTGCGATCACGCAGGCGCGCCGCCAGGTCGAACACCTCAGCCGCTGCCTCAGGGCCGAAATGACGCACCGCATCAAAGATCCATAACAGTGACACGCCGAAATCGCGCTGGCCGCGCTCACGGCCGCGCTCCATGCCTTCAAAGAGCGGTTCCACCGGCTGGCCGCGCCAGCGAATCACGCCGATGCTGACATAGACTTCGGCATGCATCACATTCTGCTGCCGCAGCTTCTGCATCAGCCGATAGGTGATCAACTCATAATCTTCCGGCTCGCGCAGCCGCTCCGTCACCGATTTGAAAGCCATCAGGAAACCGTCGAAGTCCTTGTAAGAATAAAGACGGCGGACATCGTCTTCGGTTAGTACGTCGCCGCTCCCGGTCGCGTCATACCGGTTGTTCTCTGTCGGCAACGGCGTGTGATAGCGCCGGCTCAGTTCGGCGAGCGTGGCCGGATCGATCGAGCCCTCCAGGTGCAGATGGAGCTCCGCTTTCGGCAACGACTGGATGAACGTTTTCGAAGCCATTAGCCCTTGCCGGCTGCAGCGCTGCTGGTGGCAAATTCACTGTGATGGCGGCTATATAGGAAGTAAATCACCAGACCGATCGCCAGCCAGGCGAAGAAACGTAACCAGGTAATGACCAGCAGTCCTGCCATGAGCGCGATACAAAGCACCACTGAGATGATGGGGAACACTGGCACAAAAGGAACTTTGAATCCGCGTGGCCGGTCAGGCTGCGATTTTCGCAGGAACAGAACTCCGAGAGAGACCAGGACAAAAGCAAAAAGCGTCCCGATATTGGAAAGATCGGCGGCCTCACTGATGCCCACAAAGCCCGCAGGTAGCCCGACAGCCGCGCCGGCAATCCAGGTGGACCAGTGTGGCGTCTTGAACTTCAGATGCACGGCGGAAAACAGTTTGGGCAGCAAGCCATCGCGTGACATAGCAAACCATATGCGGGTCTGGCCATACTGGAAAACCAGCAGAGACGAGATCATTCCCATCAGCGCGCCGATGACAATCACTGCCTGGAACCAGCGGTTGGCTCCCAGATGCGATAAGGCATAGGCAACCGGCGCGTTCGCCGCTTCACCGTTAGCGCTGGTGAAGGTGGAATACTTCATCATTCCCAACAAGACAAGGGACACGCCGATATACAAAATCGTGCAGACGATCAGCGACGCGATGATTCCAAACGGAATGTCCTTTTGCGGATTGCGGGCTTCTTCGGCCGCCGTGGAAACAGAATCAAAGCCTATGTACGTGAAAAAGATAATTGCCCCGCCGGCCAGGACTCCGGCAAATCCTGAAGGCGCGAACGGATGCAAGTTGACCGGGTTCATCAACATCCCGCCCACAATCAGAAAAGTAATGATGGCCCCAATTTTCACCAGAACCATCACGTTGTTGGCCTCGGCCGATTCGCGTATTCCCCAAACGAGCAAGACCGTAAGTACGAATATGATCAGAAATGCGGGTACATTGAAGTACGCGCCAGTCCATTGGCCATCCCAGGGAGGAGATGACCACCTGTCGGGAAGATTCAGGCCAAATGCCGCAAGTTGCGCTTTGAGGTATCCTCCGAAGCCGACCGCGACGGCAATGTTGCTCACCACATATTCAAGGATGAGGTCCCAGCCAATGATCCATGCGATCAGTTCGCCCAGGGTTGCGTATGAGTATGTATAGGCACTGCCTGCGATCGGGATCATGGAAGCAAGCTCGGCATAGCACAATCCAGCAAAAGCGCATGCTACAGCCACCAACAGAAAAGAAATGGCAATTGCAGGTCCGGCGGGTGGACGACCATGCAATAGCACGCCTGACAAGTTTCCATGCCGAAACAGGTTCTGAAAGACGTCAAGAACCTGTGCGTGCAGAAGTGACGGTTGGGAGTACTCACCAGCTGCCGCGGTGCCGGTCAGCACAAAGATCCCAGACCCGATAATGGCGCCGATGCCCAGCGCCGTCAGCGACCATGGGCCCAATGACTTCTTTAGCCGATGCCCCGGCTCTTCCGAGTCGGAGATCAGCTTGTCAATGGACTTCTTGGCAAAGAATTGGCTGGCCAGAAAGGCCTCCTTGAAGTTGCAGGGTGATGAGCTGCCCGGACGGGCAACTTGTGGCGCAACGGCATGAAGCCGCTGCGCCACTCGAAATCGACTCTAGCGCTTGGCCTGGCCGCGTGCCAGCTTCTTGACCTTGGGCTTCTTGCTGCCGCGCGGATAATCCCGCGGCTTCTTGGGCGCCTGCTTCTTGCGCGACGTACGCTTTGCCTTTTTGCGTTCTTCTTTGCTCAGTTTCTTGGTATTTGCCATGTACCTGTCCTAGTAAAAGATAGATTCCTTCGTGCTACGCCCTTTCCAGATGGGCATACTTCTCCACCAGCTTTTTCAATCCGAATCGAGGAAATTGTACCGTAATCTTGGCGTTTTCTCCTTCGCCCTCCCGCCGGTAGACAACTCCCTCACCGTACTTGGGGTGCTTCACTCGCTGTCCGGGACGGAACGAAGTGCCGCCCCTAGCTTTCTCCACCGGCACCTGCGGACGGTTGAACTTCTTGCCTCGCGACGCAAAAAATTCCGCGATGTTGTCGATGGAGTTGTACTTTGGCCCCGTATAGCTACTGCTCTTCGGCTTGGTGCGCGCGGCCGGGCGTTGCCAGCCGTCTTCGGCCGGCGCGCTCTGATCTTCGTCCTCGTAGTTGTAGTGCCGCTCGCCATAATCCGCGTCGCGATATGAGCCGCGGGCCCTGGATCGCGCGGCTCCCAGCTCTTCCAGCAGCTGCGGTGGAACCTCTTCCAGAAAACGCGAGGGCACAGTGGCATCCGGCATGTCTGTGCCATAGCGGCGGCGATAGCGGGCGTTGCTCAAGACCAGCGAATCCATGGCCCTGGTCATGCCCACATAGCACAAGCGGCGCTCTTCTTCCATCTGATCGGGATCGTTGAAGGCCCGGGAGTGCGGGAACAAGCCCTCTTCCATGCCGATCAGAAAAACTAGGCTGAACTCCAGCCCCTTGGCCGAATGCAGCGTCATCAAAGTTACCGTGCCGCGAGGATCGTAGGTGTCCACGTCGCTGACCAGCGCGGCGTGGTCCAGGAATTCTGCCAGGGTCTCGCCGCGATCGCGCGAATCCATGGCGGCGTTCACCAATTCGCGCAGGTTGTCGATACGCGAGAAAGATTCCGGCGTGGCTTCTTCTTCCAGCTGCTTGATGTAACCCGTCCGGTCGATCAGGAATTTCAAGACCTCGGGAATGCTGGCCGGCCCGCCGGGAGCGCGAAACCCTTCGACGGTTTCTTCGCCGGCATTTCCATTTCCGCCTGCGGCTTCAATTTGATCAGGGGTTGCCGCGGTTTCTTCTTCCGGTTCGTTCGCTCCGAAGTCGAAGCTGATGTTTTCACCAAATTCAGCCGGCTCAAACGAAGTATCGACTTCTTCGATCGCAGCCGAGGGCGGCTGCGCTCCTGAGCTATTCAAAGCGGCCGCCTTCTTTCCCGCTTCGGCCGTTTCCTCTACCCGCTCCGCAAACGTCCCCAGCAACATGGCGCGAGCGTCTTCAATTAGCTCCTGGAAACCCGTCAAAGCCGCAAGCGCACGCGCCGGAAGCAGCTTGCGCTCGAGCGTTTCACTGATAGCCGACCACAACGACATCCCGGTCTCCAGCGAAAGCCGTTCCACTGTCTCCACCGTGGATTTGCCGATTCCGCGAGCCGGTGTGTTGATCACCCGCAACAGAGCAATGGAATCCTGCGGATTGTTGATCAGCTTCAGGTAGCTGATCATGTCTTTGATTTCGGCGCGTTCGTAGAAAGAGAAGCCGCCAACCACCTGGTAGGAAATCTGGTAGCGCCGCATGGCCTCTTCAATCAGGCGCGATTGCGAATTGAGCCGGTACAACACAGCCACGCGTACGCCCTCAACGCCGTCTTCATTGGCCTTTTTGAGATAGCGCGAGATGTAGTCAGCAGCAAAAAGCGCCTCGTTCTCGCCATCAGGGGCCTCATAGTAGCCGATGCGGCTGCCGCCCTGGCGCGCCGTCCACAGCGTCTTGCCTTTGCGTTTCACGTTGTTGGCCACAACCGCCGACGCGGCTTCCAGGATCGCCTGCGTAGAGCGGTAGTTCTGCTCCAGGCGGATGATCCGCGCTTCCGGGAAGTCTTTCTCAAATTCCAGAATGTTGCGAATATCCGCCCCGCGCCACGAATAGATGGACTGGTCTTCATCGCCGACGACGCAAACGTTGTGCCGCGTACCGGCCAGCAGCTTGATCAGCTCGTACTGCGGCCGGTTCGTATCCTGGTATTCGTCGATCAGCAGATATTCGTAGCGTCGCTGGTAGCGCTCGCGGACCTCAGAAGAAGACTTGAGTAACCGCACGGTTTCAAGCAGCAGATCGTCAAAATCGAGCGCATTGGCCTTGCGCAGCTCTTTGCGATATTCCTCAAAAATGTGCGCGACCTTCTCCGTAATAGGATCGGACGATTGCAGGTACATCTCCTGCGGATCCAGCATGTGGTTCTTCGCCCAGGAGATGCGACCCAGCACGGCGCTGGGCTTGAGTTGCTTGTCGTCGAGACCCAGCCGGCGCATCACCGACTTCACGACCGCCTGCTGATCGGCTTCGTCATAGATGGCAAAGTCTTTTTTGTAGCCGGCGCCGCCGATCTTCATGGCTTCAATGTCGCGGCGCAAAACGCGGACACAAAAAGAATGGAAGGTTGCGATCAGGGGTTTGCGCAGTGTCCGGCCGCCCAGCAGGGTTTCCACGCGCTCCGCCATCTCCGCGGCTGCCTTGTTCGTGAAAGTAACGGCCAGGATCGAGTCTGGTTCAATTCCTTTAGTTTCAATAAGATGGACGATGCGATAGGTAATCACACGGGTCTTGCCGCTGCCCGCGCCGGCGAGTATGAGCACCGGCCCATCGACAGCTTCTACCGCTTCGCGCTGGCGAGGATTGAGTTTGTCCAGAAAACTGACCACGGAATTCACTTGATGCAAGTATGACTTCTTTCAACGCAAAAAGAAAAGGATGCTCAGCGAGGACATCAACGCCAGGATTTACCTTCTTCCTTGGCGCTCCTCTCAGGGAGCATCCATCTCTTTTTATTTTAGCGTAGAGACCCGAGTTTGCTCGGGTCTCTAGGCCGTCATTTGCGAGATTATGGTCTCGGTGTTGGGCTGGGCTGCGCTTGCGGCGGCCGTTGCTCGGCTGGTCTCGGCTGACCAGGATTGGGCGCAGGAGCAGCGTTTTCATCATCCTGAACCGGCGGCGGTGGCGGCAATTCTTTTTCGATCGGCTTGCGCGGAAACATCTGGTCGCGCTGCGCCGCCATGTACACAAATGACGCCACGATCACTGCCATCTGCTTCAGGTCTTCCGGCTGCAGCCGGTCGTAGACATCCATATTGGAGTGGTGGGTACGCGTATCGTATTCCAGCGGGTCCTGTATGAACTGGAAGCCGGGAATACCGACCGCGTCGAAGGAAAGATGATCGGTGCCGCCGGTGTTGCGCATGGCCAGGGTACTCATCCCCAGATCGCCGAACGGCTTCATCCAGGCTTCAAAAATTGGCTTGACCATGGCATTTTCCTGCATGTATACGCCGCGGATCTTGCCCGAGCCGTTATCTACATTGAAATAAACGGAAACCTTGGCCGCCTCCGGTTTGATGGTCATGGGACCCAGAGTGCGGTTGCGGACGGAAGGATCGCCTTTGCGCTCCGGATCTTTTGATTCCGGCCGCGAGCCGAAGTGGTGTTCCACATACCACTCTGAGCCCAGCAGACCCTCCTCTTCGCCGGTCCACAGGCCGATGCGGATCGTGCGGCGCGGCTTGATATCCAGCGCCTTGAGAATACGCACGGCTTCCATCATCACGATGCTGCCGGCGCCGTTGTCGGTGGCTCCGGTACCGGTGTGCCAGGAATCCAGATGGGCGCCCAGCATGACAACCTCGTCTTTTTTGTCGGTTCCGGGGATCTCGGCGATAGTGTCGTTCTGGTTCATTGACTCCGGACCATCGTAAAAGGCGTTCTTGACGTTCAACTCCAGCTCAACGGTCTTTTTGGCCGCCAGGATGCGCTCGATGCGGCTCCAATGCTCGGACGCCAGCGTGATCTGCGGCGTGCCTACGGTCTGGCCCACTTTGTAAGAACCGCCCTGCTGGACGAAGACCGTGCCGCCGCCAAGCGTACCGCGGCTGTGGTCCACGATCGCCAGGACTTTCTCCTCTTCGAAGAATTTGAGAAGCTGGCGCAGGAAGCGGGCGCGCTGCTGGAATTCGCGGAACTGCGGATTCACCCGCTCGCTAGGAATCGGGTACGTCTCAATGTCAGCGAGCTGCTTATCGGTAAGCCGCTCCGAGAGAGGTGCGGTGGAGAGTTTGAGGTCGGGATCATCGCCCACCAGCACAATCTTGCCCGCCAGTTTGCCGCGATACTTCGCCAGGTCCTGCGGCGTGCGGATATTGACCCGTACAACCTCGCCTTTGACTGGGCCGTCGGTTCCGGGGGTCCAGGCCTTCGAATAAGCAATCAGCGTGGCGACATCCGGGGAAACCATGCGGACATTAACGTATTCGTTGGACCATCCCCGGCCGAAGGGACCCCACGCTTCAAGGTGGGAGTTCACCAGCCCGAATTCCGTCAGCTTGTCGCGCGTCCATTCGTTGGCCTTCTTCACGTTGGGTGAACCGGTAAGGCGCGGGCCGATCTGGTCCATAAGTCCGCTCGCGATGTCCATGATTTTGGAGTTATGAAAACCTTCGTAGCGGATCTTGCTGATCGTCTCCAGATCAACCTTCTCCTGCGCGTTACAATCGAGCGCCATGGCAAGAGAGAAGACCGCGAGACACGAAATGAGACGCTTTAAACTGGACATTTTTTCTCCTCGGTGGAATAAGCCGACTGTGGGGCAGAGCAGTTTATATGCGCCCTACTTCAGGGTCAAACGATTGGTTGTGAAGATTTGTTTAGAAAAAACGGCCTAAAGACCACGGTCGCAAGTTCAAAAAAGGCGAGCAAAAGCCAGCTTGGCTATAAAACAGACGATTTGTCTCAATGGGTGATTCTTGATCGCCCGCCCCGGACCAGGGTAATCGTAAAACCAGAAATGGCTCCCAGGATGGCGACGGGGATGGCGGCTTTGTAGGCCAGCGTCATGTCCGGTTGCGAGTGGCTCGCGGCTCTAAGCACCAAAAGAGCGATGCACAGGAAAGCAACAGATAAAAAGAATGTTATAACGCCGGAGAATACCCCTATACCGGCACTCAGGAAGAATCTCTTCATAAAAACCACACCCGGGTTGGCTAAGTCAGCCTTACGTTAGAATAATAACGTGAGTCAGGCAGTCAATGCGCAGCTGCGGAGCGTCCACGAGGTCATTCGTGAGGCGCAAGTCAGCCAGGCGGCCAACGGCATTTGCTATACCACCTCGGGCGAGATCATGCTCCCCTCCGACGATCTGGAGCGGATTGTAGCCGCGGTGCCCCGTTCCGTTGCCGCCGCCCTGGATCGTAAAGCGTTCTACTTTGTGCCGCTCACCATTGGCGACGGCGACAAGACGCTGGTTGCAGAACGCTTTGACGGCCCTCCGCTGGAGGGCTCCATTTGCCATCGTAACATCGATTCCGGCAATGCCCAGTGCGTCTTTATCTCTACCCGGCTGCTGGAAGAGCGCTTTGCCATTGCCTTTGAGTTCTACATCAACGTGGGCCATGCGTTTGTCGATAAGGCCGGCATTTCTCCCGAATTTGCCGAGCTGGCCTGGTCGCAGGTGGTGAAGAACGTTCGCGGGGAAACCAGCTTTGACGCGCACGAGTTCCGCAAGCAGGTTCAACCCTTCGGCTCAGGCCGCGTGGACGAGAAGATCAAGTCCGACTATCTGGCGGCGGCCTTCTCTGATTCCATCGCCATCTACCTGCTCTCCCTTTGCCTCGACGTGGATTATTACGAGCTGCGCGAGCGCGAATACCCGCTGTTGGCGCCTTCAGCTCTGGCCGAGCGGCTGAAGAAGATCGCGGAACTCTTCCCCCCAAATCCAGGCTTTCAGTTTGATATTCGGTATCGGCGCAAAAGTTAGAGCGTCAGACTGTCGCTTCGCTCCAAACCGCTTGGCATTCTGGCACGCGCCAAAAGTCTAATGCTCCCGCGGCGACCGGCTCGGCGCGCTAGCCGGCCTCGCCGGATTTCATCCTCATGGGAAGCCGCTGATTTCCTTTACAATCGTCGCAATGATCGCTCATCTCAGAGGAAAACTCATCGCCAAGCATCCCAACCAAGCGATTGTGGAGGCCGGCGGCGTGGGCTATGACGTCACTATCAGCGTTCCTACTTTTTCCGAGCTGCCTGAGCTCAACGCCGAGGTAGCCTTTTTCATTCATACCCATGTGCGGGAAGACGCGCTGGCTTTGTTTGGTTTCCTGCGCTCACGGGAGAAACAGGTGTTTGAGAAGCTGCTGAGCGTGAGCGGGATTGGGCCCAAGCTGGCCATCACCATCCTGAGCGGAATGCCGGCAGATGCGATGATAGCTGCCATCAGGGGGAACAACGTCGCAGCGCTCACGCGCATTCCCGGCATCGGCAAGAAGACTGCTGAGCGCATGGTTTTGGAGCTGCGCGACAAGCTGGAGGCCTTTGGTATTGCCGCGGAAGCGGCGCCTACGGTTTCGCCGGTCGAGGAAGACGTGATCTCCGCTCTCGTCAACTTGGGTTATCAGCGTGCTATCGCGGAAAAGGCGCTGGCTCGGCTGGGCAATGTTGCCACAGAGAGCTTCGATACCCTCTTTCGCAAAGCCATGGCAGCGTTGGCTAAGTGAGAACGCTTGCCCAATCGCATGTCGATCCCGCGGCGAATCAGGTTACACTTGGTCTTGCATGCGTAAGCTGCGCCAAATCGTGACGCTCAGCCTGCTTCTGGCGCTTTCCCTGCAGGCGTCCGACAAGAAGCAGCAGCAGGCCTTCTACCTCAAGCCGGACCAGACCGCCGATCTTCCATCCAATATCAAGATGGTAACGGCGAAGCAGGATTGCGAAAACTGGGCCATGGCCGCGGGCGTAGAGACCATGCTGCAGAGGCAGAACGTAGCGCTGGACCAGAGTTTCTGGGTTATGCGTCTCGACGGCGGCGAACTCTGCCTGGACAAGCCGCCGAGCATCGATGCACTGAGCCAAGTGGTCAACCGGGAATTCGTTCTCGATGACGGCCGTCACGTGCGGCTTGAGGTGCGCTTTGTTCCCGGCCCTCCCGTGAACATTGACGCTGTTATCGCGGGCCTGAAGCTGCAGCAGGTTTCTCTCCTGCTTTGGCAGGGACATCCCTACTACCTGACCGGCATGACCTATGACGAGCGCATCGGCCGCGACGGCACCCGTTTTTTTGAGGTCAAGGAGATGCGTCTGGCCAATACCTTCGCCAAACAGCCAGGCATCACCTTTCAAAAGGGCCGCGACAATCCGGATGACATCGCGGGTATCATGAGCGTCTCGGTTCTCTCCCAATAAGTGGCTTTGCTATCCTGAGTCGGTGATTACCAACCTGGTTGCCGCCAACCTAAGACAGCGTCCGGTGCGGACTCTATTGAGCGTGCTGCTGATCGCAATACCTGTAACGCTGATGCTCACGCTGGTGGGGTTGAGCCATGGTTTTGTGGATGACTCTTCACAGCGCACGCGCGGCGTCGGCGCGGATATTGTTGTGCGGTCGTCCGATGCCGTTCCCGGCAACATGGCGCTCTCCAACATGTCAGAGAAGCTGATCACCCGCCTCGCGCAGCTGCCGCACGTGGCTGCGGCCACAGGCGTAGCCAGCCATCTTGTCTCGGGCTGGACGACGGTGGCCGGCATCGATCCCGCCGGCTTTGAGCATATCAGCGGACCATTTACGTATCGCGAAGGCCATGGCTTTCAGGGACCGGACGATATCCTGCTTGACACTTATTACGCGCAGCAGGCGCGTGTGCGTGCGGGAGACAAGGTCAACCTGCTCAATCACACCTGGAACGTCGCGGGCCTCGTCGAGCCGGGCAAGCTCGCTCACATCTTTCTGCCGATCACCGTCGTGCAGGACATGGATGGCACGCGCGGCAAGGTAGCGCAGATTTATCTCAAGCTGGACCATCCGTCGAACACAAATGCAGTGATCGCCGATCTCCAGCAGCTGCTCCCCGGATACAAAATCTACGGCGTGGAGGAGCTCGTCTCGCTGACTTCAGTCGATAATGTTCCGTTTCTCAGGCCGCTACTGAACGTGATCATTGGCGTAGCCGTTCTCATTGGGGCCGCTGTAGCTTCGCTTTCCATGTACATGGCGGTGCAGCAGCGTACAAGGGAAATCGGCATTCTGAAGTCTTTAGGCGCTTCAAAGCTGCTGCTGTTGCGAATCATTTTGATGGAAGCCCTTTTCCTCGGATTGGGTGGAAGCCTTCTGGGCATCGGCTTCAGCTTTCTCAGCCGATGGCTGCTGGCAACACTGGTTCCCGCTTCGTTGCCGCAAGCAATTGTGCCGGGATGGTGGCCGATCGCGGGAGCGATCGCTATGGGCGCGGCGATTTTGGGCGCTCTCTACCCTGGCCTGCTGGCTGCACGGCAGGACCCGATTCAGGCCTTAGCTTACGAATAGTCGAAACGCTCTGTTACTTTCCAATACAGAAACTGCTGAAGATCAGGTTCAGGATATCGTCCGTGGTGGTCTCGCCGGTGATGGCGTCAAGCGGGCGCAGCGCGCCATAGAGATCGAGCATGATCATCTCGTGGGGAATGTTGCGTTTCACTGCGTTTACAGCTGCGTCAAGCCCGTGGAGTGATTCTTCTACCAGGCGTTGATGACGAATGTTGGTAAGAAAACCTGTTTCGTGCTCCCCGCCGGGGTGTCCGGAGACTTCTTCCATGATTGCCTGCCGCAGCGCATCAATGCCGGTGCCCGTAGTGGCGGAGGTCTTGAAGGTCCTGTTGCCGTCAAGCTGCAGGTCGGCCGCCGGCGCAAGATCAATCTTGTTGACGACCGCAATGGCACGGCGGGCAGAGCTTGCCTGCAGCAGTTCGCGATCTTCAGTCGAAACTTCCTGCGTGCTGTCGAGCACCACCAGAACCAGGTCGGCTTCGCTTAGCGCCTCATATGATTTGCGAATCCCGATGCTCTCAGCTTCGTCGGTGGAGTGGCGAATGCCGGCGGTATCGACCAGCCGAATCGGTATACCGCCCAGAGCAACGGTCTCGGTCACAAGATCGCGAGTGGTCCCAGGCGTGGCCGTCACGATGGCGCGCTCCCGCTCGACCAACCGGTTGAAGAGGCTGGATTTGCCGACGTTAGGCCGGCCCACAATAGCCAGCGTCAAACCTTCATGCACCATCTTGCCGTAAGCAAACGATGCCCGCAGCTGCTCCAGCGGCGCTCGCACCTCCTGGATGCGTGACAGGATCCCCTCAACCGGAAGCACCGCTATGTCGTCTTCGGCAAAATCGATCCCGGCCTCCATCACGGCGATCAGTTCCACTAATTTCTTTTTGATCGGCTGCAGGCGGCGTGAGAGCGAGCCTTCAAGCTGCTGGGCCGCGACCTTCGCCTGAAAAAGGGTCTGAGACTCTATCAGGTCGCGAACGGCTTCCGCCTGGGTGAGATCAATACGGCCGTTCAGGAAGGCGCGCATGGTGAATTCGCCGGGCTCGGCCAGGCGGGCTCCACGTAATGTGGCCAGCTCAACGATGTGGCGCAAAACCACGGGCGACCCATGCGCGGAAATCTCTACCACGTCGTCAGCAGTGTAGGAATGTGGCTTGGCGAAGAAGCTGACCACGGCTTCGTCGATGCGCTCCCCGGTGGAAGGCTCAACTACTTCGGCGAAGACCACCCGGCCAGGTTCGAGTTCATGTTTCAGCCGCAGCATCGAAGATGCGATGCTCAATGCTTCCGCACCCGCCAGCCGCACCACTCCAATCCCGCCCCGGCCTGGCGGCGTGGCAATGGCGACGATGGTATCGTCAAGATTCATGTAAGCGACTTGCAACTAGCCACTGGCAATTGGCCAAAACCCAAGCCTTACCGCAAAGGTCGCGAAGGACGCAAAAGCATCAATCTCCGATTTTTCTGTTCCTTTGCGATGTGCGTTCCTTGCTGTCAACGGTTTTGTTACTTGAAAGTTACTAATTGCCAACTGCCAATTGCTAGCTGCTATTTGCTTCTTTCCAGCTTGGCCCAGTGTTCTTCCAGACGCTCATAAATATGATCGACTTTGCGGTGAAGGTGCGCCACCTCCATCTCTGCCTTCAGGTTGACTTCAAAATCGAGGTCTGACTTGAGCCGGTCTTTGGCTGCCTGGCGGTTCTGCGACATCATGATGACTGGAGCCTGTATCGAAGCAATCATCGACAGGAACAGATTCAGAAGGATGTATGGATACGGGTCAAAGTGTTTGGCCAGCAGAGCGCTCGAGTTAAGAATGACCCACACGGCCAGAATCACGCCAAAAATGATGATGAAGGTCCATGAACCGCCGAACGTGGCGACTTTGTCGGCCACGCGCTGCCCGAAGGTCAGCATTTCCTGCTCTTCCACGTTGGGGTTGCGTGAGACCTGGGTACGCAGCAATTCGTCGGTGGCGCGAAGGCGGCGGCCGATTACCGTCAGCACGTCCATGGCGGCATGCGGATGCTTATCGATGAAATCGAGCAGGCGCTCGCGATCCAGCACCAGCATCTGCGTATCTTCACGCGCGATCGCCGTAGCCGTTCGGGGTCCGCCGTCGAGAAAAGAGAGCTCGCCGATCACGTCTCCCTGCTCGATTTCCGAGAGGACAAGCTTCTCGCCTTCGGTGCTTTCCACAAAAAGCTCAACCTGGCCGGTGCGAAGAATAAAGAGCTCGCCGCCGTGATCGCCGTAATGGAAGACGGTTTCGCCCGTCTTGAATTCACGGCTGCCCATCATCTGCGACAGCGCTTCGCGCTCTTCGTCATCGAGCAGGCCAAAGATAGGAACTTCAGCGATCATCGCCACTGTGGTTGACATTAGTTTGTTTGCTCCGCGCCCACTCCGCTATGGCCGGCGCAGCCGAAATCGTGCGCCCCAGGCGGTCATGGCAGTTTTAGTCCGGCAGGTACGCCGGACTTCATGCCCATCATAGCCGAATGCGCATGGCCCGAAGGTGAAGATCGGCTAGCGCCGGGCAGGTCGAGACGGTTTGTAGTTTTTGGGATAGAGAACAACGTAGCGGCGGCCGCCTTCGCCTTCACTCTGGGTGACCAGCGTACCGTGGTCGCGAAAGGCCAGGTGAATGAGCCGGCGCTCGCGCGACGACATGGGTGCAAAGGAATACGGCATTCCGGTTTTGAGCACGCGCTCCGCGGCTACCTCTGCGGCGAGCTTCAGTTCCTGGTGACGAGCCGCGCGGTACCCCTTGCAATCAAAGCTGACGCGATCATGCTCTTCCGGATGAAGATGCAGCGACTCATGAGTCAGCAGCTCAAGGGCGCGCAAAGCTTCACCATTGCGTTCGAGCAGCAACTGGCTGTCAGGACCAGCAAGCTCCACCAGGATGTCAGGGGTCTCCAGCTCCTGCCCCGCGGCAACCGGAGGGTTCACCGTGATCCTGTATTTCAGCTTGAACGCTCCTGAAGCAATCACGTTCTTCAGAAACGAATCGATCTTCCTGGCCGTGCCAACTTTGTCCTGAAGCATCTCTCTGGCTCAAACTCTCCGGGCAATTCTACAGGGCTTTTGCCCTTAACGCTTGCGGGTGGCGCGCCGTTCCATGGTCTTTTTCACCTGCTGGCCCAGTTCAGAACGGTTGATCACCAACTGCTGCGCGTAACCCAGCAGGGTGCTCAAGGCCCAGTAAATGGACAATCCGGCGGCAACGCCCCAACTGAACCCGCCAATCATGATCGGGCCCATGAAGGTCATGATTTTCTGCTGGGCCGGGTCCATGCCCGCCTGCGGCGCGCTTTTCTGCTGAACGAACATCGCGACGACGATCAGGATAGGCAGAATATGCCACGGGTCAGGCGCGGAAAGATCATGGATCCAAAGCCAGCTTGCCTGCCGCAACTCAATCGCGTTGTTCAGCATGGCATAGAAAGCGATCAGAAAGGGCATCTGCAGAAGCAGGGGGAAGCAGCCGCCTACCGGATTCACGCCTTCCTTCTTGTACAGCGCGGACATTTCTTTTTGCATCTCCGCGCGACGCGGATCCGTGATGCTATAGCGCTTGTACTTCTCCGTAATCGCCTTCACCTGCGGCTGGATTCGCTGCATTCGCAGTGACGATTTCATGCTGGAGATGCGCAACGGCAACAACACCATGGTGATCACGACCGTAAGGAAAGCTATCGACCATCCCCAGTTGGGGATCCAGTGCTCATATGTCCATTTGAGCCAGAGGAACAGTGGCCGGGCAATGAACCCGAACATGCCGAAGTCATAGATACCGCGAAGATCGGGACCGCCAGGCTGTGCCTGTGTTCCTTCCAGCAGGTCCACTGCCTTGGGTCCGCCAAAGATGCGCACTTGCGTGGGTCCGTTCGCGTGCCCGACCGCAATCCCGACCACATTTGCCTTGTCCTTGGCTTCATCCGGCTTTTCCGGATTTTTTGGCGCATCCGCCTGGCTGTTGAGGGTGACCAGCACGGCGTCTTTGGGATTGTGAGGCATGAAAGCCGCAGCAAAATATTGATCGGCAGCGGCAATCCAGTTGAACGGCCCGGGCAGCGTCTGCCCGCCGACAATCCATTTCTTGCTGCTCAGAAGGCCGCCGGAAACAGCCGCCTTGCGTTCGACACTGCCGTTCTGTTCCCAGTCCACTTTGGTGGAAAGGAAGGACGCGGGTGCAACCTGATCCCCAAATCCGCTGGGCCATTGCAGAAGCGCCTGCACGTGTTGACCGTCGCGCCTCACCTCAGTCTCGGCGTCGAGAATGTAGTCTTGCTCCACGCGGAAAGTCTTCTTGACTGTGACATCGCCGTCAGAGTACTCGAAGGTCAGCGGACCGGTTTTGGAGGCGGGGCTGGTGTTGACATAGAGCGCCTCGTTCAGCTTCTTTTTGAGAGCCTCGTCGTACATGAAGAGCGAGAGCGGATATCCCAGTTGCGGCGCGATCTGCTGGTTGACCAGATCAAAGGGCTTACCTGCATTGTCTGTGTAACGATACGTGCCGTTCCTGTTTTTTGATAGCAGCAGCCATGACTTCACCACCGCACCGCGATTGGAAAAAGTGATGCGATAGGAGTTTGTTTCCAAAACTGACTCGGCTTCAGCGTTCGCCACCTTCACCGGAGTTTTTGCTGCAGGGGCCGGGGTCTTCGGCGAAACCGGCGTGCCGGTCGGCGCCGCTCCCGGCGTGGCGGCGGGCGCCTGTTGCGATGACGATTGCTGCTGGCTCTTCTCCTGCGTTGGAGGCTGGGGGGCCTTGGGCAAAAAGAATTGCATTACGCCAAGCACCAGGAAAACGGCCAACAGCGCTATCAGCATTCGCTTGTCTGAGCCCGGTTCGTGTTGGGGGTTTCTGTATTCGGCCAATTTTTTCTGTCGCTTCGCTCCAAACCGCTGGAGCCTTATTTACTTAAACTATTTCATCGTGCCTTGTTGCCTACCGCTCGGCAGCTTGGGCCTCGCGGATTTTCTTCCTGTCGACTGTTTTCTGTCGCTTCGCTCCAAACCGCTGAAGCCTTATTTCTTAAACTACTTCATCGTGCCGTTGCACTAAGCCGCTGGCTGATGCGTTCCTTGCCTCAACGCTTCCAGGCACAGGATCGTAGCCACCGCGGGAAAACGGGTGACACCGGAAGATACGCCATGCTCCCAGAATAGTTCCGCGGAAGAATCCATGCCGCGCGATGGCTTCCTGCGCGTACTCAGAACAACTGGGCACGTAGCGGCATGAGGCAGGAAGCAGAGGCGAAATCAGCCTCTTGTACAACTCGAGCAGCCATACGGCGATTCGTGCCATCTTTCCTTACCTCGCAGATCCCTTGCCGCGCTGAGACTTATGTCGCTGGACCGCGGCAAAAACCTGACCGATCTCCTTGTCCAACTGCGCAAACTTCATCTGTAAAACGCTTTTCCTGGGGTGCAGTACAACGTCGAGCGGGCGAGCCAGCTCCGCCAGGTGCCGCCGCACCGCGGCTCGCATCCGGCGGCGAATGCGATTGCGTTCCACGGCGCCGCCCAGAACTTTACCCACTGTAAAACCCACACGCGGGCTCCGAGAGCCTGCGCCTTCGCAATAAAAAGCAATCATGTTCCCGGAAAAGTGTTTTTTGCCCTGCCGGTAAACCGCCTGAAAGTCGGCATGTTTAAGCAGTCGTGAGCTCCTGGGGAACTTGAATGAAGCGTTTTCTGGAGTATCATTCACGGCTGGTCTGGCAGGAAGAATGGACATTGGCTGGGAGATTATTCCCTGAAGCCGGGCTTGACTGAGACCCGCTTCCTTCCTTTGGACCGGCGGCGAGACAGCACGGCCCTTCCACTTTTTGTTTTCATACGGGTGCGAAAACCGTGCGTCTTGGAGCGGCGGCGACGGTTAGGTTGAAAAGTGCGCTTCGGCATGTATTTGTGGGACTCCTACTCGGGATTGTTCACGTTGGACAAACGTTAAGTATAAAGAATCTGGAGGATTCGTGCCACTTGCCGGCATGAACAGAGCCATCGGCAGCCCTGATGGGATCACTCTTTCCCCGGAAAGCCGCGGTGGCTTGAAAGGCCATGCCAGTCACCTGAAAATATTCTTTCCGTTCAAAATGAGACACGTGAAGCTGATTGGAACATGGGATTTTTTGTCGGCCTCCTGCCATCATGCTCTCCTTGCCAGCGCTTGGGGGCTGTTCATTCAATTTTCTAGCCACAATGTTTGAAGTGCCACAGTCTGAATTCACTCCACCTGCATGCAACGCAAGCGCCAAGAAGCGCAATTGCACTATGATTGCTGCAGGAAAAATGATTCATCGCGTTGGCGAACGCATCGTGGTTGCGGCAAAAAGAAAATCTCATGAAATTTTTTTGTGCGCGCACATTTCAACCAAGTGAAGTTCGTGCTAGTATGCCGACCAGTCCAGATTTTTTAGTTTGCACTGCAAATTGTTCAGGCTCTGTGGAGCGCCCATGGCAGAGCAAGATCAAAATCTCCAATTTACTAACGGGCCCCTGGCCGGCTCGCAATAGGAAACATCCAGAGAAATGTCATTACCCGCTGCGACCGTAACCGCAACCGCGAATCCGTGGCTCCGAATCCTGGGAGCACTGGAAAAAAAGATCACCCGCCACTCCTACGACACCTGGCTCAAGCCGACGCGGTTCAGCCATACCAACGGCACGATTATTTTTGTTCGCGTACCGAACACCGAGTTTCGCGACATTGGCGATCGCTTTGGCGACCTGATTCAGGAAGCCATGGATACATTGGCGCCGGAATACCAGGACGTAAAATTCATTACTCCGGAAGAAGATCCTACGGTGCCTCCCGTCCGCGTCGACGGGGGCTTTGCTCCGGTCTCAGCCAGCGTGCCCGTCCAGAATGCAAATCGGCAACAGCGGTTTGATTGGGATTCCGCGGCGCAGCTCAGCCCCAAGTACACATTTGGCGCGTTCGTGATCGGCGCTGGAAATCAGTTTGCACACGCGGCCGCGCAGGCGGTTGCGGAACGCCCATCCAAGGCTTATAACCCGCTGTTCCTGTACGGCGGCGTGGGCATGGGCAAGACCCACCTGATGCAGGCCATTGGACACGAAGTGAAGCGGCGGCAGCCGCATGCCTCCATCTGCTACATCTCCAGTGAAAAATTCACCAATGAGATGATCAACTCGCTGCGCTACGACCGCATGATCAGTTTCCGCGACAAATTCCGCAACGTCGACGTGCTGCTGATCGATGACATTCAGTTTTTGGCGCAGAAAGAGCGAACGCAGGAAGAGTTTTTCCATACTTTCAATGCGCTGCATGAGTCGATGAAGCAGATTGTGATCGCCAGCGACCGTCCGCCGAAAGAGCTGCCGGAAATTGAAGACCGTCTGCGCTCCCGTTTTGAATGGGGGCTGATCGCGGATATTCAGCCGCCTGACCTGGAGACCAAGGTCGCCATTCTGCAGAAGAAAGCTGAGTCAGAGCGGGTCACGATATCGACCGACCTTGCGCTGTACATTGCTTCGAACGTCCGCACCAACGTGCGTGAGTTGGAAGGCGCGCTGATCCGGCTGATTGCCTATTGCTCCCTCACCGGAGCTGAGGTGAACCTGAATACGGCGCAGCAGGTGTTGAAGAATTTTATTGACTCCCAGGCGCGCAAGATCACGATTGACGCGATTCAGAAAGCCGTGGCGGAACAGTTTGGCCTGCGCGTGACGGAGATCAAGGCCAAGAGCAACTCGCGCGCCATCGTCTTCCCGCGGCAGATCGCCATGTACCTGGCCAAGCAGATGACAGAAGCGTCGTTGCCGGAGATTGGACGGCAGTTTGGCGGCAAGCACCACACCACCGTCATGCACTCGATCGACAAAATCGAAGAGCAACGGCAGGCAGACAAGGACTTGAACCGGCTTCTGAACAAGCTGACGGAGACGCTCAATAGCTGATTGCACAAACGGGAGTGCAATGCGCGGATGATTTCCCGTCGCACAATTCTGGTCAGCGGTCCACGCGCAGAGAACCCGGAGATTTTTTTCAGAAATAAGAACCGGTGATTCCTGCGCAAATTTCCGAATACGGATTAGAATGGGCAGTCCTGTGCTGGCGCGCAGGAAGCTGTACACTAGCGGGTTGTGCCGGGGATAGCTGGAACGTGGCGCTCGAGGATCCGGGCCAAACTATTTGATGTAAGGCAATTTTGATTAATATTGAGGGAGCCACATTTATGCCTTCTTCCGTGGCCACTGAGGCGGGAGTCGCAATGGAAATCAGCGTCAGCAAGAATGATCTGTTAAAAGAGCTCACAGCGACACAGGGCGTGGTGGAGCGCAAGACGACGATCCCCATTCTCTCGAACTTCCTCTTTGAGGCAGGCGACGACAAACTTTCCATCACCGCGACCGATCTTGATCTGAGCCTGCGTACTGCGTGCCCGGCGAAGGTCAAAAAGGAAGGCTCCTGCACGGTACCGGCGCGCAAGCTTTATGACTACGTAAAACTTCTCGGCGATGGCGATATCAGCATCAAGCTCCTGGAAAACCATTGGGTGCAGATCCGCAGCGGGCGGTCGAACACCAAGATGGTGGGTATGGCCCGGGCCAATTTTCCTGCGCTGCCGCTGTTTCCTGCCGAGTCCGCCATTCAACTGCCTGCACCCGTGCTGCGACAGTTGATTGCCAAAACGATTTTCTCGATCTCCAACGAGGAATCGCGCTATACCCTGAACGGTGCCTTGCTGGTGTTGAAGCCCGAATCCCTTACCATGGTAGCTACGGATGGCCATCGTCTGGCCCACATTGAGCATGCCAACACCAAGCTGCCGGTAAACGGCGAGATGCGCGTCCTGGTTCCTAAGAAGGCCATGGCCGAGCTCAGCACGCTGCTGAACTCGACCGACGCCCAAAGCGTGGAGTTTGCCAAGGATGAATCGACACTGTTCTTCCGCATTGGCGGCCGCTTGCTGACCTCGCGCCAGCTTACCGGTCAGTTCCCCAACTACGAGGCAGTGCTGCCCCGCGACAACAACAAGTTCATCACCGTGCACTGTGACGAACTTTCTTCCGCCATCCAGCGTGTGGCGCAATTTGCCGATGAGCGTTCCAATGCCATACGCCTTCGCGTGGAAAAGAACGAACTGAAGGTCTCGTCATCCAATACCGAGACGGGAGAATCCGAAGACTCGATCGAGACAGCTTATGCCGGCGATCAATTGGTGATCGGCTTCAATTCGCAGTATCTGTTGGAGTTCCTGAAAGTTGTGGGCGCTGGCGACGTCCGCTTTGAATTCAAAGACGCGCAGACGGCCGGCCAGTTGCGTCCGGACGAGGCTGCAGACAGCGAATACCGCTATCGCTACATCGTGATGCCGATGCGCATCTGAGGCAGCAAACGACACACAAAAAAGAGCAGGCCGGACAATTGTCCGGCCTGTTCTACTAGCGGGAGAAAATTTTACTGGACCATCTTGCGGGCCATCACGCGATCGACCGTCTGTTCGACGTTGGGCAGGAATGAGTCCACGCCACCCATGGCGGACACTGGTGAGAATCGCGTGGATACCAGCACATCATTCCAGCGTTGGAAGATGAGACGGCTGGGAGAATCGAGAACGTTTTTGCGCGCCGGTTCCGGCCGCATGAGACAGTAAGCCCAAAAAGCCAACACCGACATGAAGAAAGCGGATTCTATGATGCTGAGCGTTTCCGCCCGCGCGGGGAACTGAACCCTAAGATAAGAGAAACTCAAATCCAAGGCTGCTGTGGATCCCAGCCCGAGCGCGATGCTCATGTTGTAATTGCGCCAGGAAAGGCCGAGCCTTACTTCCAGGAAGAAGAAAAGCAGCAGCAGGCCACACTGCATAAGGCGTGTGCTTCGCTCCAGAAGCGCAACGGCGGCTGCAACTTTGCTGGGTTGTCCACCGGCTGTAACCAGGGCCGTCAAAACGCCGGCAAACAGAAGGAAAATCGCCGCCCAACGAAAAAGCATCTTTCCTAAATCAATTAAGGCCGAATATGGTTTCAGCGCGTTCACTAAGATTTCAAACATCACGCCGAATTCCAGGCCCGTATTGATGAAACTGGATGCCCAGTAAAAGTAGTAGTACTGATTGTCTGATAAGAAGGCGTGAGCCGGGATGCTGATCAACACCCCGATTGCGTTAAAACAGACGTAGAGGAAGAAGATAGGGAAATTAGTCCTGACCTTGCGCGCCAGCAGAGTAGCCGCGATATAGGCCTGCAGAAGGGCCACGCCTGCGGTCAGGATACAGTTCCAATCAAACGCGCTGTGAGAGCTATCCACAGTAGCCAGCCTCCGAAGGAGCGCAAGCATACTATCGCCTTGACTTGCTTCGCAAGAGTCTCAAGAGCACGGAAGTACATTTACTTAATAGTTAACAATCCACAATCCTGGCTTGTAAAATCAACCAGTTGAGGAAGCTCGGATTACCGTGCTTGCTGCGGCACCGGGGCTGGCCTTGGGGGGCATGGGCCAGGCCAGGCCGAGGTGGTTGCAGCACTTGAGAACGCGGCCATTCCTGCGAAAAGGATCAGGCCAATGATGGTTGAACGAAGTAGTGCTTTCATGGGGAAGGTCTCCTGTGTTCTCTCTCCAAAAGGCTCTTACTTGGTGGTGCGTTTCAGGTACTCTGAAATGCGCCATGAAGTATACATTTCATGCCTAAGTTTTCAACGATTTATTAGTACAATCTGCTATCCCAAAAACGGATCGTTTCCGCTGCTCCCATCAGCCTCCGAGCCCCCCTCCACCTGTTACGGAAGGGAATGTCCAGATGCCAATGAGGCCATTGAATTTAAGTAACTTATTAAGAAAGCTCTAATGATGGAATCGGTGAGGGTTTTCGAGTTTCACGAGGCTTGAACTTGCCCGAGAGAGAATCTTTTCAGTCAACACCTGGATCCGCCCGAACCGGCAGGTTAAGCTTCCTAACAAAGTTTGGATCGATTTTCGCGGCTTTCTGGCGAGGGTGCGGAGCAAAATTTTGCTTGCCTTCTATGACCTCTAAAACAGCTCTGCTGTGATACAATAGTAAGTTATTCAAACATCAACTAAGTAGTTGATATTAAGCAACTTGAGTCCCGTCCCGTCGAAGATTTTTTACCCCGTGGGACTTGGAGTTTTTAAGCGGCAACACAGGAGTCCGGATTTTGGCCCGAGAATCTGCAACAGCCACAGCGAAAGAAATGGCAGAACAAAACAAAAGCAAAAAGAACGGCGGCAACGGAAACGGAAATTACACCGCGGAAGACATCAAGGTTCTGGAGGGGATGGAGGCGGTCCGTCTCCGCCCCGCGATGTACATCGGCTCGAACGGCGAGATGGGATTGCACCATCTGGTCTATGAAGTAGTCGACAATTCAGTCGATGAAGCTCTCGCCGGCTTTGCCTCGCAAATTGATGTCACGATCCATATCGACAACTCCATCACGGTGGTGGATGACGGGCGCGGTATTCCTGTCGATGACATGGTGGTCGACAACGAAAAAATTCCCGCAGCGCAGGTAGTACTGACCAAGCTGCACGCCGGCGGAAAGTTCGATACTTCCACTTACAAAGTTTCCGGCGGATTACACGGCGTCGGCGTTTCGGTGGTGAACGCGTTGAGCCACCAGCTGGATCTCGAGATCTGGCGCGACGGTCATGTGTGGGAGCAGGCCTATTCCAAGGGCGAGCCGCAATCCAAGCTCAAGAAAACCGGCAACACCAAGAAGCGCGGCACCAAGATTCATTTCCTGCCCGATAAAGAGATCTTTACGACCACGGAATACAACTTTGACACGCTGGCGCAGCGCCTGCGCGAGTTGGCTTTCCTGAATAAGGGCCTGGAAATCAACCTGACGGACGAACGCCAAACCGACGCCAAGACCGGCGAAGCCAGGAACCTGAAGTTCAAATATACGGGCGGCATTGCCGAATTCATCAAACACCTGAACCGGGGCAAGAGCGTGCTGCATGACCGCCCGATCTACATGGAAGCAGAGCGCGACGGCGTGGCCATGGAGATCGCTCTCCAGTACAACGACGGCTATTCGGAAACCGTCTTCAGCTTCGCCAACAACATCAACACGGTGGACGGCGGCACCCATCTCTCCGGCTTCCGTACGGCGCTGACCCGCACCATCAACTACGCCGGGCAGCAGCTTGGCCTGTTCAAGGATGTAAAAGAAAATCTCACGGGTGACGATGTCCGCGAAGGCCTGGTGGCGGTAGTCAGCGTGAAGCTGCCGCAGCCCCAGTTTGAAGGCCAGACCAAAGGCAAATTGAATTCCGATATCGCCGGCGTGGTCAGGCGTTCCTGAACGAACGTCTCGGGGGTTTCTTTGAGCAGAATCCTCCGGTCGCGCGCAAGATCATCAACAAGGCAATTGAAGCGGCCCGTGCGCGCGAAGCGGCCCGCAAAGCCCGCGATCTCACACGGCGCAAAGGCGCGCTCGATGGCGGAGGACTGCCGGGCAAGCTGGCCGACTGCTCCGAACGCGACCCCAATCGCTGCGAACTGTTCCTGGTGGAAGGCGAGTCCGCCGGTGGCACGGCCAAGCAGGGGCGTGACCGGCGTTTCCAGGCGATCCTGCCGCTGAAGGGAAAAATTCTGAACGTAGAAAAAGCCCGCTACGACAAGATGCTGAGCCACGAAGAAATTCGGGCCATGATTACCGCGCTCGGCACAGGGATCGGCAAAGAAGATTTTGATTCCGCGAAACTGCGTTACGCAAAAATCATTTTGATGACAGACGCCGACGTGGACGGCTCACACATCCGCACGCTGCTGCTCACCTTCTTCTTCCGCCACATGAACGATCTGATCAAACGCGGGAACGTTTTTATCGCGCAGCCGCCGCTGTATGGAATCAAGAAGGGCAAGTCGCAGCAATACATCAAGGACGATCGCGAGTTCGTGCGCGTGATGGTGCGGCGCGCAGCTGAAGGCATGGTCGTCCGCTATGGTGAGGGCGCCGCGAAACTGGAAGGCGCCGTGCTGGCCAAGTTCATGACCACACTGAACGAATACCTCACCTTTTTCGACAAGGTGGACAAGCGCTTGCGGAATGAACGCATCACCGAGTTGATGCCGCGGCTGGGCATTACACAGCGCCCTGACTTTGAAGGCGACAAGAAAACGCCGCCGAAGAAGATTGAAAAACTGGCAAAAGAAATCAACAAGCTGGCCAAGGAATGCCAACTCAAGCACGTGGACAGCTATTTTGACGAAGAACACAACCTTTGGGGCGTGAAATTCACGGATTCGCAGGGCGCCGAACGCCAGATCAATTGGGCTTTGGCAGCCACGCCGGAATACCGGCAGATGATCGCCAAGTTCAAGCTGATTGAAGAAAACATGCAGCCCCCGTTCGTGGTGGAAGTCCTGGCCAAGGGCACCAACGGTGGTGATATCGCTTCTGACCTGAGCGACGCGGAGCGGGAAGACCTGGAGAAAGCGGCGAAGAAATCGTCGAAGGCCCCGATCCGCCGGACCAAGATTGAAGCCGAACGTGTGGAGAAGACCTCCGCGCGCGAGCTTTTTGACTACGTGCTGGCCGAAGGCAAGAAAGAATACAGCGTGCAGCGCTACAAAGGGCTGGGCGAGATGAGTTCGGAACAGCTGTGGCAGACCACGATGGATCCTGAGCGCCGCACGCTACTCTCCGTCAAGGCGGAAGACATCGAGGCCTGCGAGGTGATCTTTACCACGCTGATGGGCGAGGACGTTGAATCGCGGCGCAAGTTCATCGAAGAAAACGCTCTGGATGTGAAGAATTTGGACATTTAAGTTAATTCCGCAAACCGATATCCAAGGCAGGCTTAACCGCCTGCCTATTTTCTTCAGCAAAAAACCTACTCGGGTTCGTTCTGTCAGCCGCAAGGAAGATGAAGGCCATTTTCGGCGGGAAAACTGCCGTACAAACGCCGGCCTACGCCTAGTAACTGGATGGCGAACTTGCCGGTGTGATCACCAGTGCTGGTGTCCGAGGACGATAATAGACAATCACCGCCACGGTCATGAACACCCACAGAATCAGCGTAACGACACTGCCTTCGGGACCCACCGGCCCTCCGCTGAGCCAATCCGGGCCTTGCGTATGCGGGTTCAGTAGATGTCCTGGGGCCTGAAAACCGCTGTCATTTACGCCATAAAAGAAAGATTGTCCCCAGTCCCAGCCGGCGTGTGCGCCAACCGCCATCCAGAGGCTGCCGGTGCGCCAGAGCGTGGCGGCCGCGAAAAGACCGAAGCAAATAACGGCAATAATGCCGATCTTGGTCTCGCCCGTATTGCCCATGTGGGCGCGGGCAAACACAAGGGAGGTGATGATAGCGGCAGGCCAAAAACCAAGCCCGTCAGTGAGGGTGTATTGTCCGTATCCCCGGAAAAAAAATTCTTCAAACAAGCCTACAAGGAGAAAAACCACCCACCATAGAACCGCCCATCCCAGGATCTGGATGTTCAACGGGCTGAAATGGCCAAAATAGAAAACGCCGAGAGCGCGAAGCACGAGCAGCAGCACAGTCAGGGGCAGAAATCCCCAGAGCAAGTAAGCCGAAAAAAAAGTTGGAACAATCGATCGCTGCAATGGCAGGCCGTAAACACCTACTTTGCGATGTTCGATCCGGCTCATGACCCACGCAAAAAAGAGAACCACCAAAAAGATAACTAGTTCACCGATCGCCTGGAAAACAGCCTTGAGAAAATCGGGGAGCTGCGGAGCAGCGTGCGCACCGCCGGACTGCTTTACCACGAATGCACCAATTCGCTGCACAGCTTGAAGGAGGGCGAAAATCATGCCGCAGTAGATCGCGAGTCGCCATCCGGCACGAAGGCCGCGGTCGTTGAAGAAGATGATCCTGGCTGGGTGAGACGATCTTGCAGGCGCTGGCTCAGATTCCATAATCCTCCGTGAAACAAACGCCAGCATTGACTTTACCAGAAAGACGTATCCGGAGACGCCTTGTCAGCGGCAATCGGTACCCGTTTCATTTTGCCAACTAGAGAATCCCGGTGGCCCGGGGATCGCTAGACGCTGATACTGCGAGTGGGTCAATTTTTCAAACTGACCCAGCCTGCATGATACAACTGTCAATTCATGTTTCAGCTGCTTAAAGAGTTCACAGTAGGGAGACCGCAGATTTTTGCCGGACTCATGCTGCTGGCATTTCTGGCGCAGTGCCTGTGGACTGCCGAGTCGCGCAAAATCAGCCCGCTGGAATATCAATACATGCTTACCGGGTTTTCCAACTCGGCCGGCGCCGGAGTTGAGACCGCTTCACCGTTTACCAGCCTGGTGGCAACCGTGCCGCTGAGGGTCATACGCCTTCTGCGGCAGTTTGGTCCGCAATCCTGGAACGCGGCGCTGGCGCTGCCGCGCCCCTGGGTGCTGCGTCTGCCTTTTGTGATCTTCGGCGTGTGGCTCGCCGGAGCGCTGTGGTGGGTGGCGCGCCGACTGTTTGACGATGAAGGCGGCTACGTGGCGCTGGCGCTCTATTGCAGCTCACCGGCAATGATAAAAATCAGCAGCAACATCGGCCCGGAGATCATACTGGCCTGGAGCATACTTGGTCTGACCTATACGGCTATCGGCGTGGCGCATACGCTGTATGCTCCGCCCCGGAAGTGGGCGCCGCGGATTGTGATTCTCGGACTTTCCATCGGCTTTGCCCTGGCGACGGCCTGGTGGTCTTTTACCCTGATCCTCTTGGCCTTTGCTTACATGCTGTATCTTTCGCCGGGACGCCGACGGGAGGCGTTCGTTGTCGTGATGAGCGCTTCTGCTCTGGGTTGCATCGTGCTGGCGGTGATCACCTGGATTACCGGCACCACGGGACTGAGCATTCATACGATGCTGGCGCAAAAGCCGACTCTCGAGGTTCTGCGGAATCTGGCGTTTCCGCTGTCAGCACAGACGGAAGATTATGTCCTGGTGTTTCTGTTCATTGTGGCGCTCACCGCGTACGGGAGCTGGCCGCGAGCACGCTATTTCGGCAACACGGCTCCGCTGGTGTCCGCGCTGGCATGTGTGCTGCTCTTCTCCCTGGTTCCGGCGATTCACATCTGGAACGCAACTCTCGGGCTTACGTTTGTATTCATATTTATTGGCGGCCTGGCGGCAGACCTGCTGGAAACCCGATATCGAAGCTATGCGCTGGTAATTTTGATTGCAGGTTTCGCAGTGCGTATCGTTCTAACCTTGCTGGCTTTAAGAGGCTGGGTACAAAACTTAATGTAGCCCCCAAGCATCCGGGATTATCATAGTAGGTGTAAGCGCGCCGGGCTGCTAGCCGGGCAGGTGGGATATGTCGCGTCGAATCGTCGGCTTATTTGCTTTGTCGGTATTGGCCTTGCAATCACTGCAAGCACAAACGTTCAGCCGTGGCGCTCCAGCAAGCGTGGTTTCACCCACGCCGGATGGCCAGATGCACGGCGTCCCAGCCAGCGTGGTTTCACCTACACCCTTGCCGCCGGGCGTTCATCGGCCGGTTCCGCCGCCGTTTATTCGCACGCGCGGGCCACTGCGCCGCTTTGGCAGTCCGCACAGGCGAGCCGTGTTTGTCCCTGTTCCGCTTTTCTACAGCTATTACGATCCCGGCTATTACCCTTCGGTAGCTGATCCAAGCGTGCCCGATCCCGCACTCGTTGATCCCGCACAAACACAGCAGGCACAGCAGCAACAGCCTGCTGCGGCGAATAGCGATGACGAGTTGCGCGCCGCCTACCTGCAGGGCGCGCGCGATGCTTTAGCTCAGAAAGACGACAGCCGTTACGGCCAGCACTACCTGGATTCACGGGAACGCGACCGGCAGCAAACAGTAGCCGACTCGAGCCAGGTTCGGCAGGATGAGCCACCGGCAGCGCGGCCGCAAGAGGATAAATCGCCGGCCACGGTTTTCATTTTCAAGGACGGCCACCAGCTCGAGACCAAGAACTACGCGATCATGGGTGAAACGCTGTTCGATTTCTCCAGTGCGGCAATTAAGAAGATCAACGTCGCGGATATCGACACCACAGCCACGATTAAGGCAAACGATGATCGCGGCGTCCAAGTGAAGCTGCAGTAGGAAAAATTGGTAAATGGGTAAGTTGGTAAATTTTGAACGCGATTTTGTTCGCGCTTTTATTTACCAAATTACCAATTTACCCATTTGTTGATTTGCATTCGCGTCTCATTCCGCAGGGGCATTCAGGAAGCGCCACTGCGCTTGCCATTGTGGTATAATTTCCTGTATTCCTCTGGCACATAACTTCTTGTAAATGCAAGCATTTAGCGGACATTTCGGCGGGGCCAAAGGGTCTCCTGCAATGGCTTGCAGTGTGTCTGAAAATTGCCCTCTTGGATGAGAAAAAAATATGGCAGATGAGCAGAACCCACAGTTGCCACTAGCACCGCCTCCGGGTGGTGACGGCCCGGGTGGTCCGGGCGCGGCAAATATTCAACCCGTCAACATTGAAGAGGAGATGCGGCGCTCGTATCTCGACTATTCGATGTCAGTGATCATTGGGCGCGCTTTGCCCGACGTGCGCGATGGGTTGAAGCCGGTGCATCGCCGGATTTTGTACACGATGCAGAACATGGGCTTGCAGCCCAACAAGGCCACTCGCAAGTGCGCCCGCATCGTGGGAGACGTGATGGGCAAGTATCATCCTCACGGGAACCTCGCCGTTTACGATGCCCTGGTGCGGCTCGCGCAGCCGTGGAGCATGCGCTATCCGCTGGTTTTCGGACAGGGAAACTTCGGTTCGGTGGATGGCGATATGCCTGCGGCCGACCGTTACACGGAAGCCAAGCTGGCGCAGGTGGCGACCGGGCTTCTCGAAGATCTCGACAAGGAAACGGTCGACTTCCATCCCAACTATGACGAAAGCGAAGTCGAGCCTGATGTTCTTCCCACGCGCGTACCCAATCTTCTGGTGAACGGCTCGGACGGAATCGCGGTCGGAATGGCGACCAAGATTCCACCGCACAATCTCACGGAGATCGTGGAAGCCGCGATCATGCTGGTGAACAATCCAGCCACAACGCTCAAGGAAATTCTGAAAGTCGTGAAAGGCCCCGATTTTCCCACTGGCGCCTATATTTACGGTCGCGGCGGGATCGAAGCAGCGTACACCAACGGCCGCGGACGCTTCACCATGCGCGCCAAAGCCGCAATCGAAGACCTGCCCCAGGGACGCAAGGCGATCATCGTCACGGAAATTCCTTACCAGGTGAACAAAGCCTCGCTGGTAAAGCGCATTGCCGAGCTCGTCAACGAAAAAGTGATTGACGATATCGTTGAGCCGCGCGACGAGTCCGGCCGCGACGGCATGCGCATTGTGATCGAGCTTAAGCGCGGCGCCGAAGCGCAGATCATCCTGAACCAGCTTTTCAAGCATACGCAACTCCAGGAAAGCTTCAGCATGATCTTCCTGGCGGTGGTGAATGGCCAGCCCAAGGAGATGGGGCTGGTGCAGGCAATCCAGCATTTCATCGATCATCGCGTTGACGTGGTGCGGCGGCGCACGGTTTACCTGCTCGAGAAAGCCCGCGAGCGCGAGCATATTTTGGAAGGCTACAAGATCGCGCTGGACAACATGGATGCGGTCATCAAGATCATTCGTGGATCGGGTTCGCGCGCCGAAGCCAAAGAGAACCTGCTGGCGGCCAAGTTCAAGATCGTGGACAAGCAGATCCAGGCCAAGGTGGGCGGGGCGGAAGGCAGGCTGTCACCGAAACAGGCCGACGCGATCCTGGAACTGCAACTGTACCGCCTGACCCGGCTCTCGACGGAAGAAATTCTCAAAGAGTTGGACGAGATTCGCGAGAAGATCGCCGAATATGAATCCATCCTGGCCTCCGACAAGAAGCTGCGCAGCGTGATCGTGACGGAATTGGAAGAGGTCAAAAAAGATTTCGGCGACGAACGGCGCACCGAGATCATTGACGAATCCACTGAGATCACCCTGGAAGACCTGATTGCCGACGAGCAGGTGATCGTGACGGTTTCGCACAGCGGATACCTCAAACGCACGCCTCTTTCCACCTACCGGCAGCAGCGCCGCGGCGGCACCGGCCGCACCGGCATGAAAACGCGCGAAGAGGATTTTGTCGAATATCTGTTTGCGGCGTCGACGCACTCCTATCTGTTGATCTTTACCAACACCGGACGTGTGTACTGGCTGAAGGTCTATGAAGTGCCCGACGTAGGCGCGGCGGGCAAGGGCAAGCACATCGGCAACCTGGTGGCCTTGCAGCCCGGGGAAACCGTCAAGACGTTGCTCGAAGTACGCAATCTCGAAGAAGAGAACCGTTATGTATTCTTCGCCACGCGCAAAGGCACGGTGAAGAAGACGCCGGTCAAGGACTTCTCCAACGTGATGTCGCGCGGGATCATTGCTATCGGAATCGACAAGGACGATGAGCTGGTTGCTGTCCGCCTGACTGACGGTAATCAGATTGTCTTCCTGGCCTCGCACGAGGGCATGGCGATCCGGTTTGATGAAGAAGATGTGCGCTCGATGGGGCGTCCGGCTTACGGTGTTCGCGGTATGGGCCTCGACAAGAACGATTACATCGTAGGCGTGGCCGTGACCCCGAAAGACGGCAAGAAGAAGACCAATGGCAAAGGCGAGGAAGAGACCACGCCGACGCTCATCCTGAGCGTGACCGAACAGGGCTACGGCAAGCGAACTCCGGTGGAAGAGTACCGGCTGCAGTCACGAGGCGGCAAAGGCGTAATCAACGTGAAGACCACCGCTCGCAATGGAAATGTCGTTGGCATCATGCTGGTGGACGAATCTTCCGAAGTCATGCTGATCAGTCAATTTGGCAAGATCATCCGCATCGACACCACAACCATCCGCGAAGCCGGCCGTTCCACCCAGGGCGTGCGCCTGCTGAATCTGGAAGAAGGCGACCGCGTGGCATCGGCGACCGTCCTGCAGGAACGGGAAGAAGAAGAGCCGAAGCTGTTGCAGTAGTGGCAAGTTCAAAATGATGAAGCGAACGCCTCCGCAAAACGGAGGCGTTTGTGTTTAGGGAGCTTTTTATCCAGTCGCGCTTGGTCACTGTGCTGGGCGAATATCCCGCGACGATAATTCAGGATGTTTCACTCGCCGGTGAAACATCGCAAGATATCGATCGATCACGCCTGCAATAGTTCATCAAACGATGAACTATTAAGGGCAACGAATCATTAGAATATCCGCTAGAGAGTCATCATGAAGGAAAAACATGCAATCTCGACTTTAGGTTATCTGCTGGCGGATCCCGGCAGAGCGGCCATGCTGGTGGCGTTGCTGGAAGGACGCGCTTTGCCTGCCGGAGAGTTAGCCAGAGCCGCTTCAGTTTCAGCACAGAGCGCGAGCGCTCATCTGGCCAAGCTAAGCCGGGGCGGCCTGATTACAATGCAGCAGCAAGGGCGCTGCAGATTTTACAAGCTGGCTGGACCGCGCGTCGCCAATGCGCTGGAAGCCCTGGGTGCAATCTCAACCGCCAGGCCGTCGACAGAGTACATCGTGGCCCGAGCCAGTGAGTCTCTGCTGCTGGCACGGAGCTGCTATGACCATCTGGCGGGACGCATCGGCGTCGCGCTGGCTGAAACAATGCAAAAACAGCACATGATCGCACCCGAAGGTGAACGCGATTATCGTGTGACCGCCCGAGGCGCGGATTGGCTCAACGGCTTTGGAGTGGAGATGGAAGCGCTGCGGCACAGCAAACGCCACCTCGCGCGCCGGTGCCTGGATTGGACCGAGCGCCGGCCACACATCGGCGGAGCTTTGGGGGCGGCGCTTATGGAACACTTTTTGACAGAGGGCTGGCTGGCCCGCAACAGGGGTTCGCGGGCGCTTCGAGTGACGCTGAAAGGCAGGCATTCGTTCAATAAGTTAGGAGTACCGGCGCTGTAATTCGGCTACGCGCCCACGGCTCCGGTCGAGCCCAGAGGCAGAAAATACTGCGTGCCGCGAATGGGTTCGCTCACGCGGCGCAGAAGTTCCTGTAGGTCGGTATGGCGCTCCACGAAATCGATGTCATTGGTATTCACCACCAGCAGATCTGACGATGTGTAATGAAAAAAGAAATGCTCGTAGGCTTTGACCACTTCTTCGATGTAGTCGTCGCTGACCGCGGTTTCACCGGCGAGGTTCTTCTTGCGCAGGCGTTTCTTTAAAACCTCCGGCGAGGCTTGCAGATAGATCACAAGGTCGGGCGCGGGCAACTGCTGGCGGAACAGCTGATAATAGCGGTTGTAGATCTCCAGCTCCTGGTCGCTGAGGTTGATGTAGGCAAAGATCTTGTCTTTTTCGAAAATGTAGTCGGCCACCACGGTTTTGCGCGAGCTAGGACCGACCTCAAGCCGGTGCAGCTGCTCGAAACGCCGGATCAAAAAGGCAAACTGGGCTTGAAAACCGGCGCCGCGTTGGCCTTCATAAAAGGGCCGGAGAAAGGGATTATCTTCCGGTTCGATCACGCGCTGCGCGTTCATGCGGTCAGCGATGATGTTGGCCAGCGTGCTCTTGCCCACGCGAATCGGGCCTTCTACTGCTATATATTGTGGTGGTTCAAAAAGCTTGGCCATGGATCACAATCGCCGACTGGTTTCGAGAATATATCGCAAATCTTCCGCTGGCAATGAGGAATCAGTCAACAGCTGTGGAAAGCGGAAAGGAATTTGGTAAATGAGTAATTTGGTACGTTGGTAAATGAAAAGCGGCGTTGCCGCCACTGCTTAATTAATTTACCAATTTACCCAATTACCAATTCCAGAAGATGCTTTGGCCCTTTCTCACCATTTTGTCCGCTGGCGCTGCCAGCTACGCCGGATACGCCAGCATGGCGCCGCAATCGCAACTCTACGGCCGGACGCTAACGCACGGCGCCGACCCTCACCAGATAGCGCTGACTTATGACGACGGCCCCAATGATCCTGATACTCTTCGCCTTCTGGATCTCCTGGCAACGCATCAGGCAAAGGCGACATTTTTCCTGATCGGCAAGTATGTCCGCCAGCGTCCAGATATTGTTCGCGCGATCGTCGCCGCCGGGCATGAGATTGGGAACCACACCTTCAACCATCCCAACCTGATCCTTGTTTCGGGACGCCGTCTTCGGCGGGAGCTGGCCGATTGCAATAAAGCGCTCGAAGATGCGGTGGGCAGAACCGTGTCTCTGTTTCGACCGCCCTTTGGCGGCCGCCGGCCCAGCGTTTTGCGTGCGGCGCGCGCTATGGGACTGAAACCGGTGATGTGGTCCGTGACCGGCTTTGACTGGAATGCGCCGTCCAAGGAATTTATCCTGGACAAGATCTCGGACAGGCTCGAATCGCATCGCGGGGAGATCGTGTTGCTGCACGATGGCAGCCATCTTGGCTTTGGCGCCGACCGAACCCCTACAATCGAGGCTACCCGGAAATTACTGGAGATGTACCCGGGCAGGACGTTTGTTTCGGTTACCCAATTGGCCTAAAGACCAGGGAAAATCTGATTAGATATTGGCCCAAAGGACTAAGTAAATTTCTTCCCGTTCAAATGGGAGGCTGCTGCTTATAATTTCTCTCGTGCGTCGGCCTATCTCAATCCTCGTCTGCTTTGCCTTTGCTTTGAGCCTCCAGGCCTCAATTCCTGGAAATGCTCCCCGGAAATTTGACGATAGTAGAAGGGCCGAGCCGCCTGTTCAGCCCGCCGTGCAGCTTCCTATCACCGCTGCCCCCGCTGACAGGCAGTCCTTTTACTCTGAGTTTTATGGATCCGAGCAACTGCCTATTCATGCAGAACGGAAACCGAGCCTCTTGCATCGGCTCACCGGCGTTATCAAAAAGACCGCTCAGAAAGTAAACCTGATTCCAAACTGAGCGGCCAACGGCATTCCTACCGTGGTTCCCGGTCCAAAGAAGTCTCCTAGCGTACCGCCTGGCACTTTCAGCTGACTCAGGTTGGTAATAGGCGCCAGCGACGTGCAATCGGTGTTCAAGCACATATGAGTGACGTTGCCGCCCGCGACCTCACTTGGAGGAACGGGCAGCGCGCCGATGTCGGCCACAAAATTGTTGCCCGGATTTGTGCGATTGAAGAGATTGAAGAACTCCACGAACGGTTTGAGGCTGGCGCGCTCACCCAGCTTGAAGTTGCGGCTAACCCGCAGGTCCACCTGTGCCAGCGGCGTTCCGCGAAATTCGTCCAACGTGGTTTGCCGGCCGTTGACCACAGCGCGGTCATTGGCCACGCCGTCGCCATTGATATCAACGCCCGTTCCGAGCGTGTAAGGGCGTGCGCTTTCAAATTGTGACAGCGTGCTCACCTCAAAAGCGTGGGGCAGATGCGCTGTGCCCGCAATCACGAAACGGTGGCGGACGTCTTCGCCTGAGGGCCCGTGATCGCCTGGGCCAAAAGGATTTGTCACGCTGGTGACGCCGTTGACGTAGTCAAACAATTCGCCGACGTTGGCGCCCCAGGTGCTGGCGCTGGCCAGCGTGTAATGCACCGTGAAGTCCAGCCATTTGGAATTGTGATTCACGGCAAAGGAGACGCCATCATAGCGCGACCGATTGTCAGTGCGGAACACTGAGAGATCTGGCGCCGTTGCCGGTAGAGTTGCATTGGGCGCATTGATTGGGTCCTGGGCAATGTACTCATAGCGCCGGTATTGGTGAACGCCCTGCTGGTGCTCGTAATTGATGTTGAGCGTCCAAGTACGGGTGAACGCGTGTTCCATACCAGCGCTCACCTGCAGCGCATACGGTGACCGATAGTGTGGATCAATCAGCGCTCCCTGGTCGCCCGCGCCCAGCAAGGTCGTTGGTCCGGGCACGACGGCACGGAACGCGTCCACCCAGCCGTTTTGTGCCAGATCGTTGAAATAGATTCCTGCTCCTGCGCGAATCACGGTATTGTTTGCCGGCGAATAAGCAAATCCCAGGCGTGGTGCGAAAGCTTTGCGGTAATCGTGGGGAATGCCCTGGGGCAACGGCAGGCCGAGCGCCGCCACGGTCTGCACGGCCGGATTGTCGCTCTGGTTTGCGCCGTTTGAGTTGAAGAGACCGAACGTCGTGTCGTAGCGCAGGCCATAGTTCAGGGTGAGGTTTTTGCGTGGACGCCATGAGTCCTGGACGTAGAAGCCCAGCCGCTGAACATTCTGGGCAAAGCTCCCGTTCCCTCCAAATGCAGTCTGGTTGGCCGGATCATTCAAATCGGCCGCAAAGGTGCCCGGGTTGGCTGCATAGAAGCTCGGATTCTCCGGCAACGTGAACAAGGTTTCGGCATTATCAGAAAGCCTCCCGCTCAACACTGGCTCATGGATAAAGTTGATACCGAAGCGCGGCGCATGGCCTCCCGTGGAATGCGTTACATCGTAACGGAACTGGTATTTCTGCTGATCACGGATGATGGGGAAGGCAGTGATGGGTGTAACAAATTGATTGTCACCGAAGGTTTCAAATCCAGACGTGGTAAGCACGGTGGTGCTGAAAGGAAAAGCCAGCCCGAACCCAAGATTGGAATTGCGCGCCTTCACATGATGGAAGCTGTTCGCCTGAAAGACCAAGTTGCCGATCCAGGTCGGCGAAAACTCCATCTGGTTGCTGAGCAGCACGCTGTAGTAGTTCGATGTGGTGCTGAAACCCGTTGAAGGCAGCGCGCCTTCATGCACGAGATCGTTTTTCGTGTTGCTTCGATCCAGGGCTCCACGCAAAAACCAATGCGAGCGATCGGACTGGCTGAAGTCAGCCCGGGTGGAAAATAGCGTGTCGTGAAACGGTGTGCTGACAGAGCTGGGCACAGAAATCGAGGCCACGCCGGGAATCTGTCCGGAAGAGGCTAATTGGGCCAGCGCGTTGAACTCACTCAGGCTTTGCGTGCTGTAGGCCACGCTGGCGTCTTCATTGATGTATTCAAAAGATGAAAAGATCCACAACTTATCCTTGACCACAGGGCCGCCAACTGCGGCTACGCCGTTCTGCCGCGAAAACGGCTGTTTGGGATTGGGTTCAGGGTTGTCTAGTTTGTTGCGTGCGTTCAACGCAGCGTTGCGAAAATAGCCGGCCGTTGTTCCATGCCACTCATTGCCGCCGCGCCGGGTGCTGATGATGATAGATCCGCCGTTGGTTCTAGAGGAATCAGCTTCAAACTGACTAGTGCGGACGGTGAATTCCTGCATGGCATCGGGAGAGTAGTTTTGCAGGAAACCGCCAATGTAATCGTCATTGTTGTCGCCGCCGTCGACCGAAAGGTCGACGTTCAGGCCCGAACTGCCGCCAAAAGACACGGCCGTAATACGTGCTTTGGTCGGATCAGAAGGCTCAACCGGCTCGGTCATCGGCGCCAGGTAAGCGATATTCGCAAAACTCCGGTGTGCCAGAGGGGTGCCTTCCAAATCGTTTACGCCGATGGTCGTTTTCACAACGCTGCTTGACGTCTGAATGGGTTCCGCTATCAACGAACCACGTGCACCCTCCACGCGAACGGTCTCACGAACCGAAGCCGGTTGCAATTGCACATTCAAGGTGGTGGCTGCGGTTACTCCGATCGTTATCGGGCCACTTTTGGTCGCGAAGCCGGCGGCTTCTACCCTTACCTCATACTCTCCGGGCGGCAGCGACTCGAGGGTGAACTCTCCCACTTTGTTGGCTTTTCCGATCCGGGTAAATGAAAAACGTCGGGCCGACAAACTAACCGTGGCGCCGGGAATGCGGGCGCCTGTCGCGTCCGCGACGGTGCCCAGCAAGACCCCCTCAGGGCTTTGGCCATGGACAACCAGGCCAGACATGACGAAAAACACCAAGCAGACGCACAGGATCTTCATGGCAGGGTAATCTCCTATCGGAGCGAGAAATTAAGCTGAAGGCGTGAAACAAACCAGAGAAGGTTGAGTGTACTATTTAACTTTGTGTACTACTCTAACTAGTAGGCTTTAATAATTAACGCGCTAGCTAGGGCTGAGCTTCCACACTCAGGTTCAGTCCCTGGATTCAGCAGCCAGGCAAATGCGTGTCGCCGCGGCATGGTTTTAGTAAAATTGCAAAATATGCTTCCTTCGATTCGCGCCATCCTTTTGGCTGCGCTTTCGGCCTTGTCGTTAAGCGCCGGGGCGGTGGACGCGTCGGTGTTGAAGCCTCCTGCGGGGGCGAAGGCAGCCATTGTGATATTTGAAGATCTGGAAGGTCCTGAAAGTGCCAGCGCTTATTCGGTGGTATGGGACGCCGCTGATGCCCACAAAATCCCCGTCATGCTGTATGACTTCCCCTTGCCCAGGCATAACTGGTCCTTTGATGCCGCGGTCTGGGCGCGTTATTTCGACACTCAGGACACCAAAACCGTAAAGGTCGGCAATGAATTCCGGCGTTACACCTACGCCAACCAGAAACAAATCTCACGCGACAACCTGCAGCAGTGGGTGCAGAAGTTCGCGGGCGACCACAAGATCATTCTGCCGTCAGTGAACGACCCGGGCGGAAGACTGGCCCAAAAAGTAAAGACTGATTTCGCTTTTGGCCAGCGAATTGGCGTGGAACATCCGCCTACGATCTGGGTTATTAGTAATGGCGGGGTTTCGCAGCCCCTGGTTGAGGAAGCCAGTGAGCGGGAGTTAAATCAAATGATTGAAGAAGTGCTCCGAAAGGCTCCGCCCGCTGTGGCTGCCAAAAGACCGGAGTCAAGAAAGAGTGCTTCGCGCCACCAGCAAAGATAATATAGATGAATTGAACCAGGGAGAGAATCATGAAGACTTTAGTCAGGACCTTGGCGGCTTTTGCGTTGGCCGCACTATCAATTACCGCTTATGCCGCTGATGGCTCCTCGTTGAAGCCGCCTCCCGGCGCGCGCGTGGCGATCGTGATGTTTGAAGACCTGGAATGCCCTGATTGCGCGCGGGCCTACCCGGTGGTGTGGGAAACGGCCAACAGCCACAAAATTCCGGTCGTGCTGCACGATTTTCCGCTTCAGATGCATCCCTGGTCGTTTGACGCAGCGGTTTATGCGCGCTACTTCGATACCAAATCGGAAAAGTTGGGCAACGATTTTCGCGGCTATATCTTCAGCAATCAGCCGCAAATCACCAAGGACAACTTAAGGCAATATGTCGATAAGTTCGCTAATGAGAATAAGTCGCCCCTGCCTTTTGCGGTTGATCCCGAGGGCAAGCTGAAAGACAAGATCCTCGCCGATCGGAACCTGGGAACGCAAATGCAGCTGCAGCACACGCCGACGATCTTCGTTGTCGGCAATGGCGGCGCAGCCACTCCCGCAGTCGAGGTGACCGATCGTTCACAGCTAGGCCAGATCGTCGAGGACATGTTGGCCAAATCCCCGCCCGCCAAGGCGGTGACTCCAAGCAGGAACGCGGCTAAACCCAAGAAGAAGGCCGCAACCAACCAATAAGTTCCTGGCCGGGCGATGCAGAAATAGAAATGCCCTCCTCGCGGAGGGCATTACTTTGGGTTGTGTTTTTTATGCCGCCTGGCTAAATTTCCCCAGTTCGCTTACCAACTCGTCGTAGTCAGGTTCCTGGCCAAGCTCATACGTCCGAGAAAAAGCAATCTGGCCTTCCTTGTTAATGATGAACACTGCCCTGTCATTGATTCCGGGCAACGGTTCTCCCAAGCGAAGGATGCCGTATTGCTGGGCCACTCCGGCATGAGGCCAGTAATCACTCAACAAGGGATAGTCTTGCCATCCAATGCCTTTCTCCTGCCAGGCAAGGTGACTGTAGATTGAATCCGGGCTGATGCCCACGACCTGGGCATCGTGTTCGGCGAACTTCGGCAGGTACCTGCTGTACGCCGACATCTCCTTGGTTCAAGTGGGACTCCAATCCAGCGGGTAGAAGGCCAGGACAATATTCTTCTTGCCGCGGAGATCACTGAGCTTGAATTTGAGCCTCTGCTTTCCGGTAACCCCGGGGAGTTCAAAGTCTGGCGCTGTATCTCCCGCTTTTAAAGCTGCCATTCATACCTCCAGGTAAAATTATTCCGTCTGCCGCATGGCAGAACTTGGCCAAGGCGCGCGAAAACATAATTTTATCGTGGTCAAATAATTTAAGACAGGGTAGCTTTAAGAAAACGGACGGTAAGGGGAGCGGCATCGAAACCCTTTGGATACGGTTGAACACTCGGGCGGTGCCGGGAGCAGCGGCAGGCGTCGCGATCAGGAGCAAAAATGCTGGGCTTCAGCACTTACAATTACGAGCACTTTTCCCGCGACATATTTCAGGATCTGGCACAAACGTCATTCTCCGGCCCCGCGCCGGGCGAGCGTGCTCCTGACTTTCGGGTTACCTCGCTGGAAGGCGATACGGTTCGGTTAAGCGATTTTGCCAAAAAGAAGAATGTGCTGCTGCTTTTTGGCTCCGCCACATGCCCCATGACCGCCAGCTCCATTGGCGGCGTCAACCAGCTCTATGACCGCTTTCGCGGCGACGATATAGAGTTTCTCTTCGTCTACGTGCGCGAAGCCCATCCAGGCGAGATCATTTCCGCCCATCGCTCCCTGCGCGAGAAGACCGAGGCTGCGCGGCTGCTGCGCGATGAAGAAGCAATGCAGATGCCGATTCTGGTCGACGATCTGCGTGGGTCGATTCATCGCAAGTACTCCAAACTGCCGAATCCTGCTTTTTTGATCGATAAGTCCGGTCGCGTGGCTTTTCTCTCTTTGTGGTCCAAGCCCGAAGCGCTGGGCGCGGCCATTGAAGAGCTGCTGGAACTCCAGGAAGAGCGCGGGGTTGATCATCTGATTGTTCACGGCGGCCAGGATCTTTCCATGCCTCTGCCGTACAGTGCGCTGTCTGCTTATCGCGCTCTGGAGCGCGGCGGCAGGCAATCGCTCAGCGACTTCCGCGTGGCTCTGGGATTGCCCGCGCGCGTCGCGCTCACTGCTTCACACCTTGCCCGGCCGTTGCTGGAGAATCCGGGGCGGATCATGTCTGTCGCGGCACTCACTGCGGCCGTCCTCGCCGGTGGACTCTATGCCGGCTTTGAATTGCGTAAACGGCGCCTCGGCCTTCAGCGCAACCCCTATCGCGCTTACGAAAAAGAAAAGGATCGGGACAAAGAGGCGGGCACGGATTATGGGGCTGTGGGGATCTGAAGGTCCCTTCTTTCTACCGGCAGAAGGCGTTACTAATGCATGGAATCTAAAACGCTTCAGCTGCGGCTGCGATCGTCTGCTGAACATCACTCTCCGTGTGTGCGGCGCTCATGAACAAGGCTTCATATTGCGAAGGCGGGAGATACACGCCTCGCGCTAGCATCCCGTTATGAAATTTTGCAAACGCCTGCGTATCCGATTGCGCCGCCGTGTCCCAATCGCAGACCGTTCCGGCCTGGAAGAACCAAGTAAACATGGAACCAACGCGATTGGCCGTAAGCGCAACACCTTTTTTCGCTGCCGCACTCAATACAGTCCCAACCAGTGTTGCGGTACGGGCCTCGATTTGCGAATAGATCTCAGGCCGCCGCTTCAGTTCACGCAACGTAGCCAGCCCGGCTGCCATGGCCAATGGATTTCCGGAGAGCGTCCCGGCCTGATACACCGGACCAAGCGGCGCGATCATGTCCATGAGTTCAGCACACCCGCCATAGGCGCCGACCGGCAGCCCACCGCCAATGATCTTTCCCAGCGTCGTCAGGTCGGGCTTGATTTTGAAGAGTTGCTGAGCGCCGCCGAAACTGAGCCTGAATCCGGTCATGACTTCGTCAAAGATCAGAATGGTTCCGTGCTGTTGTGTGATCTCGCGTAGAAAATCCAGATAGCCCTCGCGTGGCGGCACGCAACCCATGTTGCCGACGACCGGCTCCACGATCAGGCACGCAATCTGGCTTTTGAACTTATCAAAAGCTTCCCGCAGTGCCGATTCGCTGTTGAACGGCAGCGCCAGAGTGAAGGTAGCCTGCTCATCCAGCACCCCGGCCGATCCCGGAATACCCAGGGTCGCGACGCCTGATCCGGCCTTCACCAGCAACGAATCCGCATGGCCGTGGTAGCAACCTTCGAACTTGATGATGTATTTGCGTTTGGTGAATGCGCGCGCCAGACGTATGGCGGACATTGTGGCTTCCGTGCCTGAACTGACAAAGCGCACCTTGTCCATCGATGGAAACGCCGCGATGACCTCTTCCGCCAATTCAGCTTCAATAGGCGTGCACGCGCCGAAGCTGGCGCCGTCTCGATTGGCTTTCTCCACAGCTTCAACCACGCTCGGAAACGCATGCCCCAGGATCAGAGGCCCCCAGGAGCCGACGTAGTCTATGTATTCATTGCCGTCCGCATCCCAGACGCGCGAGCCCTGCCCGCGCACAATGTAGGGCGGCTCGCCGCCCACAGACTTGAACGCCCGCACCGGCGAGTTCACGCCACCCGGAATCACCCGCGACGCGCGGGCATGCAGTTCCTTCGATTTATTGTGCTGGCGCATGAACTTTTGAATATACCGTAACTTGGCTCGATCGTGGCTTTCTGCAAGCTTGAATTAGCGGCTGAAAAGGATGGCCTTGTCGCCGCGGGGTCGCCCAATGCCGCTCTTTGTCGCTGGCGATCATTTGCCTGCAATGCCACAATCGCCGCACTTCAAAACCGAGGTGCCGTCATGAAAAAGTATCTGTTCTTCAGCTTGCTTCTTACGATCTCAACCGCCTGGGCTCAACAACCGAATCATCGCCTGCCCAACAACCAAACCCTGGTGGCAAACGCGCACAGCTTCTACGTGCAAACAGACACCTTTTATATGAAACGCGAAGCCCTTGAGAGTTCGTTGCTCGGCCAACCCGAGTTCAAGGCCTGGGATCTGCAGATCACAGGCAAAGAGGAGCTGGCCGACATGGTGGTACGGGTCAAGCGGGTTCCGTTCTCCAACCACTTCAGCTACACGGTAACCGATCGCGCCACGGATACGATCGTAATGGCCGGCAAGGTTGATTCACTGGCCGGCACGGTTTATGGGCTGATCGCGAAGGAAATTGTCGAGAAGATGGTGAGGTTGCGCGGTAATCCACTTGACGTCGAAAAAGCGGAAAAGAGCGGGGGCACGACTCAGACGCAAGCTGCGGTAAAATGAATGAGTGATCCTTCCGTTCGTCCGCGAAGTCCTGGCGGACGTGGAAAAGAGCCCGGGGTTCCAGCAGGCGGCCCTTTATCTCAAACAGCGGAGGGGGGAGGTAAAGCCCCCTTCGGGGCGAATCCGTCTGTCTGGCCTGGTCTCCACCGCTAAAGCCCTTCTCATTCCATATTTGCAACGCGCTGCCGGCACGCCGCTGATTCTTATTGCTCCTGACAATCGCGCCGCTGAATCGATCTACCCGGTGATCCAGTCCTTTTGCGAACTGACGGCCGCGAGCAGCCCGCATTCGGTGGTCAAGCTACCTGCCTACGAAGTGCTGCCGTTTGAGAACATGTCGCCGCACCCGGAGATTCAGGAGGAGCGGGCCACCGCGCTGTGGAAGATATCCACTGGTGCGGCTTCCATCGTGATTGCGCCGCTGGCTGCGGCGGTCATGCGGCTGCGCTCCGCTGAGCATTACAACGGTTTGGCGCGGGTCGTTCGTCGCACGGAAACGCTCGATCTTGATGAACTCGTCCAGCACCTCAACACGGTTGGTTATTCCGCGGTGGATGTGGTCGAGATGCCCGGACAGTATGCAATTCGAGGCGGGCTGCTGGATGCGTATCCGCCCGAAGCTGACCGCCCGCTACGTATCGAACTCTTCGGCGACGAAGTCGAGTCAATCCGCAAATTTGATCCCGGCACGCAGCGCTCCGCTGCTCCTGTGGATGAGGTGGTGCTCCTCCCGCTGACAGAAACTCCGGTTCGTGAAGAGCTGCTGACCGAGATTCACGCGCGCCTTTCCGGCGCCCGTGTGGAAGGCGCAACGGAAACGGTGCGCAGTTCTCTGGCTGAAACTGGCGTAACAGTTTTTCCCGGCTGGGAGTTCTACGCCAACGCCGGCGCGGGCGGCACCCTCTTTGATCTCCTGCCTAATGCCGTGGTTTTCGTGAATGAGCCCTCGGCAGTTGAGGCGGAGCATGAGCACTGGTGGGATCGCGTGGTGCAGCGCCATGAACAGAGCCTTGTCGGCAAGCTGGCAACACCGGAGGATATTTACCTGTCTCCGGAGCAATGGAGCCAGACGATCGATCGGCTTCGCGGCGGCAGCCTGGAGCATCTTGGACTTCTGCGCATCGCTCGGGCAGAAGAATCTCTGGGGCTGGTGGACCCGCAAATCCCTGATCTGCAATTGATCGAGCTCTCCGCACAACCTACCGCGCGCTTTCATGGATCGGTTCCCGCGATGGTGGAGGAGGTCAAGAAGCTCACCGCTCAAGGCCAGCGCGTGATCTTTGCGGCTCCTAATACCGGCGAGATGGAGCGTCTGGCTGATATCTTTACTGAATATCAGCTTCCATTCCGGCTGGGCAGCCGCACCCCCGCAGCCGGCAGCGAAACTTATCTTGACGAGACTGCCTATTTCTCCGGCGATCTGACTACAACCACGATTGTCCGCGCTACGGCGCCTGAAGGCGTGGCCTTACCGGAGTCGCACCTGGTGATCTTCGGCGCGCGCGATTTGTTTGACGAATCGGAGATTGAGCCGACACAGCCCCTGCGCCGCAAATCGAAGACCGCGGCCTTTATGTCCGACTTCCGCGATCTCGCCGTCGGCGATTTCGTGGTCCACGTGGAGCACGGTATCGGCATGTATCAGGGGCTCAAGGAAATTCAGCAAAACGAAATCACCGGCGAGTACATGGTGCTGGAATTTGCGGAAGCCGCCAAGCTGTATGTGCCGCTCACTCGCCTGGATCTGATTCAGAAGTATCGATCGAGTGAAGGCGTGCGTCCGCCGTTGAGCCGCCTGGGTGGAACGGCCTGGGCCAAGACGAAGGCGCGGGTAAAGAAAGCCATGAAAGACATGGCTGACGAGTTGCTCAAGCTTTATGCCGCGCGCAAAGCTGCGCAGGGCCATTCATTTCCCGGCGATACGCAGTGGCAAAAGGAATTTGAGGATGCGTTCGAGTTCAACGAAACCGATGACCAGCTTACCGCGACGGCCGACATCAAACGCGATATGGAATCGCCGCTTCCCATGGACCGGTTGCTCTGCGGCGACGTAGGCTACGGTAAGACTGAGGTCGCCATGCGCGCGGCCTTCAAGGCTGTGCAGGACAACAAGCAGGTAGCCGTGCTTGCGCCTACAACAGTTCTGGTCTTCCAGCACTTTGAGAACTTCAAGCGCCGCTTTGCCGCCTTCCCCCTGACTATTGAAATGATGAGCCGCTTCCGCAGCGCTAGGCAACAGAAGGAAACGGCAGAGCGGCTCGAGCAGGGCAAAGTGGATATTGTGATCGGCACGCACCGCATTCTCTCGCAGGACATCAAGTTTCAGGACCTGGGGCTGGTGGTTGTCGATGAAGAGCAGCGTTTCGGCGTCCGCCACAAAGAACGGCTCAAGCAGCTCAAGAAGCAGGTGGATGTTCTGACCATGTCAGCCACTCCCATTCCGCGCACGCTGCACATGTCGATGGTCGGCCTGCGCGACATGAGCGTGATTGAGACGCCGCCCAAAGACCGCATGGCCATCCAAACCGTGGTTGCTGCCTACGATGAGAAGCTGGTCAAGTCAGCCCTGGAGCATGAGCTGGAGCGCGGCGGCCAGGCTTATTTCGTCCACAATCGCGTGGAGTCCATCTATGAAATCGCCGCCAAGCTGCAGGAGATGCTGCCCCGGGCACGCGTGATTGTGGGCCATGGGCAGATGTCAGAGGGCGAACTGGAAAAGGTGATGATGGCCTTTGTGCGCCATGATGCCGACATTCTTGTCGCGACCACCATCATTGAAAATGGCCTGGATATCCCCCTTTGCAACACCATCATTGTGAATCGCGCGGATCGTCACGGCCTGTCAGAGCTTTACCAGCTGCGCGGACGCGTTGGACGATCAAATCGCCGAGCTTACGCCTATCTTTTGGTGCCTGCGGAGCAGGAATTGACTCCGGTCGCTCGGCGCCGGCTGGCTGCACTCAAAGAATTTTCTGACCTGGGAGCAGGATTCAAGATCGCCGCGCTGGATCTGGAGTTGCGTGGCGCAGGCAATCTGCTGGGCGGCGAGCAGAGCGGCAACATCGACGCCGTGGGCTTTGAAATGTACACGGGTATGCTCGATCGCGCGATCCGCGAACTCAAGGGCGAAGAGCTTTCAGAAAAAGTCAGCACGCAGCTCAACCTGGGCATCGATCTACGCATTCCCACGCATTACATTGCCGAAGAAAACCAGCGTCTCCGCATGTACAAGCGCGCTGCCGGCGTGGAAAGCGAAGCCGCGCTCGACGACGTACGCAAGGAGCTGCAGGATCGCTACGGCGAAGCTCCGCCGCCGGTCCGGTATCTGCTTTCCGCGGCTTCACTCAAGTTGCTTTCGGAACGTGTAGGCGTGCTGGCGATTGACCGCAAGCGCGATTCGGTAACCATCAAGTTTACCGAGCAGGCCGCCATTGACCCGGAGCGGCTGGCGAAATTTGTTGCTCAATCCCGTGGCGCGCAGTTCTCGCCCGGCGGAGTGCTGAAGTTCAATTTGAAGTCAACCCAGCCGGAGGCTGTGATCGATCAGATCAACGGCTTGTTACGCGAGCTGAGCCCTGACACCGTGGCGCAGGCATGGCTGCAGACGAAATGAACACCCCAGCTCCGTTCGCCTGCAACATGACCGCGCTTTCGCGCGACGCGAGGGCACGTCACGCTCAATTGGGCGAGTTCTTGCGGTCGGCGTTGTCAGGCGTGCACGAACTCCCAAATGGCTATGAGTTCGAGTTTCCTCCCCTTCCGGCGAACTATCGCGCCCTGACGGAACTCACGCCATTGGAGCACGCTTGCTGCCCATTTTTTGACATCGCGATTGTGCTCAGTCAGGATGACAAGCTGCTTTGGCGGCTTACCGGCGGTGAAGGTGTAAAGCCATTTATCCGGCATGAATTCGCGCTGTGGGTTGCAAGCCGATCTGCTTAAAACACGTTTCGCACCTTTATCTACCCAATGAATAGATCGGCCCCACAAAATCCTCAATAGCCGGGCATTCTGCCGTGTAAAATGCCCCAAGCCCCAAAAAGTCGAGGAGAAAATCTGAGATGAGAATCAATCTGACGGACCGTTGGATACGTGTGTTTACTCTCTGCAGCCTGCTGATTGCCGGAGCGACGGCATATGCGCAGGATCCGCCGAAGGAAGCGCCCAAAGAAGATTACGTTAAAACGCACTATACCAAGTACGAATACCGGATCCCGATGCGCGACGGAAAAAAGCTGTTCACTTCCGTGTACGTGCCCAAAGATACATCTCAGCCTTATCCGATCCTGATGGATCGAACGCCTTACAACGTCGGCCCGTACGGCGAAGACCAGTACAAGAAACAGATTGGCCCATCGGATGAATTTGAAAAGGCCGGATACATCATCGTGTATCAGGACGTGCGCGGAAGATACATGTCGGAAGGCGATTTTGTGGAGATGCATCCGCATATTGACAACAAGAAGTCGGCCAAGGACGTGGATGACAGCTCAGACATGTATGACACCATCGAATTCCTGCTCAAGCATGTGCCCAACAACAACGGCAAAGTCGGCATATGGGGCATTTCTTACCCCGGCTTTTATACTTCGGCAAGCATTATTGATTCTCATCCGGCGCTGAAAGCAGCTTCACCGCAGGCTCCCATGACCGATCTTTTTTTCACCGACGACGCATACCATGGCGGCGCGTTCATGCTGGCGGCCAATTTCGGCTTCTACACGGCATTCAAACCCATGGTCGAGCCCGGGCCGCCGCCGAAGACGATCCCGTTCGATTTCGGCACGCCTGACGGCTACACCTTCTACTTGCAAGCGGGCCCCACCATCAATCTGGACAAAAAATATCTGAAGGGGTCCAATCCGCTGTTTAATGACCAGCTGCTCCACACCACCTATGACGATTACTGGAATGCGCGCGACCTTTCGCGTCATATGAAAAATATCAAGTGCGCGGTCATGACGGTCGGCGGCTGGTTTGACGCGGAAGACCTTTCCGGTCCATTCAAGACCTTTCATGCCATCGATCGTTTCAATCCGGGAACGCCCAATTCGCTGGTGGTTGGACCTTGGGTCCACGGCGGATGGGCCAGAAGCGACGGCGATCGTTTGGGAGATGTCCAGTTCGCCGCCAAGACGGGGGAATTCTTTCGCTCGAAAATTCAATTTCCTTTTTTTGAGTACTATCTCAAAGGCAAGGGCACGCCGATGCCTAAAGCCTATGTCTTCGAGACCGGAACCAATGTCTGGCGGAAGTATGACTCCTGGCCGCCGGCCGAAGCCAAAGCCAAAATTCTCTATCTGCATGCGGACGGAAAATTGTCCTTCGATCCTCCGGCAGAAAACGAGGGTGTGGACGAGTATGTGAGTGATCCGGCGCATCCGGTGCCATTCATTGATTACACGGCCACGGCTGTTCCGCAGCGCTACATGACCGACGATCAGCGGTTTGCATCGCGCCGGCCTGACGTCCTGGTTTACGAAACTGATCCGCTCGAGGAAGACGTAACCATTGCCGGGCCGGTTTCGCCCAAATTGAAGATTGCATCCAGC
>Ga0126378_10000075_pt1 | contig 71699 bp, 59 predicted proteins | sample PanSoiMetPlot_23_FD_92587 | JGI IMG/M metagenome (GOLD analysis project Ga0126378, IMG submission 92587) | Tropical forest soil microbial communities from Panama - MetaG Plot_23 | ecosystem: Environmental > Terrestrial > Soil > Tropical forest > Bulk soil | place: Panama | collected 2016-02-17 | reverse complement strand
TTTGGCCAGCGAACAGTATCCCTTCAGAACAACCAAGTTGGAGATCGAACCGTCCTTGCCGATGATGGCGTGCAGTCTCACAGTACCTTGGAGGTGCTCGCTACGGGCTATTTCAGGGTATTCGGGCTGAACTCGGCGAACGATCCGGCCCGCTTGCACATTGCCTCCAACACGAATCGGCTTGGAGGTTTTGTCTGGGAGCTGCGAGTTCGTAACTTTCTTGGCCACGTTGGTGTCTCTTGTTCCAGCGAAAGGAAAATGATCCGGCACTTTGGGAGCAAGCACATAGCGAAAACCGCCATCCACGTACACGAGAGCGAAAAGGCGAAGGAAACGGTCGCCCTCCTTCAGACGCAGTTCGTAAAGCGGCTCAGGCCGTAGCCGCAGCTGAAGCGTGCCAAAAGCGTTTTCTCCGGCATGGTCATCGCAGGAGTCTCCAAAACGCGCTGCCGTCACTTCGGTGAAGTGATTCTGAAGGGCCCCGAAGAAAGCCTTGAGGATCTCTGCTGGAAGGGTCTTCTTGTCGGCAGTATATTTTGCGCCCTCATCGTTTGCGACCTCCGGACCAAAGGTCTGCAAATACCAGTTCGCCGGATCCGGCAGAACCATACTTTGTGCCAACTCCATGGCGCGCGACTGGTTGCCTTCCTTTTGCGCGTTCATGATGTCTTTGGCAAGGCGCTCCAGGCCCCGGGTGTTGTCGGGGTAATCGAGATTGGCAGCTTGCAGAGCAATCGTGGGTGGTTGCGCGGGCTTAGTCTCTTGCGCTCGCACCCCCAGCAACGACAGTTGGAACAAGGCCAAACAGATCAGAAGGAGTCTGCGAATTGACCCGAACATGGCTTCCGTCTCGTTGGAGAGCGTTGCTATCGCAAGTACAAATTCATCCGCTCAGCGAGGGCGCGGGCGGAGCGGTCGAGTTGTCAGGGACCTGGGCCGGATGCGTAGGCGGCCGAGCGGCGGCGGAACGTTGCGGAGAAAATCCCCGCAGCAAGGGCAGCGGCCGTCGTTGGCCATCGGGCCGGTGACATCCATTCGCAGCCAGTGGCCGCGAGCTTCGCACGTTGGATTGATGCATTGCACGGTCAAGCCGGGCAAATATTGCATAGTTTCACCTCAGAGTCCGCAGAGGCCCAGAAATCCCAGGGGTAACACGGTCTGACAGCCGTACGGCTGAATTACCAGCCCCACCCGGCCTTGCGGTTCGCCGTGGCCCCCTGAAGGAGAACGTTGGCCCGAGATCCGCAGCCGAGGCCATGGGACAGGGAACCGCGCGGGAACCGCAAACTTGATGACGCGCATTCTGCTCTGAGCACCGTTTGGTGTCAAGAGAAAAACACCACAAGATATTGTGGTAAGGTTGCATCTGTGCAAAACGTGATTTCTCGCCCGTGGAGCATTTGCGGTCGGAACACGCTCGTCCTCACACTCGAAGGAAGCAAGGAACCGTAGAAACCGCAGGAAATCGCGTGGCGCGCTTCTACGTAGTTAAGAATGAAGGTGGTGCGGCTTCGCTGCAGTTTCCTAAAGCCGCAAGACGGAGGGAAAATGCCTGGTCCAAAGTTTGAACTGGGTGGCGGCGGTTTGCCATCGGTAAATCTCAGCGGCGCGGGAAAGAGAATCCTGCAGTTGGGGATTCTCGTTGTGTTGTTCATTCTGCTGATGGCCAGCACAACTTCCATTCCCACGGGAAACGTGGGAGTGCTGACGCTTTTCGGCAAAGTGACTGGAGAAACGTTGGGAGAAGGAATTCACCTGCTCAATCCTCTAAAGTCGGTCCAAAAACTTTCCATTCAGACGCAGTCGGTGAAGGAGAGCGCCAGTGTTCCATCGAATGAGGGCTTGATGCTTGCGCTGGACACCTCCTTGCTATTTCACCTGGACAAGAGCAAGGCGGCCGAGGTGTATCAGTTGGTGGGCGCAGACTACGCAGACAAAATTGTTGAACCAATGTTGCGCTCCGAGATTCGTGCCTCCACTTCGGCACATTCGGCGAACGCTCTTTACACGAATGCACGCGAGTTGGTGCAGCAACAAATCCAGGACAACTTGACAAAGCAACTGGCCTCTCACGGCGTCATGGTCGAAAACGTATTGCTGCGGGACGTCCAACTGCCGGCAATGTTGAAGGGTTCGATCGAAGCGAAACAGCAAGCCGAACAGGACGCGCTTCGCATGAACTTCATCCTGCAAAAAGAAAAACAGGAAGCGGAGCGGAAACGCATCGAGGCCCAGGGCATCGCCGATTTTCAGAAAATCGTCGCCACCGGCATCAGCAACCAATTGTTGGAGTGGAAAGGCATTGAAGCCACAGAAAAACTGGCGACCAGCGCAAATGCCAAGGTGGTCGTGATCGGCAATCCCAAAAACGGCTTGCCGCTCGTGCTCGAGCCCAAATAGCCTCCGCGCAAGGCTTGGCCATCGATCCTTGCGCCGTACGCGCATGTTTCTGGTCGTTCGCCGGGATTTGGAAACCCGGCACTGCAAAAGTACGAAGATTTTCGTTGACATTACGAAACTCTTCGTAGTAGCCTCCCGCCATGTTCAAGGAACCTCTTCAAAAGCCAACCGCCTCGGAGCTGGAAATTCTCCGGGTGCTGTGGGCGCGCGGACCTTCGACGGTCCGCGAAGTCCACGAAGCGCTGAGCGAAAAGAAGGAGCTCGGCTACACCACCGTTCTGAAGCTGCTGCAGATTATGACCGCCAAAGGCACGGTACGCCGAGACGAAGGCCGGCGCGCACACGTCTATGAAGCTTGTCAGCCTGCAACGGAAACCAAGCGTCAGCTTGTGGGTGATGTCCTGCAACGCGTCTTTGAAGGCTCGGCTAGCGAATTGATGATTCATGCCCTCGAGGGCCGGCGAACTTCCAAGAAAGAACTTGAGGAGTTGCGCCGCCTTCTGGAGGAGTACGAGAGGAGAAACCGATGACAACCCCGGCGCACGGAATCTCTCCCGAATGGCTCGAGGCGCTCGGCTGGACGCTGCTCCATTTTGTCTGGCAAGGAGCGGCACTGGCAGCGCTCTTTGCGGTGGCCAACACGGTTTGCCAGCAGGCGACCACCCGCTACGCGTTAGCGGTGATTACGCTCGGGCTGATGATGGCGGCGCCGGTGATCACGTTCACCGAGTTGACACAGACGCAGCAAAGAGATCCGGCCGTTAAGTACGGGGCGCAGGGGGCTTTCGCCAGCGCGGAGAAACCGGTGCAAGGCGTATCCGTCGCGGCACGTCTCGGCGCCCCGCCGCCGGAAGTTCCTCAAAGACAGCCGGCGGTCATCCTGTTTGTGGAAGCGTGGTTCCTGGGAGTTTTGCTGTTGAGCTTGCGAACCGCGGGGGGCCTGTTGTTGATCGAAAAGATGAGGCGCAGCGAGATTAAGCCGGTGCGGCGGGAACTTTTCGCGAAATGTCAGGTATTGCAAAGGGAGATGGGGCTCGAACGAGTAATTCGCTATTGCGAGTGCTTGCGGCTGGATGCGCCAGCAGTGTTGGGATGGTTTCGACCGGTGGTGTTGCTGCCGGCGAGAGCCCTAACCGGATTGAGCGAAGAGCAGCTTGAAATGGTCATCGCGCATGAACTGGCGCACGTTCGCCGGCTGGATTGCTTCGTGAATCTTTTCCAGATAGGGGTCGAGACGCTGCTCTTCTACCACCCGGCGGTTTGGTGGGTGAGCCAGCGGATTCGAATCGAACGCGAGCATTGCTGCGACGATGAGGCCGTTGCGCTGTGTGGCAATGCGGTGACCTATGCCCGGGCGCTGACGTTGATGGAGGAATGGCGCACGGCTCCCTCCTTGATGATGGCGGCAAATCGCAGCCCGCTTTCGCAACGCGTGGTCCGTCTATTGGGGCTCGATGGACCCGCGGCAAAATTCCGCGTGGCGGGAATGGCCTTCGGCGTGGTTTGCCTGGCGGGAGCGATGCTAGCCGGCAACGCCTTTCTGGGTGTGGCGCATGCTGCGCTCGGAAGTAAAGCAAGTTCGAATCGGGAGCAAGCAAGTACGGTGGCTGCCGCGCAAGAACAAAGAAGCGGAAGCGCGATCGTTGTTCGGCCGAGGAATGCTTCAGCGGAGGGAAAGCATTTTGCTTCCACCCAGCAGGCGGGCGAAGACAAAGAAAACGCCCAGGCGGCGAAGAAGAAGCAGGAACGCGACGGCGAGCAAGCCGCCAAGAAGGAATCCTATCTGGAAGGCATGGAAGCAGTGGGATTTAAGAACCTCACAGCGGATGAATTGATCGCCATGAAAGTTCAAGGCGTCACACCCGCCTTCGTGAAAGAAATTCACGATCTGGGGATGACACCCACGGTAGATGAATTGGTTGGAATGCGCGTGCAGGGAATCACGCCGGAATACATCCGAGAAATGCAGCGAATCGCCCCGCATCTTGGCGCCGATGAATTAATTGGCATGAAGGTGCAAGGCATTACCGGTCCCTATGCGAACCAGATGCGCGGCCTAGGCCTCAAAGCTGACCCGCAAGACCTCATTGGAATGAAGGTGCAAGGAATCACGCCGGAATATGTTCGCGAAGTACAGGTTCTGGGACTCCGACCGGACACCGACGAACTGATCGGAATGAAAGTCCAAGGCATCACACCGAAATACGTCAAGGCCATACAAGCCACGGGGCTGAAACCCGATGTCGACGGGCTGATTGGGATGAAGGTGCAGGGCATCACTCCGGAGTATGTGAAGTCCATGCAAGCGGCGGGATTTAAGGACTTGGACGTGGATGATCTCATCGGAGCAAAAGTCCAAGGAATCACGCCGGAGTTTATCGAGAAAGCGCGCAAGCACGGCTTTCAGAATCTGACATTAGACAAACTGATGGCGCTGAAGCATGCGGACGTCCTTTAGGGGTTGGCAGAAATCAGAAATAGGAGAAGCGGCCATGAATTTCAATCGAATGATGGGACTGGTTCTTATCGTAGGCGGAACCGCCTTCGGGCTGGCCTCAGCGCTTCGCGGCCAAACACAAGGCGGAGATTGGACGATTCACCGTTCCGATGAACCGGGAAAAGTAGAAGTCTCCATCATGGACACGCGCGGCGGGCATCACTTTCATTCCAGCTCGGATTGGGAAGTGAAAGAACTCACCGGCCTGGACCTTTCGAAGCCTGGCAGGCAGGACGTGCGCTTCACCATCACGCGCGACGCCGGCAGATTCGAATGCGAAGGCTACGTGAAGGACGGCGAGGGCGCGGGACTGTTTCATTTCATTCCCGATGAGAAATACGCGCAGATGATGAAGGCGCTGGGCTTCAACGGAATCGACGAAGACAAGCAGTGGGCTATGGCGATTCATGACGTCAGCCTGAAGTTCGCACGCGAAATCAAATCAAAAAACCTGCAGGGCCTGGATACAGACAAGCTGATCGCCTTCAAGATTCATGGCGTAACCCCGGAATTCATCGACCAGATTCGGTCTTCCGGAGTGAATCTTTCCGATAGCGACAAGTTCATTGCTTTCAGGATTCACGGAGTTTCTCCGCAGTATGTCTCCGATCTTCGCTCTGCGGGCCTGAATGCCACGGATGGCGACAAGCTGATTGCGTTTCGCATTCACGGCGTTTCGCCGGAGATGGTGCGCAGCGTTCGTCAAGCTGGTTACGACGCCGACCCGGACAAACTCATTGCCATGCGGATTCATGGGGCATCCCCAGAATGGATGGCTGATCTGAAACAGTGCGGCTACGACCACGTGGAGCTGGACAAGTTAATCGCTTTCCGGATTCACGGTGTTTCGCCTGACTTCATCAGCCAGGTGCAAAAGCTGGGCTACTCGCACCCCGAGCCCGATCAACTGATTGCCATGCGGATACACGGAGTCACGCCGGAATTCATCAGCAAACTACAGTCGCGTGGCATGAAGGATCTGACCATCGACAAGCTGGTCAGCCTGCGGATTCACGGGATCGATTGAGACTCGACGGCGGCCATCGCGGCAGCCAGCAAGCCACGAGTTCGGGTTAAGGCTGGGACGATGAAGATTCGCCCATCTCTCTTTGCAAATCCGCGAGCTTCGCTTTGAGTCGCGCGACTTCATCCTGCTTGCTGCTGATTTGCTGTTTTTCGTCGTCGAGCTTCTGCTTGCCCGCCGTGTCGCTTCCGTAGTTCGGCTGTGAATAATAGGCATCCTGGTCCAGCCGGTTTTCTCGTTGAAGAAGGTCCAGGTCCATCAGCGATTGCTTAATCTGCTCCTTCAAATCCGTAAGTTCCTTCTTTAGCCTTTCCTTCTTGTCGTCCTTGGCCACAGGGTTCGGGGGAGCACCGGCGGTTGTTGAGCCCTTGGTATCGGGGGTGCCGGCTATCTTGGGTTCCTCGGCAACGGCGCTTTGCACGTCACCCTTTTTCACATCCAAGGTTTCGTCGGTGATCACTTTTGCAGGTTTGGCGGCATCCTTCTTCTTTTCGCGGGCTTTCCGGGCGGCTTCGGCCACGGACTCGGAATCCTGCGATTGCGCGAATCCGATCGGGAGGAACACGGAAGTCATAACGGCAACAAGGGCGATTCGAATCAGCGTCGAGCGCGGCATGAGTACTCCTTGTAAACGATTGCCAGACCAAACTTCAAGATACCTCCGCCGAAAAACAATGACAACGTGTTGGAAATGAGCGTTGCGAATTCAGCAACAGACCCATGCGCAGATTTTCCGATGGGATTTGAGCCGCAACTGGGATAATACGCATCCTGGAATGAGGAGAGGGCACTTCGAATGAAGAAGCCGCGAACCATCCGATTCTTCAGCCTGCTCCTGCTGGCCGTGCTGGCGTCGGAACGAACCGCTGGCGCGCAGGAAGCAGGGAAACCCGAGTCACCGCCATCGCATGCGACCAAAGAGAGCCTTCCGGGCGACCGGCTGCAAAAGAAAGACGCTTTGGGGCCACATCGCTTCTGGGACCGAGAGAATGGCTGGCTCTTCGCGGGCGTCGGAACGGCTCGCACGCTGGATTACTTCTCCACTTTGAATATGCGCCGCCGCGGCCGGCAAGAGGTTTTCCTGACGAATGACGTAGTGGACAATCACCGAGCCTTTGCAATGGTCGAAGCCGCCGGGACCGGTGTCTCCATCGGCGCTTCCTACCTCTTTCACCGCTACGGGCACCACAAACTGGAAAGCTGGACGTCTTTGGTTCACATTGGGCTGGCGACGACCGGCGCCGTGCGCAACTATGGCCTCAAAACCGCTCATCCCGCAGCCATACCTTAAGTTGCTTTGGTTCTCTCTCCCTGGCCCCAGAAACGTTCATGCCAGCCGCTCCGTCCAATGCCAAGGGATGAATCCTTGCGCTCGAAAAGACTCCTGCGGCATACTCGCGGCGCGTTGCTTTACGATTTATATGCGCGTTTCAGATAAGTTTCAGGATATTTTTATGAGAGGGTGGCGACGCACCTTCGCGCGGGCTTGGTGTGTTTTGCTTTTCCTTTTTTCAGTTTTGGCGCCGCGCGCGGCCGCGAATCCGCGACCGTCTTTGCCAACGCAGGACGGCGCGGCTCAAAGCAGCCCCGCGCAACTGCCGCCTTCGACCGAGATTCCTCCGCTGGTGACCGGCACGCCCGACCAGGCGAGGACCGAGCAATACACACTGTCCCACGAGAAATATGAAAAAGCGGTGGCCTATTCCCGCGCGGGCTACACGCTTTATTTTCTCTCTTACCTTCTCGGCTTCATTTTCCTTTTACTGATCCTGCGCCTGGGGATCGCGGCCCGCTTTCGAGACCTTGCGGAAAGCGCCAGTCAAATCCGCTGGTTCCAGGGACTGGTTTTTGTTCCGCTGCTTCTCCTCCTTGTCGATCTTCTCGATCTTCCCGTGCAATTGTATTGGCACCAGCTTTCGCTCCATTACGACCAGTCGGTACAAGGCTGGGGCTCCTGGTTTTGGGATTGGACCAAGGGAGAACTCATTTTCATGGTCATTGGCATCGTGTTGGTTCTGGTTTTGTTTGCGGTTATGCGTTACAGCCCGCGGCGGTGGTGGTTGCTCTTTTGGTTTCCCGCGGTGCTGATTTTGCTCGTGATCGTCGTCATCATGCCTCTGGTAATCGATCCACTCTTTAACAAGTTTGAGCCGTTGCGCAATCAGCATGCGGACTTGGTCGCTTCCATCGAGAAACTGACGAAGCGTGCGGGCGTTCCCATCCCGCCAGACCGCATGTTCCTGATGGTGGCGAGTCAGAAAACGAACCAGATCAACGCTTACGTGACAGGTTTGGGAGCGTCGAAGCGTGTCGTGATCTGGGACACCTTGATTCAAAAAACTTCGAATGATGAAACGCTCTTCGTCGTCGGCCACGAACTCGGGCACTACGTTTTGGGGCACGTGTGGAAGGGCTTCCTGGCAGGAGCCGCAGCGCTCTTGGCGGCTCTCTATCTGCTTTTTCGAGGATTGCATTGGGCGCTCGAGCGCTGGGGCCACGAATGGAAAATCTCCGGGCCTGAAGACTGGGCCTCTCTCGCCGTTCTGCTATTGCTTCTGCAGATCTTGCTGTTTTTCTCGTCGCCGGCCATGAATTGGTTTTCCCGGATGGATGAACACGCCGCCGACGTGTACGGACTTGAAATCACTCACGGCCTGATTCCGGATTCGTCCGAAGTTGCCGCGCACGCTTTCCAGGCGCTTGGAGAACTGGATTTGTCGGATCCGAATCCGCCACCGTTCATTACCTTTTGGCTGTACTCGCATCCTCCGGTTGCCGAGCGGCTGGTCTTTGCCCACACCTACGACCCGTGGTCCAAGGGACAGAAACCCAAGTACATTCAGGGACGGTTGGGACAGAAGTTGGGGAGCTCCACGGCGTACTCGTTAATGCCCGGCGTTCCGGCGAGCAAACGCGGCAACTTTGTGCCGGTTTCCGCAGACCGTCATCGAGCACCAGCGCCGGCGGTGCGTACGGGAAGTGTCGTAGAAAAGCAGCCTGCATCCGGGATTGGCGCACAAGCGCAGCCGTGCCCGCGGGCCTTCGGCGATGATTTCCGCGGCCGAGCGCGCCACGGCCGCAAGCAGCCACTCCAGGCCGCTTTCGCTTGCAACGAACTGAATTTCCCAGTCATTCTCGACAGAGACCAGTTCGTCGTGCCCTTCGGTAATCCGGAGGATTTCGTTAACCGGTTCAACCCATTCCCCCAGGATTTTTTGCTTGTGCAAAACCGCCTCGAATGCCAAGTGTAGGCCAGCAGATAGCCGTTGTGCCTTCCGCAGCAGCGACTCAGCCGCCTGCGGGTTGGAGCGACGGAGCGCTAGGAGCTCCCCGCCGCGTTCGGTGGTTACAATTCGTGCGGATTGCAGAAATTCAACAAACTGGTCCCACGACAATGCGTCGCATTGAGGGATCATGTTTGCGAAGTCGAGAGCTAATCGGCCGCCAATGAACCGCAGGGTGGGCTCATGGTATGCCATAACTGGTATACTCTATCACAGCGGTTAGCCGGTTCGCGCGTCATCTGGTGCGATTTTCCCAGCGGTAACCTTTGGGATTCGAGAGTATCGTATAGATCTGAATCTCAGGATTCTGGGGGAGGACCGAAATGAGCACCCTACGCTCGAAATTGACAGTGTCCGGGACCGTTCTGCTCCTTGCCGGGTTTGGCGTTAATGCCTTGAGGTCGCAGGACACTCCGAAGCCAGCAGCGTCGCCTGCCCCCGTGGTCGTCGAACTGTTCACTTCGGAAGGTTGTTCAAGCTGTCCGCCTGCCGATGCCTTCCTGGCGAAGCTGGCGGAGCACGGTCCCACGCACAACCTGCAAATTGTGGCGCTCGAAGAACATGTCGATTACTGGGACGACCAGGGCTGGCGCGACCCCTTTTCCTCCCATAATTGGACGACTCGGCAGGACGCTTACGCAGGCGTGCTCGGAAACAAAAACCCGTACACTCCTCAAATCGTTGTTGACGGCAGCGTGGAGTGTTCGGGGGGGCGGCCGCAATTGGCGCTGCAAGATATTGTCCAAGCTTCGGCCCAGGCAAAGACTCCCGTAACTTTGTCGGAGGCGCCCGCGGGCAAACCGGGTACGCAGAACTTTTCCGTGCAAGTTGGAAAGCTCATTCGCTCGGGCAAAGGCGGGGCGGCGGAAGTGTGGCTGGCGATTACGGAAACCGGTCTGCACTCCTCGGTGACGCGCGGCGAAAATGCCGGGCATGAATTGAGCCACGCCGCCGTCGTGCGCTCGATGCGAAAGATCGGTGAGGCCAAGCCGGACCGCGATGTTGGGTTTTCCGGAGAGGCCACCATCCCCATTCGCAATGAATGGAAGCGGGAAAACCTGAGAGCCGTCGCATTGGTGCAGGAGAAAAACAGCCTGCGGATTCTCGGCGCCGCCGAAATCCCGCTTCACCCATAGGCGCACTGCGCTGATCCAAATCGGTAGAAATCACGCAACTGAGATAGAATCGCATTGCGTTTGAGAGTGCGCTCGCTCGACAGGGCCGCCGATGCCTGAATTTTCCTCCGAACCTTCTTCGACACCTACGATCCCAGTCCGGCCTCCCGAAGGGCTGGCGAACAACATCTTCTTCAGCCGGGGCGGCTTGCGTTCCGGATGGAGCCTATCGCTCTACATCGCATTTGGACTCCTGATCTGGTTTCCGCTGGCGACAATCGTCTCGCTCGTGGGGGGATTCCGGGAGGGCTCGTACTCGCCGCAATCGGTGGCGTTGGGAGAACTGGTGAGCTTCGCGGCCGCCTACGGCGCGGCGCTGTTCATGGCGCGGTTGGAACGCCTGCCGGCAGGGATTTACGGCCTCCCTGTGCCCGGGGCCTTCGGAAAATCCTTCTGGCTGGGCATTTTTCTTGGTCTTTGTGAAGTGAGCCTGCTGGTTGGTTTGATTGCCGCGTTTGGCGGATACTCTTTCGGACCATTGGTCCTTCGCGGGGAAGGCCTTATCGGTTGGGGACTGCTGTGGGCCGTAGCGTTTCTTCTGGTCGGCCTTTCCGAAGAATTTATGTTTCGAGGATATGTCCAATACACTTTGACGCGAGGGATTGGCTTCTGGCCGGCCGCCGTGTGTCTCTCTCTGGTGTTTGGGGCCTTCCACCTCTTAAACCCCGGAGAAGGAATTGTCGGAGCGTTAAACGTCGCGGTCACGGGTATGGTTTTCGCGTTTGCCTTGCGAAGAACCGGAAATCTCTGGCTTGCCGTGGGATGGCATGCCTGCTTTGACTTCGGAGAGACCTTCCTTTTTTCGGTTCCCGATAGCGGCTTTGTATTTGACCACCATCTTTCAAACGCCGTTTTGCATGGCCCAGCTTGGCGAACCGGAGGAACCGTCGGGCCCGAAGGAAGCGTCTTCGGCTTCCTAACTATGGGAATCTCGGCGTTAATGATTCATTTCCTTTTTCCAGCGAAAAAACGGGCCGATCCCCCAACCGCGACTCTTAGTGGACGAGTTCCGACGCAAAAGTGAGGCGTACACCCTCCGATTGCGCATTCGGAAGGACTTCCCGCAGCGCCTGCAACGTGGCAGGATGCGGATGCCCGATGGCCACGGCTCCTCCTTTTTCTCGGGCACCACGCATGGCCAACTCGAGTTGCTTACGCACCGCGCCCACCTCGGTCACATCGTCCAGAAACGGAACATTGCGGAACGCCGACGGCACGCGCGAGTTCCGCGCCGTTTCGTAAGCGACCGTAATCGCAGTCGTGCGGCTGTCGATGTAAAAAAGGTGATGATCGCGCAGCACCGGCATCAGCTCGCGCATCAAGGCGGGGTCGGAAGTGGCTTCTGAGCCCTGGTGGTTGTTGACGCCCACAGCGCCCGGAATGTCTTGGAGAAACTGGTTGACCAGCTTGGACACTTCCCGTGGGGGCATGCCCGGGCGCAATTCCTGAGCCTCCGGCTTCTCCGTGGAAACGGCTTGCATCGGAAGATGCAGCATCACTTGGTAGCCGCGGCGTTCCGCTTCCTGGGCGATTTCCTGGGAGTGCTCGTGATTCGGCAGGACGGAAATCGTCAGCGGATAGGGCAGCTCAAAGATCTCGTCTGCGACGCGCCGGTCGTTACCCAGATCGTCGAGAACAATCGCAAGCTTGGCGCCGGTTTGCGGGGCTGAACTGCTTGGACTCGGTTCGGCTGCCAGCGCTCCCAAATGAATTTGGATCGCATGTGTTCGCACGCCGTTCTTCAAATAAAAAAAGGAAACCCCTTCAGCCGCCTCGGAAGTCTCTTCCGTCAGCCCGTGGCGCGTCGCAACCGCCGCCAAGGCGCGCTGAATTTTTGCGGCATCGGATCGTCCCGCCGAATCGGTCCCGGTTTTAGCCAGCGTAATGTCGAGGCTGTCGGGAGTTTCCGGATTCTTCTCAGAGGCTGGGAGTGCCATCCGAATTTGCGTTGCTGCTGGCGCCGCACTATGCGCCGCGTTGGCCAGTTCTCTGGTAATCGCGTGGATTTTTGCGGGAGTCAGACGCGGTTGCGATTTCTTGCAGCCGGTTGCCAGCAAGGATGAAACGAGGGCCAAATGAAAAACGACACGGAACGGATGGCTGGACGTGGCGGTCCGCTTTACACCAACTGGGGTTTGACACACTTAACTGTTAAGCAGCCTTCTTTGCGGGCGCCGGCGCTTTTAGCAGGTCCAGGGCCCGATGGAAGATGGGATCTTCGGGCGAAAGCGGGCGCGGTCCTAGTCCCGGTTCACTCCGGGCTGCCGCAGGCGTGGAGTCGTCGCCCGAGTCGGAATCATCTTGCGCTTCGGCGCGCACAATCTCCGTGGGCGTGACGCCTTCTTCCAGAATCGATTTCCCGTCTGCATTGTAATAATTCGCCACGGTCAGAATCAGCGCCGCACCGTCGTCGAGCGTAATCAGCTTCTGCTCGGAGGCCAAGCCGAAGGTGCGCTCTCCCACCACGTCGCCGCGATGATTGGCTTCCATGGCCGAAGCGAGCACCTCCGCCGCGCCCGACGTCGTGGTGTCTACCAGGACGGAGACAGGACTCTTCCAAATCACTTGCTTGGGCTCCGCGGCGAGGACCTGCGTCGAAACTGTTTGCCCACGCAAAGTAGCCAAAGTCCCTGACGGAACGAAAAGGCGCGCAATGGAAACCGCTTCGGAAACCGGCCCGCGTCCGCATTCGCGCAAATCCAAAATCACTTTGTGAACTCCCTGTTTTTCCGCGTCCATCAGCCGGTTCCGCACTTCTTCGGCTCGTCCTGCATCTAGCGACGGAAAACGCATCACCAGAATGTCAGGATCCGCTTTCTGAACGATCAATTTCGGAGTCGCCAGCTTTTCCCGCACAATGTCCACATCGTCGGGGGTGGCTTTGCCGCGGCGAATCACGGAAACCTTGATTCCCGATCCCGGCTGGCCGCTCAAGAGGTTCAGCGCTTGCCCGACCGACATGTCCCGGGTAGTAAATCCGCCAATGGATTCGAGCAAGTCGCCGCTGCGAATCCCCGCTTTGGTTCCAGGGCTGTCCGGCAGCACCGACAAGACGATGATGTAGCCGTAGCGCTTGCTGAGTGTTAAGCCCGATTCACCCGTTCCCGGGTTGCCGGTTTTCTTCTTGTACTCTTCGTATTCGCGCGGCGTGAGATAGCTCGACTGAGCATCCAGGGACTCGAGCAGCCCATGGAGCGCGCCTGCGGTTACGGTGCGCATGTTGGGGTCATCGACGTAGTCCTGCTGAATTTTTTGCAGCACTTCGCCGTAGACGGTCAGCGATTTGTACGCTTTGTCGTCCGGGGTTCGGCCGAGGACGTGGCCAATCCCCGCATAACAGAAGATCAACACCGATAACGAAAAAACTCCGATGCGCGCCGCTCGATTCATGCCGTGTCCTTGTGCCTTCAAAATGCGACTTTCAAGTATAGCATTGCCAGAGGTTGGGACGCGCCAGCAAACAAAAAGGAAGCCTGCCAAACAGATGCTGTCACCGTCACTCCCTTAGAATCGCCACGCAGAACCGCGAGGATTGTTGCACAATTACCACAGGGAGCGATTTCAGGGCGGGAACTTAATCCGTAACACGTTGATAATAAAGCACAACACTGCCGCAAGCTGGCTAGCAAAATGCTACAATAGGTTTGGGGAATGTTCCAGACAACGATAGCCAAACAATCTTGGGTCGAAGGTGTGGGCCTCCACACAGGTGTGCGGGGGTGTGTGCGCTTGGTGCCGGCTCCTGCCGAAACAGGCATCGTTTTCCGACGTGTGGACCTTGACAACTTCCCCATTGAAGCGCAAGGACACAATGTCGCCCGCGTCAGCTACGCCACAAGCCTGATGAAACAGGGCGTCCTATTGTCCACCACCGAACATCTCCTCGCTGCCGTCTACTCTTGCGGAATCGACAACGTCTACATCGACATCAATTCCATCGAAATCCCGATTCTCGACGGCTCCGCCGAGCCGTTCATGCAGATGCTCGAACATTGTGGAGTCCGCAAGCTGCGCCGCAAGCGCCGCTACCTGAAGGTGCTAAAGCCGCTGGAGGTGAGCGAAGGTGACCGCCGCATCGGCATCTATCCCGCCGACGAATTCCGAGTCCGGTGCTATGTGGATTTCCCGCATCCTCTGGTTGGTCAGCAAGAAGTCGAGATGTTGGTTGGGCCGGATACCTTCCGCCAACTGCTAGCACGCGCACGAACCTTCTGTTTCGAGCGCGACATTTCGCCCCTTCGGGCCATGGGCCTGATTCGAGGCGGATCGCTAGAAAACGCCATCGTTCTCACTGAGGACGGCATCATGAACGGCCCCCTGCGCTTCCCGGACGAATTTGGCCGCCACAAAGCCTTAGACTTGATTGGCGACCTGGCCCTGGCGGGCCTGCCCCTTCTGGCGCGTGTGGAGGCGCATAAGGCGGGCCATTCGTTGCACACCCAGCTTGTGAGCCGCCTCCTGGCCGATCCCTCTCTCTGGACCATTACCACCGGCTCAACGGCCGAAGTCCTCCACACGGAGGAAGAGGCTTATCGGGCGGCCCTCTCGCCGGTCCCAGCCGCTCCGGGCGATTAGCGTTTAGAGGCCTTCCCGGCGTCCCCCGATTGCCAAAACCCTGCGCCTCCCGCAGAATGAGTTGCTAACCATGTCTAACCATGACCTAGCCGTAATTGTTCTCGCCGCCGGAAAGGGTACTCGCCTCAAGTCGAGCCTCGCGAAGGTCCTGCACAAGGCTGGCGGACGTACTCTGGTCGAGCATATCGTGCGCGCCTGCGCGCCGCTAAAAGCGCGGGACACAGTGGTTGTCGTCGGCCACCAGGCCGAGCAAGTTGCAGCCGTGGTTGAGCCGCTGTGGGCCGTTACCGTTTTGCAGCAGCCACAAAATGGCACCGGGCACGCAGTGCAAATGGCCAAGCGCGCCATGGGCCGCGCGAAATTTGCCTTGGTCCTTCCCGGCGACGCTCCCCTGGTCCGAACCGAGACTTTGAAAGCGCTAATCGCCACGCATCGCAACGGCAACGCCGCGGCCACCATCCTTTCCGCTGTGGTCGCCAATCCTTTCGGCTACGGCCGCATCGTTCGCAAATCCGAAACGGCCGTCTCCGCTATCGTCGAGGAATCGCAGCTTACCGACGAGCAGCGCGAAATCAACGAGATCAATTCCGCGATCTATTGCTTCACTCTGGAAAATCTATGGGCCGCGCTTTCTCAGGTAAAACCCAACAACAAACACCGCGAGTTGTATTTGACCGACGCCATCGCGGTGATGAGCGGCAAGGGTGAAACCGTCCTGACGCAAGTCGCCGGCGATTCTCGCGAAGTTCTTGGCTGTAATACCCGCGCGGACCTCGCCGAAGTCGACCGCATCTTCCGCGAATGGAAACGCAACGAACTGATGGACGCCGGCGTAACCATTCAGTTGCCCGAAACGGTGCTGATCGATCCGGACGTGACCGCCGGTGAGGACAGCGTGATCGAGGCAGGCGTACAGTTGCTCGGTAAAACGAAACTGGGCGCGCGCTGCAGCGTAAGAACCGGAAGCGTCATCGTCGATTGCGTCATCGGCGACGACGTGAAGGTCGAAGCGCATTCGCTCATGGCCGAAAGCCGAGTGGAAGGTGGCGTAACCATCGGCCCGTTCGCGCGCTTGCGCGTGGGCACCCACGTGAAATCTGGAGCGCGCGTCGGCAACTTTGTCGAGACCAAGAAGGCCGTCATCGGCGAAGGGGCGAAAGTGCCGCACCTTACTTATCTCGGCGATGCCAAGGTCGGCCCCAAAACGAACATTGGCGCCGGCACCATCACCTGCAACTACGACGGCTTCCAGAAACATCCCACCAACATCGGCAAAGGTGTCTTTATCGGCAGCGATTCGGTGCTCGTCGCTCCGGTGCGTATCGGCGACCACGCTTATGTCGCAGCCGGTTCCACGATTACGGAAAACGTGCCCGACGACGCTTTGGGAATTGGCCGCGGCCGCCAGGTCAACAAACCGGGTTGGGCCTCCAAAAAGCGCCGCGAACTCAGCGCCGGGCTGCAGCCGAATAATCCATCGCCTCGCCGCAGCAAGAGAAATTCCCGGCCGCGCCGCGGCCGCCAGAAGCGCCGTTAAGCGCCTAGGCCTGCCGTGGCGCCGTCAACGCGGCCCCCAAAAATGCGAGAAATGGAACAACGGCGAACAGCAGCGGCGGCAAGAAGAAAAACTTGAGCGCAATGGCCGAAACCGCAGCCATGCACATCACGTTCAGCCAGCAAAGCGAGCGCAGAAAAGGCGAATCCGCGGCCTGGCGAATCGCAAACAAGTTAATCAAGCCCAGAAACAGGACGAAGACGCCGTAGACCAAGCCAAATCCCACGAGAAAGTCGCTCATGGTTCGTGCAAAACCGGCGCCCAGATCAAACGTGTAATTGTGCATCAGGTCGTAAAGCATCTTTTCCTGACCGCCGGCAGGCCCGTGCCTTCTAGACATTCCGAAAAAATGCACCGCTACGCTGATCAGCTGAACGACGGTCCCCGTATAAAACATGGATCGAAACGCGCGCAAGGAATCCTCCTCGTTGGACGTTCTGGCGGTGCCGGTTGTGTGACCCGTCCGTATGGCTAATGTCTGATACAACAAAATTGCGAAAATGAGTAGGGCGGCGACCATTTTTTTCACAGCCAGCAGCGGCAAGATGGTCCGTACCCTGAAGCTATTTGTGCTAAAATAGGAGTTCCCGCAAAGCAACAGGGGGCAGCCGCCGCATGAAATTTGGAGTCGTTGTTTTTCCCGGGTCTAACTGCGACCACGACGCCTTTTACGCCATCGGAAACGTCCTCAAGAAACCCGTCGAATTCATCTGGCACCAATCCGAAGACCTCGCGAACTGCGACGCCATCATTCTCCCCGGCGGGTTCTCCTACGGCGACTATCTGCGGACGGGCGCCATCGCGCGCTTTTCTCCGGTCATGAAGTCGATTGAAAAATTTGCGGATAGCGGCGGGTTGGTTCTTGGCGTGTGCAACGGCTTCCAGATTTTATGCGAAGCGGGCCTGCTTCCGGGCGCCATGATGCGCAATAGCGGCCTGCGCTTCATCTGCCGCCACGTGTACATTCGCGTCGAGCAAACCGACACGCCTTTCACCAACGCCGCATCGAAGGGCCAAATTCTTAAGATGCCCATCGCCCACTCCGACGGCAACTGGAACGCAGACGAGTCCGCCCTTGCCTCGCTCGAAAAGAATCGCCAGGTGATTTTCCGCTATACCACTCCCGACGGCTCCAACGATGACGCCGGCAACCCCAATGGCGCCATGCACAACATCGCCGGCATCTGCAACCGCGAACGCAACGTCGCCGGCCTGATGCCCCATCCCGAGCGCGCCGCCGAACTGGCTCTCGGCTCAGCCGACGGTCTGGTGATTTTCCGCTCGATGGTTGAAGCGCTCGTGGGCGCAGCAAGGGCCACGGCGTAAACGAGATGGCCACGGCACCCACGGAAATCCGAGTCACTTCCGAAATCGCGGCGGAACATGGCTTAACGGCCGAAGAGTTCGCACGCGTCAAACAAATCCTCGGCCGCGAGCCGAACATCACCGAACTCGGCATCTTCTCCGTGATGTGGAGCGAGCACTGCTCCTACAAATCCAGCAAAGTCCATCTCAAGCGCCTGCCCACGCGCGGCCAGCTGGTCGTCCAAGGCCCCGGTGAAAACGCCGGCGTCGTCGACATTGGTGACGGCCTGGTCGCTGCATTCAAAATCGAATCGCACAATCATCCGAGTTACGTCGAGCCGTTTCAAGGCGCCACCACCGGCGTCGGCGGAATCTTGCGTGACATTTTCACCATGGGCGCGCGTCCCATCGCCGTTCTCGATTCATTGCGCTTCGGCGAAATCACTCCCGTCAAAAACACAACGCCGGAAGAAGCAGCGAAGAATCGCCGCATTCTTGACGGCGTCATTCGCGGCGTAGGCGGCTACGGCAATTGCTTCGGTGTGCCAACCATCGGAGGTGAGGTCGCCTTCGAGCCGTGCTACTCCCAAAATCCGCTTGTCAACGCCCTCGCCCTCGGCATCGCTCGCAAGGAAGATTTGTTTTTCGCCAAAGCAAAAGGCGTAGGCAATCCCGTGATTTACGTTGGCGCGAAGACCGGCCGCGATGGCATTCACGGCGCGTCGCTGCTCGCCTCCGCCGAGTTTACGGAAGAATCTCAGCAGAAGCGCCCCAACGTCCAGGTGGGCGATCCCTTCATGGAAAAGCTTCTGCTCGAAGCCTGCCTTGAAGCGATGGGAACCGGCGCGGTCGTGGCGATTCAGGACATGGGCGCGGCCGGCCTCACTTGTTCGACGATGGAAATGGCCTCGCGTGGCGGCACAGGCATTGAAATCGATCTCGACAAAGTTCCGCAACGCGAAACCGGCATGACGCCGTACGAAATCATGCTCAGCGAATCGCAGGAGCGCATGCTACTGGTCGCGGAAAAAGGCCGAGAGCAGGAAGTGCTCGGTGTCTTCAAAAAGTGGGGACTCGACGCCGTCGTGGTCGGTCGCGTCACCGAAGGCGGCCTCGCGCGCATCAAGAACAACGGCGGTGTTGCGGCGGAAATTCCCGCGCATCCGCTCGCCGAAGAAGGTCCCGTTTACCACCGTCCCATCGCCGCGCCCGCTCCGCGCGTCGAGTCGGAAAAAGATTGGTTTCGGTTTGCGCCCGAAGGCACAAACCTCACGCAGAATTTCCTGAAGCTGCTCGCTTCACCCGCGATTGCTTCCAAGAGCTGGATCACCGAGCAGTACGACACTTCCGTGCGCACGAACACGATCGCCGGCCCAGGCGCCAGCGACGCCGCCGTCGTCCGCATCAAGGAACCCAGGAGCAACGAGGTCAAGCGCGCCCTCGCGCTCTCGACCGACGGCAACGGCCGCTGGTGCCAGTTGAATCCGCGCGTCGGCGCGATGCACGCGGTCGCGGAAGCCGCGCGCAACGTGGCGGCCAGCGGCGCGCGTCCCATCGCCGCTACCAATTGCCTCAACTTTGGCAGCCCGGAAAAACCAGAAGTGATGTGGCAATTCAGCCAAGCGATCGACGGTGTCGCCGAAGCTTGCACCGCCCTCGGCACGCCCATCACCGGGGGTAACGTCAGCTTCTACAACGAAACGCTGGGCAAATCGATCTACCCAACTCCCGTCATCGGGGTCCTCGGCATTCTCGACGAACCATCCCAGGTCCTCAAAATCGCCTTCCGCAATCAAGGCGACTTGATCGTCCTGCTCGATGGCTTAGCGACCCGCGGTCATTCCGAGCCCAGCGAGGAATCGTGGCAGGATCGAGCCGTTTCCCTCGCCCGAGAATTCTCCGCCTCGGAATATTCCAAAACCATCGCGGCCATGGCCGCCGGCGAGCCGCCGGCGATCGACCTCGACGCCGAAAAACGCCTCATCGATTGCCTCGTCGCTCTGGCCTCGGAAGGCGTTCTCGAGTCCGCCCACGACATTTCCGACGGCGGCCTCGCCGTCACCCTCGCCGAGTCCTGCTTCGCCCCGCTCGCCACTCGCCACTCACCACTCGCCACTTCTTCCTCCCTCGGCGCAAACGTCAATCTCCGGGACGACGCCCCCGCCGAGTTCGCCCTTTTCAGCGAGCGTGGTGCCCGCGCCATCGTTTCCCTCGCGCCCGAAAGCCTTGCCGCGGTTCTCGCAATTGCGCGACAATACGGCGTGGCGGCGCGCGAAATCGGCCAAGTCACTCGCGGCGATGCTTTCCGCATCGAAGTTAAGGGGCGCGTAGTGATCGAGTCTCCGATGGAGCCGTTTCGGGACGCCTGGGCCAACTCCTTAGAACGCACGCTGGCACAAAGATGACGACAAATTCGATCTACCTTGGCCAAAGTCGTGTTGTCGGTTTCTTTGCGGTTTGTTGCGTCTTGGCTGGACTGGGCGTATTTCGAGGGCTTGTTTCTGGAGGAAGGATTCGCCCGGGCTTTGCCATAGCAGAGTGCGCGTTTGTTTTGATCATGGGTATCGCTGCGTGGAAACTATACCAATCCAAGAAGGCTGGTTGGTATTTAACGTTGATCTTTGTACTCGCTTGGTTCCTGGTCTTGCCGACCATCAGAATACTTTGGAGCGCGTACACCATTGCGTTTACCTTTGGCATGTTTGCCGTTTTGGTTTGGTTACTGCAGCCAAGCGTTAAGGCCAATTACGGCGTGAAGATTTGATTTCATGAATTCTCTCTCACAATTCGACGACCACTTCCACGACCACTGTGGCGTCTTCGGCGTCTTCGGTCATCCGGAGGCCGCGAACCTTGTCTATCTCGGCCTCTATGCGTTGCAGCATCGCGGCCAGGAATCCGCGGGCATCGTTTCAAGCGACGGCACGGAACTCCAGTTCCATCGCGCCATGGGCGAAGTCGAAGAGATCTTCCAGCCGAGCATCCTCGCAAAGCTCCCCGGCTCTGTGGCCATCGGCCACACGCGCTACTCCACCGCCGGCGACAAGGCTCTTCTCAACGCACAGCCTATCGTTATCGATTGCAACAAAGGCAAAGTCGCGCTGGGCCACAACGGCAATCTCACCAATGCCTCGGAACATCGTCGCCGTCTCGAGCATCGCGGCTCGATTTTTCAGACCAACAGCGACACCGAAGTCATCGTGCACCTCCTAGCGCGCTCGCAAGCCCACAATCTTTCGGCCTCGCTTGGCGATGCCCTGAATCAAGTCGAAGGCGCGTACTCGCTTCTCGTTCTCACCACTGATGAACTTTACGCCGTGCGCGATCCTCGCGGCTTCCGTCCGCTCGTTCTCGGCAAACTTTCAACTCCCGGCGGCTACACCGCCTGGCTGGTCGCCTCGGAAACCTGCGCGTTCGATCTTCTCAACGCGCAATATGTCCGCGAAATCGAGCCCGGCGAAATGCTGCGCATCTCCAAATCCGGCATCGAATCCATCCGCTTCGCGCCCGAAAAGCCGCACCAGCAATGCATTTTTGAGCACGTCTACTTCTCGCGTCCGGACAGCATCGTCTTCGGTCGCTCGGTCAACCAAAGCCGCGAAATGCTCGGCCGCCTGCTTGCGCGCGAGCATCCCGTCGAAGCCGACATTGTCGTTCCCGTGCCGGATTCCGGCGTACCCGCCGCCGTCGGCTATGCGCTCGAATCCAAAGTTCCATTCCGCATGGGCCTGATCCGCAATCATTACATCGGCCGCACCTTTATCGAGCCGTCGCAAGCCATTCGCAACTTCGGCGTCAAGCTCAAGCTCAACCCCGTGCGCAGCCTCATCGAAGGCCAGCGCGTCGTGCTGGTGGATGATTCCATCGTTCGCGGCACGACCAGCCGCAAAATCGTGCGCATGGTGCGCGACGCCGGAGCCAAGGAAGTCCATGTGCGCATCAGTTGCCCGCCCACGATTTCACCCTGCTACTACGGGGTGGACACGCCAACGCGCGAGGAATTGATAGCTTCGTCCAACTCTCCCGAGGAAATCTGCAAATTTCTCGGCGCGGATTCGCTCGGCTATCTCTCGCTTTCTTCCCTCAAGCTGGCCGTCGCGGACGCCGAAGGTGGATTCTGTACGTCTTGCTATACCGGGGTTTACCCGACCGACCTTGTGCAACTGGAAGTGCGCGGCTCCGTTTCTAACGGGAAACCTTGCGCGCCTTCGGTTACAATAGAGAATGAAGCTGGACCCGCAGAAGGGCCAGTGGTGGTGCATCGTGAAACCTGAAAACGAAAAAACAGAAAAAACGAAAAAGGAAAAAGCGGAAACCAATCTCCCCGTGAAAACCAAAATCCAGCGCGAAATCATCGCCTGGTTTTGGGTTGGACTCGTTTTTCTGTTGATTAACGGCGCCATCGGCCAGGCCCGCGTTATCCCATCCGGCTCGATGGAAAAAACGCTGCTCATCGGCGACCACCTCATTATGAGCCGCATTGGCTACGACGCCGGCATTCCCTTCACGAACTGGCACGTTCCCCTGTGGCGCAATCCCAAACGTCAACAAGTCATCATCTTCAAGCCGCCCTTCGCGCCGGACACGCCCGATTACGTCAAGCGCGTCATCGGCCTTCCCGGCGACACGATCGACATTCATGATGGCGCGGTCTGGATCAACACCCAACGCCTTAACGAGAAATACACCACCGGTCCCACCGAACCTTACGACTTTCGCGGGCCTTTCAAGGTGCCGGCGGACAGCTATTTCGTCATGGGGGACAATCGCGCCAATTCTTACGACAGCCGCTTCTGGGGCTGCGTACCGCGCAACGACATCATCGGCACGCCGGTCATGATCTACATGTCCCTCGACGTTTCGCCTGAAGCCTGGGAGCCCGGCCAGTTTCGCGAGCGCTTCTTCGCCTATGCCAACGCCATCCTCCATCCCGGGGAAGTGCGCTGGCGGCGGATTTTCCGCACGTTCTAAAGAAAGCTCCGGTTAAGTTATACTTTGCAAGTCGTGCCCGTTTCCTGACGGGTGCGCGTTTTGCAGCAACGGGTCCTCGGACTCGCATTTTTCCAGTTGTGGTGCTCAGCCGGTCTTGGGGCCGGCATTCTGTTCCTAACGCGGCTTCTTAACGCCACATTCCATCGTTGCGTTGCGCCTTCACGGAACACGAAACACGGTCGCGCCGCCTATGAAATACGCCGATGCGGGTGTCAATATTGCCGTCGCTGACGAAGCCAAGCAGCGCATCCGGCATCATGCCAGCCGCACGTTCACGCCGGGTGTGCTCGGCGGCATTGGCAGCTTCGGCGCGCTCTTTGCTCTCGACCACAAAAAATGGAAAGAGCCGGTGCTGGTGTCCAGCGCCGATGGTGTCGGCACAAAACTCAAAGTCGCCATGTCCATGGGCGTGCACTCCACCGTGGGCGGCGATCTGGTCAATCATTGCATCAACGACATCCTGGTGCAGGGCGCCGAGCCGCTTTTCTTTCTCGATTATCTGGCGATGGGCAAACTCGAGCCACAAGTCGTCGAGCAACTCGTCGAAGGCATGAGCCGCTCCTGCCGTAAAGCCGGCTGTGCGCTCATCGGCGGCGAAACGGCGGAGATGCCCGGCTTCTATCCGCCGGGCGAATACGATCTTGCGGGCTTCATTGTCGGAGTCGTGGACCGCAAAAAATTGCTCACGGGCAAAGGCGTCCAGCCCGGAGACGCGTTGCTCGCCTTGCCTTCGGCTGGATTGCACACCAACGGTTATTCGCTCGCGCGCAAACTCATTTTCGAAGTTGAAAAGTTAAAACCGGAAACCTACGTCGCGGAAGTCGGCAATAAGATCGGCGCAGAACTCTTGAAGCCGCATCTCTGCTATGCGCCCGCTCTGAAGAGCATTCTCGCAAAGGGCTGGGTTTCCGCGCTCGCGCACATCACCGGCGGCGGCATTCCCGGGAATCTGCCACGCGTGCTGCCCAGCGGCGTCAAAGCCGAAATTGACTTGGCTTCCTGGCCCATTCCAGCGATCTTCAAATATTTCGCCAAGGTCGGAAAGATTGACACCGACGAGCTTCTGCAGTCCTTCAACATGGGCGTGGGGATGATTTTGGTCGTGCCGCCAAAGTTTGTGAAGTCGGTTGAAGCCGACCTCAAAAAGCGCCGCGAAAAATTCTTTCGCATTGGCCGCATCGAACGCGCCGAGTCGGGCAAGTCCCGAGTCTCCTTCACCGGCTCCCTGAATTTGTAGCGGCGGCCGGGCGCTTGCATCGATTCCTGTCGGGGAGACGGGCCGCCTAGTCCCCGGCGTGTTCTTGTGCTTACGGCGGGCCCGTTCGGTCGTCCAAAGGCACAAGGGATTGCCCTGCTTGGTTCTTTTAGGAGGTCCTATGAATTCTTCGCAGATAGATGTTCAGACGCTCGCCGTTCGCATCGAAAGGCTCGAAGCCGCCAACCGCCGCTGGAAATCCGCTAGCGCGATCGCGTTGCTATTCCTTGTTTCCACGTTGCTGCTGAGCACGAGGCACGCCGAGCGGGTCGCCGCCGCGGCAAGGCCGGATCGAATCGAGCAAGAGGTGCTTCATGTCCGCACCGTCGAAGCCCAGGATTTCATTTTGAAAGACGCCGACGGCCACGTCCATGCGCGTTTTGGCCTCGCTCCAAGCATCGATGAGAAGCTCCTCAATGGTCCCAATGGCCCGCTCCGCGTAGTCCCTAAGGACGGAGTGCTGCCGGGTACGGCGACGCTGCAATTTTACGACGATAACGGCCATGCGGTTTGGACGGCTCCCAGCAAGCCGCAGTTCATGACCGTGAGGTGAGGGGGAAGCCCAAAACGACGAAGGCCTGTCGCACGGCGGAACCATTTCCGTTGTTAGGCGTAGGTGGGATGACGGGCTTGGGCGCGGCGAGGGAGTTCGCGCTTCAGCTTCCCTAACCAGCGCAGTTCCAGTTTGCATTGCTCGATCCAGAAGCTCACCATCCAAACGGCTTCGTGATAGGGATGTCCAACTTCATCAAGAATGGAGCGAAGAACTTCCTTTTCGCGCGCGAGTTCCTTCTCGAGAAAGTCGCGCCGCCGCTCAAGTTGTTTTTCAAAGACACCGGGCCGCGCCAACCAGGAGAGCGCAATCCAGGTAAGAAAGGGAGGCCGCTCGCGCCGGGTCGTCCATTCGTGGCGTTCCAAAGCATCGGCTAAGGCGGCCCGGCCTTTTGCCGTGGTTTCAAACGAGGCGCGCTCCGGCCCCGCAGCCGGTTCGTCCGTCCGCGACCTACGCAGCAATCCCGCGCGCGCGAGCTTTTCGAGCGAGTAGTAGACCTGGGGCCGCGAAAGCGCGGCCCAATCGTGAATCTCGCGGCGCTCGAGCTCGAGATTCGCCTGATAACCGTGCATGGGCCGCTCGGCCAGAAGACTCAACAGCACCAAGTCTGGAGTCGTGAGTTGCGCGCTGGTCCTAGCGCGCACCGCTCGTTTCGTGGCGGCCCGAGGTAGGCTTTGCCGTGCGGCGACCGCGGAATTTTCAGTAGCATTCCGAGCCGAGCGCACGCTTGAGTTCTTTCGCTTCATTTTTCCTGGATTATTTTGCGGCTTTTCTTTTCCTGCTCCAATACCACCACTGGCACTGCTCGGCTGGCAAGCGCGGGTCCCGCGCCTGCGCCACGGCCGCGCAAAAAGTATCCAACACGCAGGGATCCTGGCGCTGGCCCGTCTTGCGGTTCAGCTTCTCGTACAGTTTCCGAGGCTCCTGCTTTGCGAGTTGCGCGACGCTGCGGATGCCGAGCATCTCGAAGTCGCGCAACATTGCCGGTCCGATGGAGATCAGGTCGCCGAGTTCCCGTTCCGTCGCAGCCATAAGAATCCTCTTCCCTCCAGAATTGCGCTTGCCTTTTGAAACTAGTCTAATTTAGACTAATAGCTAGTCTAAATTAGACTAGTTGTTGTGTCAAGGGAAAAACCGCCATGCGTAACGGCACCTTCTTTCGGTCTGCCAAGTTTCCGATCCCGGCGGCCGCACGCTCGAGGATTTCCCGTTTTCATCGCCAAGTCAACCGAGGAGAACACCCATGAACGTCAAACGCATCACGCCGGTCCTGCTGGTCAAGGAAATCGAGCCGCTCATCCCGTTTTGGGTGGACCGGCTCGGATTCGCAAAGACCGTCGAAGTCCCTGACGGCGACCGGCTCGCCTTCGTGATTTTCCAGAAAGGATCGGTCGAGGTGATGTATCAAACTTACGGAAGCGTGGAGAAGGACGCGCCGCCGTCCATGTCCGCGGAAGCGCGCAAAGGTCCGACGTACCTCTACATGGAGGTGGACAACCTTGATGCGGTTCTCGCCGCTACGAAAGAGGCACGGCTGGTCATGCCCGTGCGCACCGCCTTTTACGGGATGAAGGAATTTGCCGTACAGGATCCGGGCGGCCACTTCGTCACCTTCGCGCAGCCCGTCGCTGCCGCCCAACCCTGATCGTACCGATAAAAAAGCTATGAGCTAAACCGAGAAACCCGGCGCCGAGCTGGCGTTCAAGAATCACTTCAGCCTGCGAACTTGCGCTATCTGGGCCGACTGAACCACGCTCAAGTAAGTGGCGAGTTTTTGTGCCCGAGAACGATCCGTTTCTTTGGCCATCATCGTTTGTAGGATTGGCTCGAGGAAGCGGTCGTATTTTTCCAGTGTTGCCGTGTCGGGTGCGGCGAACGCTGCCACGACAGCCTGCTCCGTGGCGGGCGTGACGAGTTCCATCCTGCCCACGAACACGCGCGCGATTTGCGCGGGGGCGGGATGGATCGAGAGCGGCAGGATCCCGTTCACAAATTTCTCCGGTAGGACGTAGAGGAGGCGGCTCCCCTGTTCGAACCACGAGCCGCGCCAGGTTTCCACCATGGCTTGCGCCTCGTCCAAGTAAAGGCCTTGCGCGACCAGCATGCCGACCAGTTCCCGCCCTAAATCGTTCACGTTGCCGGTCAGCTCGGGTGGATCGAGAACCGCTTCGCCCACTAGCGCGCCGTCGACGCGGTAGCCCACTTTATCGCCGCGGCGTTCGAAGAGAAGCGTGTTGGGAATTTCTTCCTCGAGGCTGTTTGCAATGTGCACTTGGCCGCCGGCCGTCACCTTCGCGGAGAGGGGGACGTGGAACGTGGAGACTCCGCGGTAGAACAAGAATTTCTCGTGCTGCTCGCCCGCGGAAGTCTTCACGCGGAGGGGCGTGGCGGAAGTCATGCGGGCGGCGTAGTAGTGGCTCTCTTGCGGATGGCGCTGGAAATCGGCGCGCAGGCTAGGCGACAACGTGACTGCGTCCCACGCGATGCTTCCGTCTTCGGAACCTTGGAACAGGCTCCAGTCGGCGGGATTTGCCGACGGACCAACGCTGCTGGCGTGGGGGTACCACTCGGTGATGAGGCCTTTCGCGAAGCTGACGTTCACGGAGACGCGCTCTTCGCGGGAGTCGTAAAAGTACAGAACCGGCGTTTCCATGCGGACGGTGCCGCGCAGGCCGAGCTTGAATTGCGGCGTGCGGAAGTGCTCGACGAAGGTGGGCAAATCGGTTGCGCCGGTTAGGGGCGACCATTCCACGGCTTGGCCGTCGCCTCCCGCAATCGAAGTGAACGTGCCCCATTCGTGTGCGGTCAGGCCGGCAACGACGGGTTGCGAATTCTTTGCGGGCGCGTCGTTTGAAAGCAGGAAGCAGCCAACTAACAGTGCAGCAAGAACGAAGCGGGGCAGTTTTGACATCATGGAGGGGCTCCCGAGTGACTTTAGCTATCGAATTCCACGGTCCTTCCATCTAGACGGCGTTCTTTCGCAAAGTGTTAACGAGACCAAAGTTTGTCCGAATTGTTTCCACTCGTACTGTTTACCGTACCGGTACAGATGGCCGATAGGCGGCTGTACAGGCGGGCAGCTAGGATTCCTGCACGTTGGGACTGGCCCGCATCCAGCCGGCGAATTGTTGAAACGATTCAAGCGCGTAAAAACGCGGGTAAGCCAAAACGCTTCGGAAAAGGAACTCATGACGGAAGGAAAATTTCACCTGAGTGATGCTATGTCCCGGCTGGTGGTGGAGCATAGCGACGACATTGTGACCATCCGCGACGCGGACGGCCGCATACGCTACACCAGCCCCTCGTTCCAGCGGGTGATGGGTTATAAGCCGGAAGAAATGATTGGGGAGACGGGCTTTGATTTGCTCCACCCGGAAGACCGCGAGAATGTCCTGACGGCGATGGACGAATTTATGAAGGCTCCGGGCGCGCGCGATTCCATCCAGTACCGCGCGCGGCACGCGAACGGCTCCTGGGTCTCGCTGGAGGTGGTGGCATGCAACCTGCTCGATCATCCGGTGATTCAGGGCGTGCTGATCAGCGGGCGCGACATCAGCAACCGCAAGCGTGACGAAGCGGTGAAAGACCAGTTGATCTGGGAATTGCGGCAGACGCTGGAAGGCTTAAATACGTTGGCCGGAGTTTTGCCGATTTGCGCGTCGTGCAAGAAAATCCAGAACGAGGACGGAAGCTGGCTGCAAATCGAGCTCTATATCCGCGAGCGCGCGCAGGTGGAGTTTTCGCACGGGATGTGCCCGGAATGCACGCGGTTGTGGTTCCCGGAACAAGGCGAGCAATAGCTAAGAACGCGAGCGTAGCTTTCGACTTTCAGTTCGCCTTAAAATGAGGACGGTTTGTTTTGAGGTCCCCGCGGGGCGAGCCAATCCATGAGACTCTTGGACGCGCTGTTTGGCCCACTGCGACGCGTTAAACGGAATTATGCTCTGCCCAGCAGCCTCGTGCCGCTGTTGGATTTGTCTTACGCAGCCTTGCAGCGTGGCGATAACAATGTCGCGCGTCAGCTTCTTTTGCAAGTCCTTGAACACCGAGACGACCTTCAGAACCCTGCTCTCATGGTCTTGGTTCTTAGTCGCCTAGCAGCGACATGGTTTCGGTCTGAACAATATCGCGAATGTGCCGAGTTCTTTTCCCAGTACATCGCTGATCATCCCCAGGACGCGCTCGGCTACTCTTTCCGAGCCGGTTCGCTTTGGTATGCCGGGAGCCGGAAAGACGCTGTCGAAGATTATGCTAAGGCGCTTGAGTTTGATCCGAAGGACAGCCGCGCTCTAATGGGGCGGGGGCAAATCTTCGTAGAGCAGGGAGAATTTCAAAAGGCGGTTCAGGATCTTGACGCCGCACTAGAAAACCTTGAGCAGCTTGCTGTTCCGGACGAGAACTGGCGAACTGCAGTACGGGCTTTCACGCTTAACGGAAGAGCAGCGGCTTACTCCGGGCTCGGAGAATTTGACCGCGCTATATCTGAATTCGAAAAGTCCATTTTGCTACGCCCTCATAATGCTTGGGTCTATTACAACCGGGCTGAGGCCTACGAACGTCGTGGCAAGATTCCGGAAGCTCTCGAGAATTACAAGCTCGCCCTCACGATGAAGAGACCGAAACTCAACGCGACGAGGCGTGAGAATGCGGAACTAAAGGTCAAAACTCTGCGCGCATAGCAGAAAGGTTAGTCCTTCGCTGTTTAGCTTAGGGCTGGGTGGCCCGCTCGATGAAGGCGGCTATGTGGTTGTGGAGGCTGGCGCGATCGTCGTCCTGCAAGTACATCATGTGGCCCGCGTTGTAGTAATCCAATTTCAAGTTTTTTTGCAGAGCGTCGGGGAGGCCGAGGTGCTCCATGGTGTGTTCGGTGGCGAAGAAGGGCGTGGCCAGGTCGTAGTAGCCGTTTTCGACCTGCACGAGCAGTTTGGGATTCGTGATCATGACCTGCGCCAGGTCCTGATCCACGTTGGGCGCGCCGGGGAAGCCGAATTGCCGCTGGCTTCTGCGCGCCCAGTTCCAGCTACCAAAGGCGTTCGCGGTGTTGTGGTAGACCTTGTCTTTGCCGAATTTTAGCTCGTCGTGATTGTAGGAATTGAGGAGCGCCGTAAACGCGCCGCCGACGGCCGGGCCTTCGGGATCACCTTGGGCGTTTTCTTCGAGCAAATCGTAGGTGTAGCCGGTGAAGCGCGCGTCGATGCGGCCGGTGGTGAGTCCTTCTTTGCGCTGCACTTCCGCACGGAACTGGCTGAGGTTCACGCGCAGGTCCGCTTTCATGAGGTAGTCCTCGCTCAAACCAGTGAAATAGGAAACTCGCTTCGCCACGGCCGCTTTTTCGGCAGCGGAGAGCGCTGCGCCCTTATAGAGAGCCACGGCGTAATCGCCCTGCGCGTACTTCCGCGCTTCTTCGATAAACTGCGCGACGTCCGCAGGACGGTCCTTGATGGCTTTGTGGTACCAGGCCACGGCGGCGTAGCTCGGCAGGTAGAAAACGTACGGACGGTCGTCGCCGGGAGCAAACGTGAGCGAAGACAAATCGAGCACGGAGGAAATCAGCACGATGCCGTTCAAGTGGACGGTGTCATGCGACTGTAGGTAGTTTCCGAGAGCGGCGGAGCGAAACGTTCCGTAACTTTCGCCAATCAGGAACTTCGGCGAGTTCCAGCGGTCATTGTGGCTCAGGTAGGTGACGATGAATTGCGCGAAAGCTTCCAGGTCTTCGTCAATGCCGAAGAAATCCTTCTCCTGCGCTTTGCAAACCGCGTGACTGTAGCCCGTGCCCATGGCGTCGATGAACACCAGGTCGGTCTTGTCGAGCAAGGTTTCGCCGTTATCCACCAGCTTGTAGGGCGCGGGCGGCGTGAATGCTCCGTTCACCGTGTACACGCGGCGCGGGCCGAAGGCGCCCATGTGCAGCCACATCGTGGCCGAGCCCGGCCCGCCGTTATACAGGAAAGAAACGGGGCGCGTGCTCAGGTCCTTCACGTCGTTCTTGGTGTACGCGACGGAATAAAGCAAGCCGGTCGGGTCGCCCTTGTCGTTCTTGAGCAGAGTGGTGCTGGCCGTAGCCCTATAGGAGATCGCTTGTCCGCCGACGCGAATCGAGTGCTCCGTCACCGACGACTCTTCTTTGTACGTGTTGGGATCGCACTTTTCCTCGGCCCTTGCTTCGGGCGCTCTGGCACCACGCTCCTGAGCGGGGGCTGGGGTTTGCGCTACTGCGCGCCCTACAAGACCGGATGTAAAAAACAAGCCAAACACGCACAGACGCAACGTCTTTCGCATCAAATGCACCCTCCTTTTAAGAAACCAAGAAAACTTATTGCTTTGCCGGCGTTGGTCCCGGCGGTGCGCGGCGCTCTATTTCCGTTGGAACGGCGATAGAACGCGCGCCGTTCCTGCCGACCGCGCGCACGGCAAAAAAATGATTGTCGGTCGAAACACCCTGCAAGACCGCCTCGCCCGGTTCCGTCACAAACTCATAGACGTGCCAGCGCGGATCGGTGGTTTCACGCCACAGAACTTCGATGCCGGCGCGCTCGGCGTCGCCCTCGGCCTGCCACGACAGTTTCGCGTCGGGCGTGACTGCGCCTTTGAGGCGGGCGTTGGTTGGCGGCGCGGGAGCCATGGCGAGCTGGCGCAATACTTCGGCGTTGTCGCGCGCCACGTTGCCCAGGAACGTGGAGTTCAGATATTTCTCGAAGTCGCCGTACTCGATGCCGTTTTCCGTGCGCGGCGTTTGATGCTGGTGGTTGTAATCTTCGAGCGGCTCGGTGAAGCGCACCGCGGGCAGCCCCGCCTTGTAAAACGGATAGTGGTCGCCACCGCGGCCGTAGCGGTCTTGCCGAAAGACCATTCGAATGGCGTTGCGGCCGTCGATCTCTTCGATGGAGCGAGCGAGCTCGCGGGCCGGTGAATCCGCGTCATCGATTTCGCCGTTCCCAGAAAAAACGCGCACGCGATGCGGCCCGCCCGGGGCGGTATCGGCTCCGACGATATCGTCATCCAACATTCCGCCCACGGTGTAGCCCTGTTGCTTCACCCAATCAACGAGGTGAGTGCTTCCGAGCAATCCTTGTTCTTCGCCGGCAACCGTGGCAAACAGAATCGTGGCGCGATATCCACCGCCCTTGGTCGCTTTGCTCAGAAGGCGCGCGCATTCCACGCTCACAACCGTTCCAGAACCGTCATCATCGGCTCCAGGAGCGTCAGCTTCGGGATCCATCACGTTGGACGGCCGGGAATCAAAATGGCCGGAGACAATGAACAACGTTTTCGAAAGCTTGGGGTCGTGGCCCGGCAGAATCGCGTAGACATTTTCGAGGGGCGTCGGCTTGCCACTGGTCCGCTCCGATGTCATTTCGAATTTATCTACAACCACCTGAAGTTTTCCGCCGGAATCCTTGGCGATTTCGTTCAGCCGCGCGACAACGAAGTCGCGGCCGCAGCCGATCCCGCGCTTGGGGTCGGTCCAGGAAGAAAGCGTCAGGCGGGTGCCGCAACTCGCCAGGTTGTGGATGAGCGCGCGCATGGACTTTTCGTCAACGCTCTGGCGCGAGATTGACCCTTGTGGCCGCGGCAGAATCTTTGGCTGCGGTTTCGCTCGAGGAGGCTCGGCAGGATCGCGCGGCGCGCTTTGCTGAGCAAAAGCGGGCGCGGCTACCGTCACGATCACGACGGCTGCTGCCTTAGCTGTTTTCCGTGCGAGTCCGTGAATTCTACCGGCGCAACAGCTCATGTGGTCTGCTCCTCAGGGCGCATTGGCGTCAAAGAGAAGGAGCATTCTACGCGAACCCGCCGCCGAAGGCATCGGGCAATCTCCCTCGACCGGGCTGCGCACCTAAATGCTTGTGAATCTCAGCAAATAATTTAAAATCTCCGCTGGCTAAACCACAGAGGAGGGAACATGAAACGCAACTTCTACATCGGAGGGGTTTTTCTGGCGCTCCTCGTAGCGCTGACGGCCGGATCGGTCATGCTCCAGAAAAAAGCGGCTGCGGAAGCGGCTGGCGTGGAGGCGCCGCGCTTTGAAGTGGATCCTTTGTGGCCCAAGCCGCTTCCCAATCATTGGGTCGTTGGCATGGCCGTTGGTGTGTCGGTGGACTCCCAGGACCACATTTGGATTGTGCACCGCACCACGACCTTTGAGCCGATGGAGATCTATGCCACGGCGAAGCCGCCCGCCGCCGAATGCTGCGTGCCTGCGCCGCCGGTGCTCGAGTTCGATGAGGAAGGCAACCTAATCGGCCATTGGGGCGGACCGGGCCAGGGCTACGACTGGCCGGACTCAAACCACGGCATTCTGGTGGACTACAAGGGCAACGTTTGGATTGGCGGCAACAGCCGCGGCAAGGCGCCCGCCCCATTTCATGACAACCAGGTTCTGAAGTTCACGCAAGATGGAAAATTTTTGATGCAGATCGGCCATCCCACGCAGAGCCAGGGCAGCAATGACACCGAGAACTTGAAAGGCGCGGCGAAAATGTTCCTGGACAAGGACGCCAACGAACTTTATGTGGCGGACGGGTACGGGAACCATCGCGTGATTGTGTATGACGCGGAGACCGGAAAGTATAAGCGGCACTGGGGCGCGTATGGCCACAAGCCGGATGACACGAATCTAGGACCGTACAATCCGGATGCGCCGCCCGCGCAGCAGTTCCGGAATCCCGTGCACTGCGCCGAACTGGCGAATGACGGACTGCTCTATGTTTGCGACCGCGCCAACGACCGCATCCAGGTGTTCAAGAAGGATGGAACGTTTGTGAAGGAAGCCATCATTGCGAAAAGAACTTTGGGCGACGGCTCAGCGTGGGACATCGCTTTCTCCAAAGATCCCCAGCAGAAATACATTTTTCTGGCGGATGGCTCGAACGAGAAGGTTTACATCATGCTGCGCGATACGCTGGAAATCCTGACCAGCTTCGGTGACGGCGGACGCCAGCCGGGACAGTTTTACGCGGTCCACAGCATCGCAACGGATTCGAAGGGCAATATTTTCACGACGGAAACCTACCGCGGGCAGCGGGTGCAGAAGTTTGTTTACAAGGGCATGGCGCCGGTGACCAAGAAGGATCAAGGCGTCGTGTGGCCTTCGAGCAAGTAATTTTCGCAGCACATTGTTTGAAGAGGAGGGGCCATGAAGAAAATTGTGTCGGGTCTCGTCGCAATGGCTTTTGCGGTACTGCTGCCCGGTGGATTTCGCACGCAAACACAAAGTCCCGCAGCCGTCGCGCCGCACTTGCCTCGAGGAACAGCAACCGATGTGAGCAGCGCGGAGATTCAGGCATTGGTGAAAAAGACGGCGTCGGACCGCATCAGCGACCAGGCCATTCGCGTGGTGAGCGTCAACGGCGAGTACAATGTTGGCGTGGGAGTGGTGCATCGCTCCAAGACCTCGGGCGCGCAAGCGGGCGGCGGCATCGAGCACAGCCAGATCACAGAGATTTATCACGTGATGGAAGGCAACGCGACCCTGGTGACCGGCGGGGCGATGGGCGACACGTCGGAATTTCCCGCGGATCATCCCGTGGTCACCGTGCTGAACGGGCCGAGCACGCGCGGCGGACCGGTCCAGAACGGCGTGAGCCGCAAAATCGGTCCCGGCGACGTGGTCATCATTCCGCCCAACACGATCCACTGGTTCAGCGAAATCACTTCCGATCAAATCGTTTACCTGGTGGTGCGTGTAGACCCGCACAAGGTTTTGCCCGCGGGTTACGTGGCAAAGTAGAGGAAGCCCTTGGTGCTTTCGAGGACTAGAATCTTCGGCTTGCTGTGCGCGGCGGCGTTTTTCGGTTTGCCGCTTGCCGCGCACGCGCACGACATTCCCAACGATGTGACCGTCCAGATGTTTGTGAAGCCGGAAGGCCAGCATCTGCGCATTCTGGCTCGCGTGCCGCTCAAGGCGATGCGGGACATTATTTTTCCGCAGCGCGGCCCCGGCTATCTCGATATCGAGCGCACTACGCCGCTGCTGCCTGGCGCGGCAAAATTGTGGATCGCCGGATTCTTCGAGACGTACGAAGGCGACACGCTTCTGCCAAATCCGCAAGTGATGGCGACGCGCATCTCGCTGCCTTCGGATTTTTCCTTCAGTTCCTACGAAACCGCGCTCGCACATGTCACCGGTCCGCCGCTGCCTGATTCGACGGACGTAATTTGGGACCAGACGTTGCTCGACGTGCTGTTTGATAGCCCCATTCAATCGGATCGCGCGCGTTTTTCAATGCGGCCGCGGTTTGCCCGCCTGGGCTTGCGCGTAATTACCGTTCTGCGGTTTATTCCTCCAGGCGGCGAAGTTCGCGCGTTCGAATTCGACGGCGACCCCGGTTTGGTGCGCCTCGATCCTCGTTGGTATCAGGCAGCGCTGAACTTTGTGCACCTGGGTTTTCTCCACATTCTCGATGGCACCGACCACCTGTTGTTTCTCTTCTGCCTGGTGATTCCGTTCCGGCGGCTGCGTGCGCTCATTCCGGTGGTCACTGCGTTCACCGTGGCGCATTCCATCACGTTGATCGCTTCCGCCTACAACTTCACGCCGGATTTCCTGTGGTTTCCATCGCTCATTGAAGTACTCATCGCCGCATCCATCGTATACATGGCTCTGGAAAACATCGTCGGAGCCAGTAGCGTGCAACGGCGGTGGATGATGGCCTTCGGTTTCGGCTTGGTGCACGGATTCGGCTTTTCGTTTGCCTTGCGGCAATCCTTGCAATTTGCCGGCTCGCACATGCTTACGTCGCTTCTTTCGTTCAACATCGGCGTCGAGCTGGGCCAGCTTTTGGTCCTGATTTTGCTGATTCCCGTGCTGCAGCTTTTTTTCCGCCACGCCGTGGCCGAGCGCATGGGAACCATCATCCTTTCGGCGATTGTGGCGCACACCGCTTGGCACTGGATGCTGGACCGTGGCAGCGTCCTTCGGCAATTCCAATTCGCATGGCCTGCCTTCGATGCCACTTTGCTGGCGCTCGTGCTCCGCTGGCTGGTGCTGTTCATGATTCTGGGCGGACTACTCTGGCTCGTTCGCATGGCGTCTCAAAAGTGGGCCGCGCGAACCGCATCCTCCCGGCCCGCAACGTCCACGCGGGTGTCAGATCCTGCCTTCACGCCACTAGAACCGGCGAATGCTCCAGACGCTCCGGCCTCGCCGAACTGTCCCAACTGAGCTGCTCCTCGCTGCCACTTAACGTTTTCGCAAGTAGTTGCAGTACGCCGCGTCCGCGCTAAATTTCCTCGCCTTGGTCTATGCCATCGAAGGCTTGCGCGCCACGCTCGTGCCCCGGTTCCCTCATGACCGAGCCACGGATCAAGCACTTGGATGAACTTCACGAACGGCTCAATCCGAGTCTGGTGTGATTCGAGGTGCGCGGCGCTTCGGAAAAACCGTAAGCGTATCAAGGCCGGTTTCCGTCCGTAGCAGTCAAAGTACTCAGTGTGCCGCGCCGCAGAGCGCGCTCCTTCATAACTGCGAAGAACACCGGGACAAGAATGAGCACGTGAATGGTCGAAGTGATCATCCCGCCCACAATAGGTGCGGCGATGGGTTTCATCACGTCGGACCCGATCCCGCTTTCCCATAAGATCGGGATGAGACTGGCCAGAACTGCGGTCACGGTCATCAGCTTCGGGCGCAAACGTTGCACAGCGCCCTCAATCGTGGCAGCTTCGATGTCCTCGTGTTTCAGAGGCACGCCAGAAGCGAGACGCTTGTCGAGAGACTCATGAAGGTAGACAACCATGACGACTCCGGTCTCGACGGCAATTCCAAATAGTGCGATGTAACCCACCCAAACGGCCACGCTGAAGTTGTAACCAAGCAACCACTGCAAGACTAAGCCGCCGGTCATCGCATAAAACGTGGGAAAGATCAGAACCGCTGCTTCCGTCACTGAGTGAAACACCATGTGCAACAACACGAAAATCACAAAGAAAACGACGGGTAGAATGAGTTTGAGTCGTTCTTTGGCTCTCAGTTGGAACTCATATTCGCCCGACCACCTGTACGTGTATCCTGGCGATAGCTTTAGTTTGTCACGCAAGAGGTGGTCGGCCCGTGTGACGAACCCGCCGTAGTCCTTCGTGGCAAGGTCGAGGTACACGTATCCGGTCAGCAGACCCTCCTCATCGCGAATCATGGCGGGACCACGGCTGAAATAGATTTTTGCTACTTCCGAGATCGGAACCTGCGCTCCCGTGGGCGTAGCGATCAAGACGCGGCGTAGTTGTTCGACATTGTCGCGAAAGTCCCGGCTATAGCGCACGTTGATGGGATAACGCTGTCGTCCTTCGACATTTTGGGCGATGTTCTGCCCGCCGATTCCCGAAGTCACGGCGCGCTGCACGTCGGATACCGTAAGCCCGTAACGCGCAGCTTCTGGACGATTCACTTCCACGTTTACGTAAAAACCTTCGGCCACGCGCTCGGCAAAGATCGAGCGAAGTTCAGGAATCCCACCGAGGATCTGCTGCACCTGGGCTCCAGCATCCTGAATGCCTTCGACGTTGGGACCTTGAATTTTGAGTCCCACCGGGGTCTTAATACCGGTTAGCTCCATGTCCAGCCTGTTTTGAACCGGCATGGTCCAAGTATTCGTCAAGCCCGGAAACGGAAGCTTCTCATCCATCTCGCGAATCAACTTCTCGTAGGTCATGCCGGAACGCCACTGCTCCCGCGGCTTAAGCATGATGGTAGTGTCATACATGTCGAGCGGAGCGTTGTCCGTGGGGCTATCGGATCGACCCACCGCCCCGAAAACAGTCTCCACCTCCGGGAATGACTTGATAATGCGGTCCTGTTTTTGGAGCAAGGTGGACGCCTGGGTAATGGAAATGCCCGGAAGGGCCGTCGGCATGTACAGCGAGGAACCCTCGTAGAGCGGCGGCATGAACTGGCTGCCGATGCGCCAAGCGAGCGGGAGGGTGACAGCAAGGAAGAGGAGATTGAGAAGCAATGTTGTCTTTCGATAGCGCAGGCAGAATTTCAGGACGGGAAGGTACAGGGCTTGCGTCCACCGAGAGAAGGGATTCGTAGCTTCGGGCCTCAGGTGGCCGCGAATAAAGATGACCATCAAGACGGGGACGAGAGTTATAGCGAGAATGGAGGAGAACGCGACGGCGAGGGTCTTAGTCCAGGCAAGTGGCCGGAACATGCGCCCTTCCTGGGCCTCCAAGAGGAATACCGGTAGAAACGAGACGAGGATGATGAGGAGGGAAAAGAAAATGGCTGGACCGACTTGTTTGGCCGCGTGCGTGAGAATGCGGCGTCTTTCTGATTCCGTCAGCTTTGCAGCCACTTGGCTGTTGGCAGTCAGGTGCTCCGAGAGATGGCGGTAGCCGTTTTCGACCATGACAATGGCGGCATCGATGAGCACGCCAATCGCAAGCGCCAGTCCACCAAGCGACATGATGTTGGAGCTGACGTGGAGGAAATACATGGGAATGAACGAGGCGACAACAGAGATGGGGAGGGTCAGGATCGGAATCAACGCGGAACGAAAATGAAACAAGAAGGCAATCGTCACGAAGCTGACGATGATGACCTCTTCGAGCAAATCGCGCTGCAAGGTGGCGATGGACGCCTGAATCAAGGTGGAGCGGTCGTAACCGGAAACGATCTCGACACCGGCAGGCAGCGCAGGCTTGATTTCCGCGAGTTTCTTGTTAACCCCATCAATCACCCGGCGGGCATTCATGCCATAACGCATGACGATGATGCCGCCCACCGTTTCGCCTTCTCCGTTCCATTCGACTACTCCCCGGCGAATGTCGGGGCCAAAGGTCACTGATCCGAGGTCACGGAGGAGTACCGGGGTTCCGTTCTTTGCCGTCACCGGCGCGTTAGCGAGGTCTTCAGTAGAGCGCAAATAGCCGAGACCGCGAACCATATACTCGGCGCCGCTGATTTCTAGTAGGCGGCCGCCAACTTCATTGCTGCTGTCCCGCACGCGATCGATTATTGTCGAGAGCGGGACATTGTAGGCACGCAGTTTGTCTGGGTCGAGGTTCACCTGGTATTGCCGGACGAATCCTCCGATGGAGGCAACTTCTGCAACGCCGGGAACAGTTTCGAGCTGATAGCGGAGATACCAGTCCTGAAGGCTGCGTAAATCGGCGAGGCTATGCTGGTGAGAACGGTCCATGAGCGCGTACTCGTAGACCCAGCCGGCTCCCGTGGCATCCGGTCCCATCATGGGCGAGACGTCTTTGGGAAGCGTTCCTTGGAGTTGTTGAATGTATTCGAGGACGCGTGAGCGGGCCCAATAGAGGTCTGTACCATCTTCGAAGACAACGAAGATATACGAGTCGCCGAACATCGTTTGCGCTCGGACGGCCTTCACGTGCGGAGCGGCAAGCAGGGTCGAGACGATCGGATAGGTCACCTGATCTTCGATGATGTTTGGCGGCTCACCTTCCCACGGAATGTGCACGATCACCTGCACATCGGAAATATCCGGCAGGGCATCCAGCGGGATATTCCTGAGCGACCAGACACCGGCAAGCACAAGCAAGACAGTTCCCGTGAAGACGAGAAATCGGTTCTTCGCACACCAATCAATTACGCGGGAGATCATGATTACATTCCCCCTTCCGCGTTGACGCTGAGCTGCTTTGTGCCAATGACGGTCCCGTTTTTGGTTGCCGTGATGGTGATTTGCCACGTGCCGCCTGTTTGGAGATTCACTTGGCCTTCATAAACACCAGCGCCTTTTTCGCTCAAAGTCGTGACAACGTTCATTGCTGACATGCCCATTTGCGGCATTGCTGCCATATAGCTGCGCACACGAACCGCTGCTCCAGGAATGGGCGAGCCGTCTGACCCGGTTAGCCTCACGCGGTAAATGTGGATTCCCTTCTGAGGCGTACCTGGCTCAGTTGAGAATTCGATCTGCGTAGCTGTTTTTGTGGCGGGAGCATTCCTTGTGGCGGCCGCACCGGCTCCGGGCGGCGGAGGAACGAAAGAGCCAATGGCCGCTTGCAGTTGGCTTTCGGAATCGACCAGAAAATTGGCTGAGGTGACGATTCGTTCGCCCTCCTTCAAGCCTCTCTGGACGATATATTTGTCTCCCGCTTGCTGCCCGAGCTGGACTTCGCGTGGTTCGAGATAGCCGCCGCCGCGATCCACGAACACAATTTGCCTCGTCCCGGATTGCAGCACGCCGTCTACCGGGATTACCAACTGATTTCCGAGCGGCACTTGCAGAGCGACATTTACAAACATTCCTGGCGTGAGCGTGATTTTGGGATTCGAAAAGATCAGGCGCACCCGCGCAGTCCGTGTTGTCATGTCGATGTCGGGGTAGATGAAATCGACCCTTCCGCGAAATACTCTCCCTGGATAAGAGTCCACCGTTAATGAAGCAGGCTCTCCCGGCTTTATGCGGCCGAGGTCGTTCTGAAAAACCTGCGCGAAAGCCCAGACGGTTGAGAGGTCTGCAATGGTATACAGCCGGGTCTCCGGCTGAACATTGACATTAGGTAGCGCGTTCCGCTCCGTGATGTAACCAGAAACGGGCGAGTCGATTTCCAGGCCTTCTGCCGCTACACCTGTAGACTCAAGCCGGGCAATCTCCCGCTCGGGCACGTTCCATTGCATAAACCGCTCCTTCGACGCAGCTAGGAGAGATGTGGCGCCCGCGGCAACTCCCGGAACCGTGCTGTTTGAGAATTCCTTCGCGTTTTGCTTTGCGACTAGATACTCGCGTTCGGCTGCGACGAGTTCAGGGCTGTGTACGGTAAACAGCGGCTGGCCCTTACGGACGTATTGATACGTTGCATCCGCGTAGACCTGCTCTATGTGCCCAGAGAATCGCGTCTGGACGTAGGAAAGCCTTCGCTCATCGATGGCCACCGTTCCGGTAACGCGGATTTCGTCCTCAACCGGCTTCCGCTGGACTTTACCGAACTTCACTCCAATTGACTGAAGGCGCTCGACCGATAGCTGGACAGGAGCGAGAGCCGTCTCCTCAAGTCGTGGAGCTGCTTCAGCGGTGGCGCCGCTCTGAACCATCTGCGTGGGCGCACTCGCGGTACCGGCTCCACAACGAGTGCCGGTAGAGTGGCGGTAATACCACCACGTTGCGCCTAGCAAGCAAATTAAGGTCAGATTTCCGATGATTGCGAGGAAGAATGCCCTTCGATAGTTCTTCATAACCGATCTCCGATGCTGCGCCTCAGCGCAGTGACAATCCTGTTATTCCCTCAATCTGAGAGAATGCGGTTTCGTGTTGTGAGAGCGTCTGCCAGTACTCCTCGTCCAATTTCAAAACGTCGAGAAAGGAATTCAGCAAAGCCTGGAAATCCAGCCGGTTCGATTGATAGGCGGCTAATCCCGCTTGCACTTCCGCACGGGCCTGTGGAAGCAATCCCTCGCGATAAATCTTGAGGAGTTCTTCTGATTTCTCCGCGTCCAGGTATCGTTGGCGAAGCTCGAATGCGATGTGCTGCGTTTTCATCTCGTATTCGCTGCGCGCACGACTCTGGTCCGCCTCTGCTTGAGCGAGTTCCGGTTGTTGCTTTCGCTTGCGATAGACGGGTACCCGCACTCCGAACGTGAGCATGTAATAAGCGCGAAACTGCGTAGGATCAGTGCGCTGCCACAGGTACTGAAGATTGAAATCGGGATAGAAATCCTTCTTTGCTAGGTCAACCTGCAATCCCTGCTTTTCGACCACTTTTTGTGCGCCTGCAATTTCGGGGTTGTTGGTTTTTGCGGCCGAAAGGAGTTGGTCGTACGTGTAGGTCGCTGTAGTTTCCGATAATTCGACGGTTTCCACATTCGGCGAAGATTGTGGACGATTGAGGAGTTGCTTGAGCTCCGCTTGGGCCTTTTCTCGTTCCAATTCGTTTTCCGTGACCTCTCTGAGGAGTTTCGTTTCTTGAAGCTGGACTTGGATGATCTCCTGTTGGTTTCCCATTCCACTTCGGTAGCGAGCATGGGCTGCCTCCTCGACCTGTCGGAGCAACTGCCGGTCACCTTCGAGGACCGCGCGTCGCTTCGATAGGTAGGCCAATTGGAAGTAGGTTGTCTTCAGCTCCGTCAGCACAGCCCTGCGGATCGATTCATATTGCTGCTGCGAAACGTCGGCATCTTTCTTCGCGACTTCGCCGCGCAGCCGAAGCTTTCCGGGATACGGTATGTCCTGAGAAAATCCCAGGCCGACGTAAGCGAAGTCGCTGTTTGTGTAGCCGGCGAACGGGCGGGGACTGCCGACGCTCAACTGCTGCAGAACGAACTGCGGATCAGGCAACGTGGAAACCTGCGACGGAATCTGCTCGGCCGCTTGCCAACCGTGACGTGCCGCCTGAATCTGAGGGCTGTTGTGCTCGGCCTCCACAAGCAGGTCGGCGAGCTTCACGGCTTGGCTGGGGGGAAGAATCTCTTGGGCTCGTAAGCCGGCGCCCCATGACAGAAGCAAAATACTGCGAAGAACCACCGTAGAGCTGAACTTCATAAGCCGTCCTTTCTAGGTCGGGCCGATAGCCGTGTTTTGACCGGGAAAACCCGTGTCGGAAGTGCTCAGACAGAAGCACACACGTGCGCCCTTTCGTGAGTCGCTTAGGATGGCTTTAGATTAGGAAGGTGCAGAGAACGGATTGCAGGGGGGGAGGCGAAAGGGCCTGTTCAATTTGAGTCGGTCGCTGCTCCTTGGTTCGGAGAAGCTTCCACTCACTGCCCAACACAACAATAGGAAACGCCGCCAGAGAAAGCTCAGACATCTTCTGGTGTGTTGCGGATAGCGGGGCATTAGAGAGTGAACAGCAGGAAGCATTCGGCGCTGCAGCGACCTTAGGTATGCTTTCATCCATATTCATCTGGTTGCAGCGTGATTTTGTCTGTGGCGTGGCACACTCTGCCATTTTGGAAGTGAAAATGGCACAGGCTGACAGAGGCACTGGCCCCAATCCGGCCATACTCAACGCCAACGCGAAAAGGAGAGATCGTCGCACAACGCCCCAGTCTAACATTCGGCCTTCATGTTCCCAAGTTTCCGCCTGGACGCAGTGGAAGACTGTGACGTTCATCACCCTTCCCTGTAAGGATCGTCACGATGGGGGAAATGGCGCGACCAGAAGCACGTGAACTAGCCCCTTCGAAAGAGCGTTGTAAGAACGTACTATCGGTCGCGGCGAATAGCGCTTAGAAGCGAACAGGAGAGCCACCTATAATCCAAGGCGCGGTGCAGGTGGTCTAAGATCCTTCCTTTGTCAAATCGCCCGTAGTCGGAGGAACCATGAGATTTGCGAGGGTCGCGTTTTGGATTGCAGCCATCTGGGGGCTGGTAATCATTCCTCCGCTCTACTTCCTCATTGACTCGATTGGGCGCAATAACCCTCCGCCCATCAATCACCCCGATTTTTTCTACGGATTTGCCGGCGTTACGCTGGCGTGGCAGATTGCATTTGCTTTTATCGCCACGGATCCTGTGCGTTTTCGGCCGCTGATGATCCCTTCGACCTTCGAGAAACTTAGCTACGCCATTGCCGTTTTTGTCCTGGTCTCACAAGGACGAGTGCACAAACCTGCCCTGTTCTTCGCTGGAGTGGACTTGTTGCTCGGGATTCTCTTCGCGGCGTCCTATTTCAAGACACCTGATCGGGCAGCCTAAACGCTGCTTCCCTACATTTTGTGCCCTCCATGGTATGTGCTAAGTTTCTTGGTTTATGAAGAAGCGCATTGGCGTGCTGTTAAGCGGCCGCGGCTCGAACTTCGAGGCTTTGGCGGAATCCGTCGCGGCAGGAGGCATCCCCAATGCGGAGATCGCCATCGTTGTAAGTAATCGCGACGGCGCTCCGGGGATTGCTCGCGCCAAGGCACGGGGCATCGCCACGCGCGTGATTCCTTCCAAAGGTCTCGAACGCGAGGTTTACGATCGCCAGGTTGCTGCTGTGCTGGATGAGCACCAAGTCGATCTCATCTGCCTCGCAGGCTACATGCGTTTGCTCTCGCCATATTTCGTCGCGAAATTCCCAAACCGCATCTTGAATATTCATCCTTCGTTGCTGCCCTCGTTTCCCGGCTTGGAATCACAACGGCAGGCGCTCGAATACGGCGTAAAGTTTGCCGGGTGCACGGTCCACTTTGTGGACGAAAATCTCGACGCGGGGCCGATTATTGTGCAGGCCGTAGTTCCAGTGAAGGACGATGACACGGAAGCGACGGTCTCGGAAAGAATCCTGAAAGAAGAGCATCGAATCTATTCCGAAGCCGTCCGCATCGTTCTTGCGGGAAAATATAAGCTTGCAGGCCGCCGCGTCTTGCAGTTGTAGTCTTTTGCCGTGGGGGGCTCGGACCTCGCCTTACAATAAAGCACGACCATGACCCAAGGTGCGAAACCAAGAGTCGGAATGACCGAACACAAATTCAAACCCATCGAAGAGCAGCTTGCCTACATCAAAAAAGGCGTGGCGGAAATTATTCCGGAACCGGAGTTAGTCGCGAAACTCGAAAACTCGCGTAAGACCGGTAAGCCCCTTCGCGTGTACCTCGGCGTGGACCCCACGGCCCCCGACCTTCATCTCGGGCACACCGTGGTGCTCCGCAAGCTAAAACACTTCCAGGACCTGGGTCACACCGCCGTTTTCCTGATTGGCGACTTCTCCGCGATGATCGGCGACCCCACGGGAGTTTCCGAAACGCGTCCGCCTCTTACGCGCGGGCAAGTGGACGCCTACGCCAAGACGTATCTTGATCAGGTCTACAAAATCCTCGACCGCGAAAAAACCGAAGTCCGCTACAACAGCGAATGGCTCAGCAAAATGAACGCTGAAGATGTTGTGCGGCTTTGCTCGCATTACCGCCTGGCGCGCATGTTGGAGCACGAGGACTTCCGTTCGCGCCTGGCGAACAACCAGGCGATCTCCGTGCATGAGCTCTTGTATCCCTTAATGACCGCGTTCGACGCCGTGTCCCTGAAGTCGGACGTCGAGTTGGGCGCAACGGAACAGAAATTCAACTTGCTCGTGCACCGCGAAATCCAGCGCGAGTACGGCTTGCCGGGGGAAGCTATTCTGACGATGCCGATTCTTGTGGGCCTCGACGGTCAGCGCAAAATGTCGAAGTCCCTCGGCAACTACGTCGGCATCACCGAACCACCAAACGAAATGTTCAAGAACATCATGAGGATCTCAGACTCCTTGATGTGGTCTTACCTGGAATTGCTAACGGACCGACCAACAGAAGTAGTCAAGAACCTGCAACGGAATGTGGCAGCTGGCACGACGCATCCAAAACAGGTCAAGCTCTCGCTGGCAAGTGAGATTGTCAGAGACTTCCACGGCGAAGCCGCAGCAACAAAAGCTGGAGAAAATTGGGTTACCGAAGTTAGCCTCGGGCAAGTGTCGGCCGACGCGCCCGTTAAAAGCTTACCGGAAGACGCTCACATTGGTTCCGAGCCAGGGAAGATGAAACTGTCGCGTGCTCTCGTTCGTCTAGGGGCAAGAAATTCTCGTGCAGATGCGGAGCGCCTAATCAAGGAGGGCGCAGTCGAAATAGATAACGTCGTCATCTCCGATCCTACTTTCGAGTTTGACCTTAGTATCCCTAGGAAATACCTGATAAAGGCTGGAAAGCAGAAATTCTATTTCGAGGTTAAATAAACCCTTCGTTGCCGAACACAGTTCACGCGACACCTATGCAAGCACCTCTTTCACCAACTCTGAAACATAATTCGCGACGGCGGGAGCGGCAGTCAAGCCGGGGGATTCCAGGCCCACGAGATGGATGGCTTGAGGCACCTTGGGATCGCGCGTAATCACGAAATCCATGATGCCTTTGTGGCCGGGAGGCGCGAGTTTAGGGCGCAGGCCGGTGTAGCCAAGTTGCAAGTCGCGCTGTTCGATTTCGGGCAGCAGGGTCTTCGCGCTTTCGGCAAACGCCGCGATCGGCAGGCGATTCTTCTCGTAGTTGTCTTTTCCTTCCACGTAGGTGGCCGTCGGGCCAAGAAGAAACGTTCCCCACAACGTCTTTGTGAAGTGCACGCCGAGGCTCAGCCCGTCGCTGTGCGGCAAGGGATAAACCAGATTGTTGATGAGCGAAGAACGCGGCCCGCGCACTTCGCAGTATTCGCCGCGCACCGGATAGATTTTCCACGAGGGATTGCCCAGCATCGCCGCGACTTCGTCGGCGTAGAGCCCCGCCGCATTGATAACGCAGCGCGCTTCGATTGTTTCCTCTTGAGAATCTTCCTCGTCGCCAATCCGTAAGCCGACGCCAATGGTGTTGCCGATCGGTTCAAGCGAAACCACTTGCGCGCGTGGGACGATGTTCGCGCCTTGATTCGCGGCGATGCGCGCGTATGCGTGAACAAGTTCTTCGGCGGAAACGATGCCGGTGGAAGACACGTACAGAGCAGCCACTCCGCGAATGTGCGGCTCGCGCTTGCGGATTTCCGCAGCATCAATCAGTTGCAAGCCTTCGACGCCGTTGTCCTCGCCCCGCTGCTTCAGCGCGACGAGTTCAGGTTCTTCCTGCGAATCAGCCGCGACGACGAGCTTGCCGCAATGGCGGAAAGGAACGTTGTGCTTCGCACAAAATTCGTAAGTAAGGCGATTCCCTTCGACGCACAGTCGCGCCTTAAGAGAATGCTTCGGATAGTAGATCCCTGAGTGATTGACGCCACTGTTGCGCGTGCTGGTAGCCATGCCGAGCTTTGGAAATTGCTCGACCAGAAAAACGTCCTGCCAGCGCCCAGAGACAGCGCGAGCGATGGCGCAACCAACCACGCCGCCGCCAATGATGAGAATGTTGGCCTGGTCCACGGAGATAGTTTATCCGTGTGTGTTGATTTCGTCGAAGAAGGCCTTGCACTCCTCAAGGCGCGCCTGTGTCCCATCGTGCACGGCGTACACTGAGTGTTTGGGATCCTCATAATGATTCCGCCAAAGGGACGCGGCCCCGTGCTGGCCGTCTTTATTGAGCGCGTAGAAGAAGATGTGGAAGGTAGATAGTTTTGTCTTATCGTTCTTGTAGTTGCGCGCGACGCGAGCCAGAGCTTCCAGGCAGGCGTCCGTCGGTGACTTTCCTTGGCGCATCATTTCAATAATGGTATGCCCGCCGCAAATCTTAATATTCTCTTCGCCCTTGCCTGTAGAGCCCGCCGCACCAACTTCGTTGTCCACACAGCAGCCCGCGCCGATGATGGGCGAATCTCCCACGCGTCCGGGAATTTTCCAGGAGAGTCCGGAAGTCGTGGTGGTTGCGGAGATGTCGCCCTTGGCGTCCACGGCCATGCAGGGGATCGTGCCGGTGGGCGGATGCGCGATGACGCGCTCGGCGTAAGCAATTTTCGCCTGGTCGCCGTCAAAGAGCGTCGCCATGTGCTCTTGCCATTCCGGCGAATCGATTCCCGGCCTCCAGTTGAGCGAGGATTTGGCCTTCCAAGCGAGCCAGATCTTGCGCGAATGCTCGGTGAGGAGGTTCATTTCCTCAAACCCCTCGGCTACCGCAAAGCGGCGCGCTCCGTCGCCCACAATCATGGTGTGATTGGTATTTTCCATAACCGTCTTCGCCAGCCGCGAAGCATTTTTGATTCGCCGCACGGCAGCCACCGCCCCGGCTCGATGCGTGGGCCCGTGCATCACACTGGCGTCGAGCTCGACTTCGCCCTCTTCGTTGGGCAAGCCGCCGTAGCCAACCGAATCATCGTTCGGGTCGTCCTCGACGACCGTGACCGCAGCAACGACTGCATCAAGCGTGTCACCGCCTTTTTTCAGAATGTCCATGCCTTTATCGAGGGCGTGAAGGCCGTTTGCGCTGGAGAGGATGAGCGGGCGCTTGCCTGCCGCGGGAGGGGCGAGGCTCGGAAGGGGCTGCGCAGCATTCCCGTTGGACGGCGGGCGGCCCAAAAGCTTGTTTGTGCCGGCAAGGGCGCTGCCAGCCAGAGAGGTGAGAAAAAATTTACGTCGCGACCACAATTCCATGTTCAAGACCTCCTGAAAGTTCGGAAGCACTATATACCACCGGCCGAGAGCTTTCCGATCCCTCCTGAACAAACGAAGATTCCTTGAAATTTTCAGGTCGGGCCCTGCGTAGGAGATGTGGGAGGCCCATATATGGGAACGAAAGTCGAGGAGGAGTGGAAGAAGGGCAGTGCGGACCTGCTGATTCTTTCCTTGCTCGAGGACCAGCAACGGCACGGGTACGAAATCGCCAAACTCATTGAAGTCCGGTCGGGCGGCGCTCTTCATTTCCACGTGGCCTCGCTCTACCCATCGCTCTACCGGCTCGAAAAGCGCGGCTGGATACAAGGTCGCTGGGTAGAGAAAGCGAATCAACGGCGGCGGCGGTACTACCGGCTGACGGCGGAGGGGCAGCGCGTCCTGGGTTTGCAGCGCAAGAAGTGGCAGGAATTTGCCGGTGCCGTGGGCCGAGTCGCAGGAGTGCAACATGCCTGAATGGAATCTAGAAATCAGAAAGCATTTGGCGGGACTGCATTTGAGGCCGGAACGGGAAGAGGAAATTGTCGAGGAGCTTTCCGATCACCTTCAACAAAGGTACGAAGAGTTTCGGGCCCGCGGTGCGAACGACGATGCAGCCTTGCGCGAGGTCATGGGCGAAATCTACTGGCGAGATTTTGTCCCGGAACTTCAGATCTTAGAGAGGACGCCGTGGCCAGATTCAGAGCCGCAGGGCGCGCCCGCCAGCGGACGTTTCTTCGACGACCTTTGGAAAGACCTTCGCTATGCCCTGCGGATGCTAAGAAAAAGCCCGGGTTTTACCGCCGTTGCCGTGCTGACGCTCGCTCTGGGCATTGGCGCAAACACCGCGGTCTTCACCGTGGTTGACTCGCTGATCCTGAATCCGCTTCCCGTTGAAAAGATCTCCACGCTCGCTGCCGTCAACACGACCTTAGCCAAAAAGACGGCCCAATCTGGCGATTTGCAGGCCATTTCTTATCTGAATCTCAAGGAAATTCGCGAACGCACGCATTCCTTCGGCCGCCTTGCAGGTCATTCGTATCCAATGGCGGTAACCATGACTGACAAGGATCAGCCGCGTCGGGTTTTCGCGGAAATCGTAACCGCAAACTATTTCGAGACCCTCGGCATACACCCATTTCTGGGCCGGTTCTTCCTTCCGACCGAAGACACAACACCGGGCGTTGCTCCCGTGGCCGTGCTTGGCTATACGGCCTGGCAAAACCGGTTCGGCGCAGATCTCGGCGTTCTCGGGCGCACCATCAGGCTCAACGAAACCGCGTTCACAATCGTCGGCATCGGGCCGAAGGGCTTTAAGGGCGTGTACGCGGTTTTCGGGCCTGATCTTTGGGTGCCGTCGATGATGGCTGAGCAAGTCCTGCCCGCGGAACAACGCAACGCGCTAAGCGATCGCGCGCTGCCGCTTTTCACCGGGATCGGGCGGCTGGAACCTGGCGTAACGCTGGCGCAAGCGCGAGCGGAGCTGAAAATCACCGGCGCGGCCCTTGAAAAAGAAGATCCCAACGTCAATGAGGGGAAGGTCCTCGCCATAACCCCGCTGATCGAGGCCGCTTATGGCCGGGAACGCCAGCCGGTCGTCTTCGGCGGTTTCTTGCTGATGGCCATCGTTGGATTCGTGCTGCTCATTGCATGTTCCAACGTGGCCAACTTGCTTTTAGCTCGGGCGAGCGTGCGACGTCAGGAAATCGCCGTTCGCATGGCGCTTGGGGCTGGGCGGCAACGGCTGATTCGCCAGTTGCTCACCGAAAGCGTGCTGCTGGGCCTTTCGAGCGGGGTTCTCGGGTTCGCGTTTGGTTACGCAGGATGCCGGATTCTCGAGTCGCTTCGCCCTGCGGAGTACGCGCAGAACCTCGCGGATTTGAGACTCAACACTCCTGTTTTCGTGTTTGCATTCGCCATCGCCATTCTGACTGGACTCATATTTGGCATTGTGCCCGCACTGCGGTCGTCCCGTGTTTCGGTTTCCGAAGTGCTGAAGGAAGAAACGCGAAGTCCTGGGCGCAGTCGCAGCCGGGTCACTCTGGCGAACGCCCTCCTTGCGGGGCAAGTTGCGGTTTCCCTGGTTCTGCTTGTCGTGGCGGGTCTGTTTCTGCGAAGCATCGAGCACGAATACATCATCGATCCGGGCTTCCAAACCAAGCATCTAGCCCTGTTTATGCTGTATCCCGGACAAGCCGGCTACGATCGTGTGCGCACGGAACAGTTCTACAAGCAGGAATTGGACCGAATCGGCAGAATTCCCGGTATCGACTCGGTTTCCTGGGCGTCGAACCTGCCCCTTTGGGGACGCCAAGAAACAGGCATTGCGGTTGAAGGACAAGAAGCGCGCAAGAAATCGGAGGCCATCTCGGCCGTCGTCGACACCGTGGATCTCAACTATTTTTCCACCATGGGCATCCCGCTGGTGGAGGGGCGTGATTTTTCAGAAAACGATCGCGATATTGCTACGCCCGTCGCGATCATCAACGACACCATGGCGGCCAAGTATTGGCCAGACCAGGACGCGCTCGGCAAGCGCTTCCAATTGCCTCAAGGCCGGGCGTTCCTTCAAGTAGTCGGCGTCGCAAAGACCACGAATTATCAGACGCTCGGAGAGCCGCCGCAAGCCTGCATCTATGTCCCGCTGCGGCAGAATTACACCGACAGCATGATTCTGTACCTGAGAAGCGAGCGCGATCCATCCACGGTTCTTTCGGCCGTCCAGGAAGAAATTCACAGTTTTGACCCCGGTCTGCCGGTAGAAGACATTCGCACGGGCGCCAAAGTGATTGATCAAGCGCTCTGGTGGTCGAAGATTGGTGTAGGCCTGCTGGGTGTGTTCGGATTCTTGGCGCTTGGTTTGGCCTCCGTGGGTCTCTACGGAATCATGGCGTACTCGGTGAATCAGCGGCGGCGCGAGATTGGCGTGCGCATGGCCCTGGGAGCTAACCAGGGAAACGTTTCTCTTCTGGTTCTGCGCCAGGGAATGACCGTGGTAGGAATCGGCGTTGTTGTTGGTATGACGCTCGCGTTGTTGTTGGGCCGAGTCCTCTCGCGATTCCTCTACGGGGTGAGCGGAAGCGACCCCGTCAGCCTCGGAGCAGCGTCCCTCGCATTGTTAGTAGTGGCATTCGTCGCCTGCTACGTGCCGGCGCGGAGGGCAAGCCGAGTCGATCCCCTTGTGGCTCTGCGCGAGTCGTAAGCGGCGCCGTCACTCCCGGCAGCTCGCGCGATGTCCAAGCACAAGCCACCCGGATGGGAGTCAATGTAAGACGGCGCGTTTGGCTTGGTCAGTCTTTCGGCGAAGACGATGCCGCCAGCCGTTGGGCGGCCTCACGAACCTTGCGGACGTAGTCAACCCCCGGCGCCGTCGGCGCCAGCTTCAAATAATTGTCCAGGTCCTGAATCTGGGATTGATAGTCCTTTCTCCTTGCGTGCACATCCGCAAGCACAAGATAGACATCCGCATATTGGGGTCTGCGAACAAGAGCCTCCCGCAGGCTCTTATCCGACTCATCCAGGCGATTCTGCTTGAGCAGTGCAACCCCCAGAAAGAAATGGCCCACCGCCGAGTCCGGGTCGCTCTCCAAGCCGCGGCGAATCAATTGTTCGGCCTCCTGCGGTTTGTCCTGGTCGCACAAGGTCAGGCCGTAGGCAAACTGCGCGCGAGCATAGTGGCCCCCACTCAAGTCGATGGCTTTTTGGAAAGCTTCTATGGCTTTGTCCTTTTGATTCAATTGCAATTGCGCGACGCCAATTTGGTAATCCGCCTCGTAATAATCGGGATAGTCCGCCGCGGCTTTGCTAAAGTGCGCCAAGCTGCCGGTGAAGTCTTTTTTGACCATCAGATCGAGCCCGCGGTCATACTCGTTTTTCGCTTTCTCTGGGATTTTCAATTCGTGTGCCGAAACCACGTAACGGTTCTCACCACGGGGCAGCGGACTGGAGGAGTTGAGATAGAGCGTGACCTCCGTCGGGAAACTAGCGACCTGCGCGATGGTGCTCGCAAATCCTTGGCCGTGTTCGGAAGCGCTGACTTCGTAGGAGCCTGACGGTATCTCGCGAAGCTCGAAGTGCCCACCGAGATCAGTGAGCACGGTTTGGAACCCGCCTGACGTCGTCGACCGAATGCTCACGAGAACGTGGGACGCCGGCGCACCGCCCCGATTCAAATACACGGTTCCAACAATTTGTCCATTGCGGCCTCCGAAAGACTTGTTCGAAGGAACCTCAAAGGTCGGAACTTGTCCGCGAGCCGAAGAAGGCAGTGTGAACAGGGCCGCGATCAAAAAGGAGATCGAAACAACCGGAAGTTTGGGCTTGCAGATACGCAAAATCATTCAGACACCTCGACGTAGACTAAGCTGGTGAGGAATTCCTTTAGGCCGGGCCGAAAAACGCGACGCTTCGCGGGCGGAACTTCAGAGGCTGCGGGAATCGCTCTGTTCCAAATGCAAAGAGCGATTGGCGGGCGAACTCCGCAGCTCAAAAATGGGGCGTGCAATCCGCATTACTCAGGGAGTGTGATCCGCGAGTAATGGTTTTTCAGCATCCTGCCGTGGACCGGGCGGCTGTTGAAAGAAATCCGCGGGGCGCTTGAGGCTTCTTCGGCCGGACTACGCCGGCCGAACGAGTGGATTCACCTGCGCCGCCGTTGCACCGTTTTCTTCCGCAATGCAGCCGTCGCGTGCGCGGACTGCGGTTATGAAACGCAAGACGCATGCCAAAGGAGGGGTGAATCGCTTCTCGGTCCTAACTTGGCTTATGCGAAGTGGATGCAGTGAGCCAAACGAGGTTTTTGGGAACGCTCGATACCCTTGCAAAGGAAGCTGCCATGTAAATTTGACTGGCAACCGGCTCGATTTTCTTATGCGAAATGATATTCGCCAGTCGAATACCCCAGCAGCTGGCTGGTGAATTTACCTGCCGGGAAAACCGTCAGATTTTTGGTGAATTCAAAGCAAGGTTGGGCCCGGGAGCAGAAGACACTTTTCTCATTCTGACTTCGAGTTCACCTCGCCGCCGGATTCGGAGGAAAAACCAAACCAGGGAACAATTCAAGGCAGGGCTGCGTCTATGGTGTGGAGAGTATTGACGGCGCGAGCTACCCGCGGGAGAATCGCGCAAGATGCTGCCATGATTCGTCTTGAAAATGTAACGAAAGAGTATGACCTGCCTACCGGGAAAGCCGGGCAGCTGGTAGCCGCTGATCGGTTAACGCTCCAGGTACCCGCCGGCGAAGTGTTTGGCTTGGTGGGCCCGAACGGTGCGGGCAAAACCACCACTTTGAAAATGGTTTGCGGTTTGATGCTGCCGACGGCTGGGCGTATCACCGTGAATAAGATTGACGTGGAGCGCGACCCGGAAGGGGCCCAACAGTACATCGGATATCTGGCGGATTTTTTCTCCGTTTACGACGACCTGAAAGCCTGGGAGTACATCGAGCATTTTGCTCTAGCCTACAAGCTGGAACCGGGGAAGGTCCGCGAGCGTGTGAAGGAAGTGATCGCGCTGATGGGACTCGAATCGAAGTACGACGCGATGGTCGGCGGCCTGTCGCGCGGAATGAAGCAGCGCCTGGGAATTGCGCGCGCCATCGTCCATGATCCTCCACTGCTCGTGCTCGACGAACCCGCCTCAGGACTCGATCCCAAAGCGCGGCTGGAGCTGAAGGAACTGATCCGTCGCCTGAACCGCGAAGGAAAAACCGTTTTTATCACTTCGCACGTGCTCTCCGACCTGGAAGAAATCTGCACCTCACTCGCGATTATGGAAAAGGGCAAATTGCTTCGCGTCGGAAAGATTGATGACGTGATGCGCGGAGCGGGCCGCACCAAGCGCGTGCGCATCAAGCTTGCGTCGCCGGGATTTGCACTGGGTGCATGGCTCGCCGTACGCCCCGGCGTGACGGAAGTGAAAGAGGCCGGCCCGGAAGCGGAAATGGCGTTTCCGGGAACCGACACGGAGCTGGCGGCTCTGGTGCGCGACGCGGTGAACGCGGGCGCGCCGATTTTCGGTGTGGAAGAAAAAGTCGAGACCCTCGAGGCGCTGTTTTCTAGACTTTCGAGCGGAGAAGTGATGTGAACTCCATGTGGTCCAATCCGGAGTTCCTCCGCAACGTCCGGGCGCAACTGCGGCCGACGAAAGTCGTGGCCACGGCTTGCATTTGCGCAGCGCTTTCCCTCGCGCTTGGCTACGCTGTTTCGCACCAGAACGATCGGCAACTCGCAACGGGCCCGGCAGGATGGGGCATCGAGGTTCTCGAAATTACTTTCTGGCTGCAGGCGCTGATGCTGGCCGCGGGAGGCGGCATCGCCTGCATCAACAGCATCCATCGCGAAAAAGAGCAGAACACATTCGACTATCAGCGCGTGACGAGAATGACGCCGCTCGAACTGGCGCTCGGAAAGTTGTTCGGCGCGCCGGTCTTCACGTATTTCGTGTTTCTCTGCTTGATGCCGCTGGCGCTTTTTGGCGCGGTGATGGGCAGGCGGCCCCCTCTGACGGTGTTGGCGGCATACGCGGTTCTACTGGTTGCTTCACTGGCGGTACACACCTTGGCGCTGCTCATTTCGCTGTTTACCATCCGCGGTTCGCACACGGCCTCGATTCTGGTGCTCATCGCGATTTTGGGCGCCAGCTTTTCGAACAACAATCCGTCGCCTCATTTTCGCGCGCAGCCCTTTGGGCCATTCTATGCAGCCCAAGTTCTTCAATGGGGAGAGTGGGAGCCCGCTGGGACAGAAAATGGGTTTGGATCGAGCAGACTAGACCCACTCTGGGAAGAAGACACATTCTTCGGGCAAAAAGTGCATCACGTCCCGTTGCTGCTGGTGATTGATCTTCTGTTCGCAGGATGGTTTCTCCTGGCACTGGTGAGGAACATCAAGCGAGACCCGAATTACTACGAGATTTATTCTCCTCTACAGGCGCTGGCATTCGCGATGTTCCTCAATCTGCTGTTTGTGGCGTTCTTCCAGTGGCGCCAGTCAACGCCCATTGACGGCCAAACAATGTTGCTTACGCTAAATGCCGCGGTTTTTTTTCTGCTTGGATTTGGAGCCATTCGAAACCGGGAGCGGTTGCGGAGAATTCTACGAACTCGAGAGGGAGGACCGGGCTGGCTGGACTTTGCGTGGCCGGCTCCACTGATGGTGGCAGGAACCGTAGCCGCAGTTCTCCTTGTTGTTGGCGGAGTGTATTGGGGCCACTCTGCCTATTGGGCGAGCTTTCCGAATGTGGAGTGGGACCTGGATCTTGCGCTGTTCCGCGCGCTTTTTTTTGTTGCGTGGATCACTCGCGACATGCAGTTCCTCCAATGGATGAGCCTCCGACGCGCCAAGCATCCTCTAGTGATAGGTGCTCTGTTTCTCATCATCTTCTACACTTGCGCCATGATCCTGATGGCGCCGCTCGGGTTTTTCACAAGGCCGGATCGCACGGCATTCTCGGCCTTTTTCATTCCTTCCGGTACGTTCGAGCTGGACCACTCGAAATGGATTCTTCGCCCAGCAATCTGGAGCGCCGCGTTTTTGGCGCAGTGGCTCCTGACCGCTCTGTTCATCAGCCTGCAGAAGAAAACCATCGACGAATTGAATTCCCCAGCCACCGCACGCGCCGCTACGCCGATCCCCGCTCAATCCTAGAAACAAATTTCAAAGGTATATTCTTTCTGTCATGTTTCGACTTACAGAATTAGAAACACGTGCTGGCGCAAGAGAAAGGATTCATCAGCAACGGAATACTTACTCCTCCCGGCCGGCGGGGCCTTGGCGCCTGCGCTTCGGAAGACCGTCTGGTTAGGGGCTTTGTAGGTTCAATCAGGACCCAATAATTTCCTCTCATGCCATTGAAAACCAAGGGGTTAGCACCATTTTTGCAAGCGCTAGCAGAATTAAATTGATTTAGCCCCACCTTTTGACTTACTTTTGGCCCACTCCGCCGTCTGACAAAGCAGCGGAGTTCGTGGGGGGTCTCGGAGGATGTAGTCTTTTAAGTTCGTTCCTTCCCGTTGACTTGGCGCCTATTTGTCGCAACCTACGTTGCCACAGCATCTTGGGAAACCCGCTACCGCCCGGCGAGGTTTTCCCTGTTTGCCATAGGGCCCTCGCCTCGCGTGATCGTGACACAAGGGGTCAAAACTCAAGCTGACCCACTACCAAATAACTGGAGAGTTGTGTTTGGAAGCAGTGGAGGAGGGGAAATGAGAAAGCTAAGGGTCTCGGTATTTGTTCTCGTCGCTCTCATAGCGGGGGGGCTCATACCAAGTTTGACGTTTGGCCAGGTGGCGACCACCGGGAAAATCGCAGGGGTCGTAACCGATGCTTCGGGAGCGGCGATCCCGAGCGCCACAGTGTCCGCCAAAAGCACGGCGCTGATGGCCGAACGCACCACATCCACTGGGGCAGACGGCGCGTACTTGTTTGACCTGCTGCCTCCCGGGACTTATGAAGTCAGCGTTACCTCGAAAGGATTCAAGGGCTTCGCCGAGACAGGCGTAGTTCTTACGGCGGGTTTTACGGCGACCGTCGACGCCAAACTCCAAGTTGGAGAAGTGACGGACGTCGTTCGCGTTGAAGGAGAAAACGTAATTGACCTGCAAAACGTCCAGGCTTCTACCACTTTTGATCAGACGTTGCTGCAAGACATCCCCAGCGGAAGGGACCCGTGGTCCACGGTCGCACAGATGCCTGGGGTGACCTCCAGCACTTTCGACGTAGCCGGCAACAACAGCTACCAGCAGTCGGCCATGCAGGTTCATGGCAGCACCCAGGCGGAGCAGATTTACAGTTACAACGGCTTGGATTTGAACTGGCCCGGCTCAAACGGGGGGTACACACAGTTCTATACCAATCACGACTCGTTCGACGAATTTCAAGTAGTTTCCGATAACGCACCGGCTTCGGTTCCTATCGGCGGCATTTACATGAATCAGGTCACGCAATCGGGTTCCAATCAGCTCCATGGACAGGCGGCGCTTTATTACTTGACGGCTGCCACCCAGGCCGGAGTGAAGCAGCCACTTTTCCAGGGCTCTCCCGTACCTACGGGCTCCCCCTTCAACATGACGCGCGACATGACCGCACGTCTGGGCGGCCCCATCATACGTGACAAATGGTGGCTCTACGGTGATTACCGCCGTTACGACCTGGACCAGCGAATACTAGCCGTCACCAACCAGGCGGGCGTTCCCGTCGTGGATATCAACCATCAAACCAACACGGACCTGCGCAGCGACTGGCAGATTAATCCGAAGAACAAATTCAGTCTCATTTGGATGTACAACGAACAAAATCGCTTTTTCCGGCGCGATACCTCGTACCAGTTCGTTACGCAAGAAGCGAGCTGGAAGCAGATTGAACCAGCGTACATCCTGGAAGGGCTGTGGACCAGCCAGATTACCACCAATTTGCTCCTCGATTTCCGCATCGGCTGGAACAAAATTATCTTCCCTCTCAGTTACCAATCCAACTCTACGGGCCTGAACCTGCAAGACATCGGATACTCCCAAGAAAGTGGTGCGGCGCCCTTTGAGTTTCAAAACCCTGCTTGGGTTCTAAAATGGTCCGCCAGCGGTTCGTATTACAAACCCAACTGGGCCGGGAACCACAATTTCCAGTTTGGCTTCGAGTGGGGCGACAACTACAACTCCTACATCTATCAAGTGAGCGGGGGGATCAACGCTGTTTTCAACAGCAACGCCACCGCGAACCCGCCGCAACCCGTCTTTTCTCAACCTTTCCAAGTCGTGGCCTACAACACGCCGACCACGCAAAAGAACTATTTCCGCGATACCAGTTTTTATCTGCAAGACGCCTGGTCGCCGAGGCGACGCCTTACGTTGAATCTGGGGCTGCGATACGACCGTTTCACGACTTACTATCCCACGCAGACGACCAATGCAAACATCACTTTCCCTCAGCTCTTCAAGGCTAGTTTTGCGTTCCCGGCGTCCGGAAATCTGGTGGACTGGAACACCGTCTCGCCGCGCATCGGAGTGGCATTCGACCCCACCGGCAAGGGTAACTCCGTCTTTCGCTTTGGTTATGGCATCTACTACATCATGCAAGGCACGGGGCTTGCCGAGACGGCGAATCCGAATGGCTTGATCACGCTAACTTTCCCGTGGAACGACACAAACGGCGACAAAATCCCGCAACTCAACGAATGGCTTCCGGCCAACGCAACACCGGTTGCCTCATCGGGCGGAGCGCAAATCAATCGCAGCATGAGCCGGCCCTATTCAGAGGAGATAAGTGCTGGATACGAAAAACAGTTGTGGCGGGACCTCCGTGTGGCTGCCACTTACTACTACCGCACCAAGAGAAACCTGTTTGGAAGCGAAAACGCCGCGGTTTCGAAATCGGATTATGTGCCCATCGCCACGCTGAACGGCAGTCCGATCATGAACCCTCTCACGAACCAACCAATGACCCTTTACAGTTTTCGGCCCGCGAACGCATCAAAATATGGGCTGTTCGACAACCTCGTGACGAACTTTTCGCCACTCGATAACAACTCGTATAACGCGGTGGAGTTCACGGCCGTCAAGCGCCTCTCCCATAAGTGGCAGATTCTGGGGGGATTCACCGTTCAGCGCCAAAAGGGCGTCTTTGGCCGTGGCTTCTCGGATGAAGCTACAGGCGACAATTTCACCGACCCCAACAACGACATCAACCGGAACAACAACTTCCTCAATCTGGATTCCACTTATGTTTTCAAAGTGGATAGCACCTATGAGCTCCCTTGGAAATTCGGCACCAGTGTGAACTTCCAGCACTATACGGGTTTCCCGATTCAACCAACGGAGACCTTTTCGGTGCCAGACGGTCAGGGCGTCCCGATCGCCGAAACAGTCATACTTCAACCAGCAGGAACCCAGCGATTGCCGAGCGTGAACCAGCTAAACTTGCGATTTTCGCGCGATTTCACTTTTAACGAGCGCTGGCGCTTCACGCCCACGATTGACTTCTTTAATTTGACAAACTCGCAAACCACTATCGCGGAAGTGACGCAGTACACTCCTCCGGGCGGCGGTTTCTACTTGAAGCCGGCGCTGGCTATCAATCCGTTCGTGACGCGTTTTGGTCTGCGCTTCACTTTCTAACCAGAGCGGCCTGGTTTTGCGAAGGCCAACCCTTCTCTACCCGGCAGGTTGGGCTATGATCAAGCCCGCCTGCCGGTCGTTTGTCCGGCTGCCAAGACTTGCAGGACCTAAGAGGAGCGCTATGCTCAGAGCAAAACGACTCGTCGTCTCTGTCGCAATCATTGCAGGTTTTCCATGCGCTCCTGCCACAACGGCACAAACTGCCGCGAGCCGCAAGTCTGGGCTGACGATTGAGCAGCTCATTGAAATCAAGCATCCTTCGGATCCGGTGTGGTCTCCCGACAACCAGCGGGTCGTGTTCACCTGGGATCGCGCGGACATCCGGAATCTCTTTGTTGCGAACGCGGACGGCCGCGGCGCTCCCGTCGCGCTCACTCGGTTTCCCGCGGGCGGCGTCGCCGAGGCCTTCTGGAGCGAAGACGGCGAAAGCGTTTACTTTGTCCACGAAGGCGATTTGTGGAGAGTTCCGGCGTCGGGCGGCGAAGCGAAGCTGGCCTGGGGCAAGCCCGGTCCCGGCAACGGATTTGCGCCTTCCCCCGACGGCAAACGCGTCGCGTTCGTTCGAAGCAATCGCGCCGAAGATTCAGGCGCGGGAAAAGGAAGCGACCTCATCATTCGCTGGCTCTCCGACGGCACCGAATCCACCATCGCGCACGACGACGTGAGCATTCGCGGCGTTCTCTGGTCGCCCGATGGAAAATCCATCGCCTACACCGCCGGCTCGAAGATCATCCATCACGATGAATCTCCGTCCTATTCCGGCGCCAAACTGATTTATCGCGTTTCGGAATACGTGCCCGGCCAAATCTACGCGCTCGGTTTAAACGGCGGCAAACCCGTCGCCATCGGCACGCCCGGCGAGTACGGCGGCTTGGCTTGGATCGACAATAATCGCCTGGTTTTCGACGGCGAGTCGAAAGATTTCAAGAAATATTTCATCCACACCGCCGACGCCGCCACCGGCTCCGTGAAAACCATTCATGAAGTGGACGAAGAAAAATTCTGGAGCATTCCCGACTGGGGCGAAGCGGGCGCGCAGCCCTGGCCTTCACCGAACGGCAAGTGGATCGCGTTCCTCAGCGACCAGGACGGCTGGGACCATGTCTACGTGATGCCCTCAACCGGCGGCGAGGCGGTGCAAATCACCAAGGGCAAGTTTGAAGCCTGGCGTCCGGCCTGGTCGCACGACAGCACGCGCATCGCGTTCGACGCCAACAACGAAGACCATCCAGGCGACCGCCAAATCGGCATCGCGACAATCGGCGACGATCCCGCGCAGGCCAAGATTGCATACGTCACGCCGGGACCGGGAACGAACATCGAGCCGCATTGGTCCGAAGGCGACGGCCGCCTCGTTTATCAGCACACAGACGCGCACAACAGTGCCGACCTCTACACCATCGTGAGCAAAGAGGGCGCACAGCCAGTGCGCCTGACCGACTCCATGCCCGCGGACATGGATCGCGCCGGTTTTGTCGAGCCGCAGTTTGTGCATTACGCCGGATCCGACGGCCAGCAAGTTCCCGCGTGGCTTTTCGTCCCTAAAAATCTGGACCGCTCAAAAAAGCATCCCGCGATTCTCTGGATTCACGGCGACGGCGTGAATCAAAACTACGACGGATGGCACGTGCAGCGAAACTACGCCGTGTACTACAGCATTCATCAATATTTTCTGCAGAAAGGCTACGTCGTCCTGGCTCCCGATTATCGGGGAAGCATCGGCTATGGCCGAGATTGGCGCACCGGCGTGCACATGGACGTCGGCGGCAAAGACGCGAAGGACGCCTGGATGGGCGCGAATTATCTGAAGTCGCTCCCGTATGTGGACGGGAATCGCATCGGCGTGTGGGGCCTGAGCTACGGCGGATTCTTTACGCTCATCGCGATGACCGATCAGCCCAGACTTTTCCGCGCTGGCGTGGACGTCGCGGGCGTGGTGGATTACGCCATGTATTACTCCGACCCTTACCACGGCGGCTGGACCGCGAGCCGCATCGGAACTCCCGAGGAGCATCCCGACGTTTACAAGAATGCGTCACCGATCTCCCACGTCGACCAACTTGAGCGCCCATTGCTTGTGCTACATGGCACCGCCGACGTCAATGTGCCTTTCCTCGAGTCCGTTTGGCTGATGGACGAAGCGCTGAAAAAACACAAGGGTGATCTGGTTTCGTTCATGATTTACCCTGGCGAATTTCATTATTTCAGCCGCGAGCACGTGCTCCGCGATGCGTGGCACCGCGTGGATCAGTTCTTCGATACTTATCTTCGTGCCCCCTCTTCGCCTGCGAGCACCGCGGCTTCAAAGGCACGCTGAAGGAAAAACATCCGCGCGGTCATGATCGCTCATGCCGCCAAACCGCTGCGCGCGTCAGGCCTGGACTTCTTCCGCCGCATGTCCGGGCGACGGCAGTTCGCCTTCCCATCGCGCGATGACCACACAGGCTACGCAATTGCCGAGCACCGTCACCGCCGTGCGGCCCATATCCATGAGTTGATCAATCGCAAACAGAAGAAAAAGCGGCTCCATCGGCAGATGAAACGAGGTGGCCGCGGCAAACACGATCAAGAACGACGCGCGCGCCACCCCGGCTGTCCCTTTACTGCTCAGGAGCAGGGTCAGGACCATGATGGCTTGCTGGCCGAAGGAAAGATGAATCCCGGCGGCTTGCGCGACGAAAATTAGGCCGAGCGATTGATAGAGGCTGGCGCCGTCCATATTGAAGCTGTAGCCGGTGGGTAGGACGAACGCAACGATTTGCCGTGGAACGCCAAAGGCTTCGAGTTTCTCCATCGCTATGGGCAAAGTCGCTTCGGAACTGGCCGTGGCGAAGCCCAGAGTGACCGGCTCGGCGGCGACTTGAACAAACTTCTTCAACGGAACACGAGCGAAAACCAGGATGGGCACCAGAACGCAAAGAATGAACAACACGAGCGCGACATACATGGTGGCCAGGAGCTTGAGCAGGGGCAGAAGCACGGTCAAACCCATTTGCCCGACGGTGTAGGCGACCGCGCCAAACACGCCGACGGGAGCGGCATACATCACGATGTTTGTGAACTTGAACATCGTCTCGGAAAGGCTCTCCGCGAAGGCCAGCATCGGGCGGCGCTTGGCCTCGGAAACCAGGCCCAGCGCGAAGGCGAAGAGAATGCTGAACACCACGATTTGCAGCACCTGGTTTTCGGCGACCGACTTGGCAATGTTCTCCGGAAAAATGTCGGTGATGATTTGCACGGCTGAATGCGGCGAGACGTTCAGCGTCTGCGCCGTAGCCGTGGACGAAGGCGGCAGGTGCACGCTTTCGCCGGCGCGGCTCAAATTGATGGCCGCCAGCCCGAAAAGCATGGCAATCGTCGAGACCAGCTCGAAGTAAACGAGTGACTTGATGCCCAGCCGCCCGACTTTTTTCAGGTCCGGATGGCCGGCAATTCCAACGACAAGAACGGCGAACAGCAGCGGCGCGATAATTACGCGGATCAGGCGGAGAAAAATCGTGCCGAGAAGCTGCAACTTGGCCGCCACCGCAGGTGCGTCGTGGCCCAATTCCGCACCGGCCAGCAGGCCAACCAGAATCCACGCCGTCAGCGACCGCCGCGAGGTGGCATAGGCTGCGATCAATGCAATCGCCAACCACCGCAGCACCGTCGCTGCGAGCGGCAGAGCTCGAAAAACATGGGTGCCCGCGTCCCTAGCGTGGTTCGGGGAGGTGCCAGCGCCGATGAGCAGCGATGCCGCAATCGCAATCGTCGCCGCAACGACCGCCGCCAGAAGGAGTTTGTTCTTCATGCGACTTTGAATCATGCAGCTCTGTTTTCTCTTTCTCTGTTAGCCGCCAACCGTGAGCCTCTTCGCGTTTGCCGTTGCATGGCTCGGCAAGGTATTCGGGATGGCGCGGCTTGTCAATGGCACTATGATGTTGTCCATGCGCCGCTCCCGGCCATCCACTCTCAGCAGCATCCTCCGGCAGCTTTGTCCGCGATGCCGGACGGGCAAGATTTTCCGGCCTAACGTTCACTGGGGCGCCGACTGGGGCGCTTACTGGGGCTTCCCCAAAATGAATGACTGCTGCCCGGTCTGCAATCTTCTTTTCAACCGCGAGCCGGGATATTTTCTCGGCGCCATGTACATCAGTTACGCTTTGGGCCTGGCGCTCGTCGCCGCTCTTGGAGCGATTCTCTGGCTTCAGACCGGCTGGGGTTTCACCAAGGTGGTCCTCTCGGCCCTGGTGATTTTCCTGCCGTTCGCCCCGATGCTGACCTTTCTTTCGCGCGTGCTCTGGATTTACTTCGATCAGACCATCGACCCCGAAACCAAATAGCGCACGCCTGTTACTCCATCACGGAGTTCACTTAGGCTGAATTGGCCCAATTGGTTGACACTTGGTTGCAGCCGCGATAGTGTTCTCGCCCATCAGGTCGGCCCATCGGTACGAAACAACAAAAAAGTAAAAAAGGAGAGAGAGAATGCATCGATTGCTGCTTGCAGTGGCGCTGGTGTGTTTTACAGGGGCGGTAGCCAAGGGACAAGACCCGGTGAAGGTGGATCCACTGCACTACAAACTCGTGTCGGAGAACGCCGACGTCCGTATTTTGCGTTTTCATTATGGGCCTCACGAAAAGTCGGTCATGCACGCGCACCCCGACTTGGTGGCCATTTTCCTCACAGACGCAAACGTCAAAATGAACCTGCCCGATGGCAAATCCGTCGAGCAGACCGGCAAGGCCGGCGACGCGCAGTGGGAACCTGCCGGAGTCCATCTGCCCGAGAATATGTCCGATAAACCGATCGAGGGCATTCTCGTCGAAATGAAGCACAAGTCCGCCGCAGCAAAACTCGCTGCAAAAGCCGGCGCAAAACCTGCCAAGTAGCCAGATCCGCTGAATAGTGACCCTTTGTTCGCGGGGGCACGATTTATCGTGCCCCACGCCAACCGACCTGAAGGTCGGCCCTTAGGAGAGCAGCCCGCTTCTTCTCGGTAACTCTCCGATCTTTGATGTCAGGTCTCTGACCAACTCCGGCTCGCCGTCTCCTCTCTCAATACATGTGGAAATAGCCGTCGTGCTGACCCAGGCGGACGTTGGCTTCGAACAGCTTCGACAAATGCTTTTCGGTAAGGATGGTGGCTTTGGGGCCGTCGGCGAGGATTTGGCCTTCGCGCAGCAGGACCACGCGCTCGATCTCGGGGATGATTTCCGGCACATGGTGCGTTACCAGCAGGATGCCGAGGCCCGCTTGGGCCAGTTGCCGCATCGTTTCGCGCAACCGCAATTGCGCGCCGATGTCCAGGTCGTTGCTTGGCTCGTCGAAGAGCAGCGTTTGCGGTTCGTGCACCAGGGCGCGCGCGATCAGCGTGCGCTTGGCCTCGCCGGAAGACATTTGCGCCACGGGCCGATCCGCCAGATGGGCGATGCCGAGCCGCTCGAGCGCGGCTTGCGCGCGCGCCCGATGCTGGGGATCGGGATGGTGGTGCGGGAAAATGCGCGTGCTGCTGAAGAATCCCGATAGCACCACGTCGCGTCCCGTCGCGTCGGTGGTGCAAGAAGCCAGCAAATCCGGCGAAACGATTCCCAGCCGCGAGCGCAACTCGAAAATGTTCCAGCGCTCGTGGCCAAGAATGGCAATCGAGCAGCCCTGCTGCGCCAGCGGATAGCACTCCCGCGTGATGGTTTTAATGAGCGTGGATTTGCCGCAGCCGTTCGGCCCCAGGATGCAGACGTGCTCGCCCGCGGCGATCCCCAGGTTCAAGTCCCGGAGCGCCGCGTGGTCGCCGCGCATCACCGTCACGTTTTTCAGAAGCAGAAGCGGAGGAGCCACCGGGACTTTCACCTCGTTGGGCGCATTCGCATTGCAAGCTCATCTTAACTGAGAGAGGGGCGGAGCCAAACGTGGGAAGAGAGGAAGCCGAACATGTTGGGGTCTGTTTCAAAACTCGGAAAACGTTGCTTCAGGGGCTAAAGCTCGCTTGATAAGGGGTGATTTACGCGGTGGAGCTGTGAGTGTGGCGTTCCACGACCGCGACATGAGAGTCCCTTGACGGCAAGAATTTGGAAGCTGGTTGGACCGTTATCGGGGAACGGAAACAAAAAGGAGGTGAAACAACCGCAGTTTCACCTCCCGGGGTGGGTGGGGTGTTGCATGTCGAAGCCCTCGGGCGGCTCAGCAGGCCTGCCCTGCCAGGCAGGTCCTGCGGCCTCACTCGCGGGTTGCTCTTAGCAATTCGATAGGAGACTCACCACCAAAGAGCTTCTCTGTGAGCGGTTTGTAGCATCGCCAATCGCAGGTGTCAACGTGAAAAATCGCCCAATTCTGCATCGGATTCGTGATTCTAAAAAACCGTGCGATGAGCGCCGCTCAAAACACACTTTGGACTTTCTGAACGATGGAAGTAGCACCGAAAAAGCCCCGGCGAAAGAAATACGGTTTTGGGCTGCCTCGTTCTAACGGTCGCCTGGACACTGGTTTCGGCTCGTTGGCCGCCCGGGCCTCAGTCGCCAAAGATGTCGTTGACCTTCTCGGCCAGGGCAAAGTCGTAGTCGCTGATGCCTTTGACGCTGTGCGTGACCAGATCGATGACCACTTTGTTCCACACGTTGAACCATTCCGGGTGGTGGTCCATTTTTTCGGCCACTAGCGCCACGCGCGCCATATTGCCGAAAGCGGTCACAAAGTCCTTGCAGGTGAATTCGCGGTGCAGCTTGCCGTTCACTACGCTCCAGCCCTTAACCTTCGGCAGTAGCGCGGTGATTTCCGATTCACTCAGTTTCTTCGCGGGCATAACGGCTTCCTCCGCAGGATCGTTCGATGCGTACGATCCATTATGAGGCGCAAGCCAACCTCCGGCAAACAGCTTCTCCCTTGGCGGGAGTTCAGTTTCCGAATGGCTGGTCATACGACGGGAGGTTTCGGCTGCGGATGTTGTTTGTCGCAGCATCCCCGTACTTGAAACAGTGATTTTGAAGTGCCGCAGTGGGCATCAGCAGGATCAACATTGGACTTGACAGGCTTTAGAGTACTATCGTACTCTAAGACCATGCGATATTCTCAGGAACACAAAGCGCAGAACCACGAGAACATTCTTTCGGTGGCCGCTCGTTCCTTCCGCGAGCGCGGCGGCGACAGCAGCGGCATCGGCACGGTGATGAAGAAGGTAGGCCTGACAAAAGGGGGCTTCTACCGGCATTTTAAGAGCAAAGACGACCTGTTCGTCGAAGCGGTGGCTCGGGCATTCGATGAGACGGGCAAAGGCATGTTGGAGACGGCAAAGTCCGCGCCCGAGGGTCAGGCTTTGCGGGCCGTCATCGAACGTTATTTGAGTATGGCGCACGCGAATTCGCTGGCAACCGGTTGCGCGCTCTCCGCCCTCGGGCCGGAACTCGCGCGGAAGCCGGTAGCGGTGCGGAGGCGGATCGAAGAATTGCAGGATGCATATCGTGAGCGGCTCCTGCCATTTGTTCCAGGCGAGTCGCGAGAAGAAAAACTCGGGAAGTTAAAGTTGTTGCTCCCCAGCATGGCCGGCGTGTTGATGATGGCCCGCGTTATTTCGGACCCGCAAAGGCGTGAGCAGAGGTTGCGGGAGGCCAGGAGCTTCTTTATCAAGAGCTTCGTCGAAGGGTAAAATTTTTTGTCCCATTAGAGTACGTACGTACTCTTATGAGGATGAAATGCATCAAACTGAACCGAGGAGGATAACCTGATGAACTTCGTGATCCCTTTTCTTACCGCAATGTTTCTTATGGCAGTGATTCCCGCAGCGTCCATAGCGCAATCTTCGCCCGGGGGCAGCTCAGGCGTGCCCAGTGTGGCGATACCTAAAACCACCGAAGTGCTGGTCATTGAAACTCCCAAGCAGGGCGTAACGCCTCAACAAATCATGACCGTCATACCGGATGAGATTCGTGCAACCGTGAAGCTCTACCTCGATGGGAAAATCCGGCAGTGGTATTCGCGTGGCGATGGCAAAGGCGTCGTCTTCCTGGTTGACGCGAAGACCGAGGACGAGGCACGAGCCATTATGGAAACGCTGCCCCTCGCAAAGGAACATTTGATGGATCACCAGTATATTCCCGTCGGACCCTTGATGCCGCTGCGGGCCCTGAACCCAGGAGCGCTGCAGTAAGGCTCGTCCCGTCTAGAAAGAACGAAAAGATCAAGCAAAGGAGAAATTCATCATGCCGCAACAAATGATCTGGTTTTTCGTGAGCATCGCATTCAGCTTCGTGGCCTGGGGGATCGTCACTGCTCGATATATCTGGCCGGAGCTCCGCCTCCGGGAACGGACCGAGGCGTTACGGCCTTTGCTCATCCTGCACACCTTCCGCTTCATCGGGTTGGCATTTCTGGTGCCAGGGGTCGTGTCGCCTGACCTCCCGATTGCGTTCTCGCATTCGGCGGCCTATGGGGACATCATTGCAGCGATACTTGCGTTGTTTTCGCTGCTATTGCCGCCCGGTCGTGCCGGTGTTGCCGCCGCATGGATTTTCAACCTCTGGGGATTCGCCGATATCCTCAATGCTTTCTACCAGGCCAATCACGCTGGACTGTTGGCGGGGCAGTTGGGAGCCGCATTCTTCCTACCGACACTGGTAGTGCCACTGCTGGTGATTACGCACGGACTCGCTTTCCGAGTTCTTCTGCAACATCAACCTCAACCGGCAATGCAAGAAAGCCGAAACCCGGCATAAGCCCTCTCGCCATCGCGAGGAGGGCTAGGGTGCCGCATCGGCCGTTCGATCGCCGGCGAATTGGCATGTCCGCAGATGGTGCCCAATTCGTCGGCTCGCCGGAAATTGACCAGCTAGGCTCCTCGCGTCTTCCCCTTCTCCGTTGAATGCGCGCGCGAAATCCACTACTCTAGGGGTTTCTTTAGAAGCCAAAAAAGGCGGTAGACGGTCGCGCCGCACACGACGGAGACATTTGTGAAAAAGAAGATTCGCGCCATCCAATATGGTGTCGGTCCCATCGGCGCATCCATTGCGAAATTGATGCGGGAAAAGCAGGCGATTGACATTATCGGCGCGATTGATATGGATCCCGCCAAGGCCGGCCGCGACCTCGGAGAGGTGGTTGGCGCCGGGGATGCTCCCTGGGGAGTCAAGGTTTTCGCCGATGCGAAGGAAGCGCTCGACCAGAACGCCGACGTGGTCATTCACTCCACTTCTTCCTCGCTCGCGAAAGTGATGGACCAGTTGACGGCCTGCCTGGAAGCGCAGTCGTGCATTGTTTCGACGTGCGAGGAGCTGTCCTATCCGTTTCGCACGCATCCGGAGCTTGCCGCCAAGCTGGATGCCGCGGCTAAGGAATGGGGCGTGGCGCTGGTCGGGACGGGAGTGAATCCCGGTTTTGTGATGGACAAGCTGGTGGTGACGCTCGCTGCCGTTTCTCAGCGCATCGAACACGCCAAGGCGCTGCGTATTGTGGACGCCTCCAAGCGGCGCCTGCCGCTGCAGAAGAAGATCGGCGCGGGCATGACGGTGGACGAATTCCGCGCGCAAGTGAAGGCCGGCGTGATCAAGCACGTGGGCTTGCCGGAATCCGTGGCCATGGTCGCTGACAGCTTGAGTCTTCCTGTAGAAACGATTACGGAAACGATTGAGCCGAAAGTGGCCACCGAGCATGTACAAACGGAATATCTGGCCGTCGAGAAGGGACAAGCCGCAGGAGTCCATCAAATCGGGCGCGGCCTCTCGAAAGACGGCCAGGAGCTTGTTTATCTCGAATTGCAAATGTATGTTGGCGCAAACGATCCCGCGGACACGATCACGCTTACCGGACATCCGAACATCAGCTTGACCATTCCCGGCGGCTCGCACGGCGATGTCGCCACCGCTTCGGTGGTCGTAAATTCGATTCCGGTGATTCTCGACGCCCCCGCGGGCCTACGCACTTCGCGCGACCTGCCTATCGGGTTTTTCTCACCGAACGCCAAACCCTAATTGGAAGTTAGAAAATAGGGAATGGAATCCACAATCCCGGGCGGAAGCCCGGCCTGTACATTTTCTTCGCTGAAATTCAGACGCCTTAGAATTATGAGTCAGTTGTGCTTCAGGAATTCGCCTTTGTGGCCGGTCAGCGAGTTGTAGAGCGTCTCGATGTACGCGTCGGTGTTCACGAATTGGCCGGAGAATTTCTCCCATGAGGCGAGAATTTTCGCCTGCTTCATCTGGTCCAGAGTTTTGTGGTCGTCTAGCGCCTTCTGCACTACCGCGGAAGTTTCTTTCAGCATTTTCGTGTACGCGCGTACGTCGTCAAGGTTCGAAAGCGCGCCGTGGCCGGGAATCACTTTCGCGTCAGCCGGGAGTTGCGCTGTAGTCTTTTCCATGGCGTCAATGATGCCTTGGACGCTGCCGCCGGCGGTCACGTCAACAAACGGAAAGCCGTAGCGCACGAAATCGTCGCCCATGTGCACGACGTTGTTCTTTGGGAAGAAAATGATGGAATCACCGTCGGTGTGTCCGGAGGGAAAATGCATGGCGTGAATGTCTTCGCCGTTCAAGTGGATGGTCACGTCGTGCTGGAAGGTGATGATTGGCAGCGCTGCTTTTGCAGCCGGCTTGTTGTCCATTTTGATCGAGCCGCCATTGCCGGCTGGGCCCCCACTTTCAAGGCGCTTGCGCACGTTGTCGTGGGCGATCAGCGTGGAACCGGCGTTGTTGAGCGCCTCGTTTCCGCCGGTGTGGTCGCCGTGATAGTGCGTGTTGATCACGAAGCGTACCGGCTTGTCGGTGACACCGATATTCTTCAGTGCGGCCTGAATCTTTTCCGCTAGCGGGGCGAACTGGTCGTCAATTAATACAATGCCGTCCTCGCCCACCGACGCGGCAATGTTTCCGCCCGCGCCCTCCAGCATGTAAATGTTGCCGGAAACTTTGGTGACCTTGATCTCCACCTTGGAGAAATCCTGCTGCTGGGCGGAGGCCATCCGGATCATAAGAGCAGCGATTGCCGCCAGCGCAAGCGACACGATAACTCTCATCGTGTTGTTGGGCATGTTTCCTCCCTCAACTAAGCGCGGCGCATTGTAGCACTGCACAAGCAAAATACGAGGTAAAGAAATGAGAAATCTAGCGAGAGGCTCTTGGTCGTGTGTCCTCGGGTCTCCGGAAAGACGAGTTGGCGCACGGCAGACTCAATAGACGGTCCAGACGCCGGAGGTGGCGAGTTCGAGCAAGTGGTGATCGGGATCGCGGAAGTAGAGGCTTGTTCCACCGAGTTCCCATGCGCGTTTCTCTTCCACGTGAATCCCTTTTCGCGCCAACCAAGACTCCCAATTCGCCAATTCTGCGGCGGAGATCGCGAAGGCAAGACGGAGTTTACCGTCGCCGTCATGGGGAGAAGTTATTTTCGCGTGAGCCTCCTTTTTTGAAGAGCAGCAATACCTGATGCGGACCGGCACGCATGGCGGACCGAAATCAATGATGACCGAAAAACCGAACGTCTCTTGATAGAAGCGAACGGAGCGGGCGATATCGCTCACGTATAAGGCAGACTCAAGAATGCCATCCGTTTTTGGGCGCATCGCGGCCTCCGAAGGATGCAGTTGAGCACGACCTTACCAGATTCCGGCACGCAGCATTTGCGTTTAGGACCAAGGAGGAAGCGCGCGGCAGCCGAGAAGTGCTTCGGCGGCCCATTGGCCAAGGTAAACGGATAGCGCGACGCCGTGGCCGTTGTATCCGGCAAGGAGCATCACACTTTCGCTCCGCGGATGGCGGCGGAAAATGGGGCGCATGCCGTCAGTGAAGAGAATCGGACCAGCCCAGCGGTGCGTGATACGCACAGACTTCAGAGCCGGATGCAGTTGGTGGACTCGGCCCTCGAGCCAGCGAAAACTCTCCGCGGCTTCCCCTTTGCGCACGTCGAAGCGATACAAATCCGGCGCGGCGAATTGCTGTGAGTGCTTGGGTTTGGTGAAGAGTGAGGCGATGGAAGACGGCATGGGAACTAGCCCGGCGCCGAAGACCACGCCTTTCGATTCGAGCAGGCGACCCCACAAATACGGAAGATCGATGGTATAGAAAGGGTGGCGCGAAAAGAGGCCAATGGCCTTAAGCTGCGCCGCGGTGAGCGGGGCAGTAGCAAGCGCCAGGGTAAGTTTAGGTTGGGTCGTGCCCTGCAGTTCGGAAAGTTCGAGCGACAAAGCGTTGGTGGCGAGAAGGACTTGGCCAGCACGGATTTCTTTTTGCTGGATGCGCGCGCGAACTTTCTGACGAACGTGCAAGCACGGCGGCTTGGAGTACTCAATGGCATGTACTTCGGCGTGTTCCACGATTTGCGCTCCAGCCTGTTCCGCTGCGCGGGCCAATCCGGCAACCACCTTGCCCGGATCGACGGCGCCGCCGGGTACGGTTCGCACGACTTGCAGGTTGCCGGAATCTTTCCATGAGATCGGCGAGCCCTTTGCGGGGTTCATGCGCCCCAATTCCCAAACGCCGGGGAGCTCCAGGCCGGCACTGATACGGAGTAAGCGAAGGGTCTTTTTGTAGCCCGCAAGGACGTCGCCGAGTCCTGCCAGCGATCCTGCAGCTGTTTCGGCCAGCGCGAGGCCGCCGGTGCGGCCACTTGCGCCTTCGCCAAGCGAGGACGTTTCGAACACGAGCACGCATTTTTTTGGAGCCAGCCTGCGCAGCCAGGCCGCTGCAGCCAGGCCCGTGAAGCCGCCTCCGACAATGGCGAAATCCACTTGTTCGGGAAGCGGGCATGCGGCAGGACGAAAATCTACCGTCCAGGGCGGTGTGCCCCAAGGATGCGTTTTGCGGGACATAGATTCTCTTTGATGCCTCGGGCGACACATGGACACATGACGCGCAGGACTTTCACAGGCGCGCCTTTTGCCTCTTTCTCGCACGTCCCATTGCGCAGCTTTATTCTCTCTTCGGATTCGCACGCGCCAGGAGAACGACTAGAATCGCGAGCGCGCTGACCAAAAGCGGAAACCATACCGGCGAAATCCACGGCCTCGGAATCAGAAACAAAACGTCGGGATCGCTCAGCGACAGAGGCCAGCGCACCGTGGCCCAAAGCACCGCGTAATAAGTGATGTCCCAGACAGCGAAGGTCCAC
>Ga0126378_10000074_pt1 | contig 72029 bp, 60 predicted proteins | sample PanSoiMetPlot_23_FD_92587 | JGI IMG/M metagenome (GOLD analysis project Ga0126378, IMG submission 92587) | Tropical forest soil microbial communities from Panama - MetaG Plot_23 | ecosystem: Environmental > Terrestrial > Soil > Tropical forest > Bulk soil | place: Panama | collected 2016-02-17 | reverse complement strand
GGGGGGGGAGGGGGGGGGAGGGGGGTATTTCCAATTGAGCAGGCCGGCGCGAACCGGAGAGGCGTGAACGCCGAAGCCGATGGAGGCTCCGGGGATGGCTGGCTTCGCTGCTCTCTCCGCCGAACTCGAATTGGATCAGAAACAATAAACCCCTCGGGGAGATGGGCTCCGCGAGGGGTTTATTTCGACCTTATTTTCAAGGTTAGCAGGTGCGAAGAGTGAATCGGCCAACTCCAGAGGGTTTTTTCGCGGAGTTTTTCCACAGGGCAAAGCCGTGAAGGAAGGCTGCTTATTGAGATTTCAACATTTCCACAGGCGGGCTGGCGGACTTGACAAGATTTTTGGGGGTGCACCGGGAACGGTGCTGGAGCGAGGCTCGCAGGAACCACCGCAGATCCCTGCGTCGCTGCGCTCCTACGGATGACAGCGTTGGTCATGCCGCTTTGGCGAGCTGGTTGTGATCCGGATCATTTGTTTTCGGCGAAGATCAGGCGCCTTTGGAAAAATGGCAGAGCATCGGTGTAGAGCCGCCCATCGATGCCCCAATCGGCTCCGAACGCAGCGTTGTACTCCTCGGCTTCGTGAGCGATTCCGAATTCGTTCAGCTTGTGCGTGAAGGCCTGGTTGGCATACACGTGGTCAAAATTGGCGTCGTTGCGGCTCCAGTCAAACTTGAATCCCCGGAGCGACTTCAGGTTATCGGCATATTGGGGAATCATCGTTTCAAGGTAGAAGTTATCTCGGAAGCGTTCCATGAGTTTGGAGTCGATGACCAACCGATCGCCTTCGTGGCGTGCCAGCAGATCGATGAATAAAGGTGGTTTGCCGGGATCGGGCAGGTGAGCCTGAAACATGGTGGCGAAGATCTGTGTCGCGAAATCTTTTTTCACGTCGTCCATGGACTTAGCGCCCGCCAGGATGTCCCAGTTCGGTATCGCGGCACTGAGCCGGACGCCGGTCCCGGTTCCCACCGGATGCATGGCATAGACTGCGCCGAAGATATCCGGATGCCTCATGCCGAAGCGGATAGCGCCGTATCCTCCGATGAAGATCCCGGCGATGCCTCGCGAGTCCCTGGTGGATATGGTTTTGAAATTTGCGTCGATGTACGGCACCAGTTCCTGGATCATGAAATCTTCCCAGTTGCCGGTGACCGGGGAATTGACGTACCACGAAGCTCCCAGCGGCGTATTCATATCGACCGCAACGAGAATGAATTTGCCGATCACACCGTCCGCAATGGCGCGGTCGAACAGTCCCTGGGCGTCCTTGCGATCGAAGTCGAACCGGTAACTCTCCTCGAATGGATTAGGGAGAAAGTAGATGACCGGGTAGCGCTGCGATGAGGACTCACTGTATCCGGCGGGCAGATAGACGAGCATTCTCCTGACCGGATCTGTGCCGGCCTTGTTGCGCGCAATGTTGACGGAACGCAATTCGCGGGCGACGACCTGACTCTTCTGGGACACGGCGATGGCGGGAATTGCGTAGAGCGGGCCAAGCGCGAGAGAGAACGCAAGGGCAATTCGCATATGGGGAGAGATCGTCATCGCCGCGGCCTCCTCAGTTTGTCTACGAATTCAAATTCGTCCAACCTGCGTGATGAGCCGGTATTCGAATACTTCGCACACGATTAGAACTACATTGTGATTGTAATTGGTCGCGGTGTCAAGAATCGCCACGCATATGAACTCTGTCTAGCGTTCGTGAAGATAGGTTATGGAAGACGGTCATAACTCCGGTCTTGACACCCGGGCGCGTTGTTTCGCAGAATTGCGCGCAAGCATGGCGCAATAGAATGAAAGACCTGGTCCGCGCGGACGGATTTCCGGAGTGACAACTACGGCGGTAAGGGAAGGAACGCTGTGAAATGAATCCACTCAAAATGGCAGGCCTGGGGATCCTCATTTTGTTTCTGTGTCCGGCGGCGAGCACCGAAAGCGCCGCCGCGGAGACCGGCGCCGCGCAGGCGGCCACTCAGCAGACGACAGCTTCGGGGGCCGCTGCGGCCAGTCAGCCCAAAGTCACAAGCCTGAGCGGGAACCTCGAGGAAGATGACCTCATCACGGTAAAGATCGATCATCTCGGGGAGTGGGCGGCGACCAACGATGCCCGGAAGCTGGTTCCCTACCTGAACGGGCTGGCGCTTCGGGCCAATTACCCCGCGGAGATTGATACAGCCAAAGATCAGCTGACTTTCCACCTTCGGTTACTCCCGGAGAACAAGCACGTGTGGATTGACCTGCTGGGAGCGCCGACCGGCATCCGGCGGCCGATAACTTTCAGCGTCGGGCTGGAAGACCAGTCTTCATTCGACTCGGTTTACGAAGCCGGTAACACGGTAGACCTGACGGTGATTTCCCCGTGGTATGGAGTTATCGCGCTGATCGTCATCGTGCTCAATCTCGTTGTGTTGATCTGGCTGGCGCGGACAACGAGCATCATCCGCGAGCCGGGCCCGAAGCCCGGGGGCGGAAAGCTGCGGCGTTACAGCCTGGGCCGCGCGCAGATGGCGTTCTGGTTCCTTTTGATCTTTACCGCATATGTAGTGGTGTGGCTGATTACGGGCGCGCTCGACACGATTACCCCCTCGCTGCTGGCGCTGATGGGAATCAGCGCGGCGACGGGATTGAGCGAGGCGATGATCGACTCCGGCAAGGACGCCGCGAGCGAGAGCCAGTCGCAGGACCGGACGGCTGAAAAGCGGGTGCTGGAGCAGGACATCGCGCAGGCGCAGGCGCAGGTGACCGAGATCGAGAGGAAGCCCGCGCTGAGTCCGGAAGATTTGAGCAACCGCGAGAGCCTGAGCAGCCGGCTCACCAGCCAGCGCGTGCGCCTGTCTCAGATCAGCCAGGAGATCCAGGCGCTCACGCCGGCCGCGGAGACTCACGTGTCCGCGGGATTCATGCGCGATATTCTCAGCGACGGAAACGGCGTGAGCTTCCACCGGTTTCAGATTTTCGCGTGGACGATCGTGCTGGGGATCATGTTCCTCTCTTCGGTTTACAACGGGTTGACGATGCCCGAGTTCAGCGCGAGTTTGCTGGGGTTGATGGGCATAAGCTCGGGGACATATATCGGTTTCAAGTTTCCCGAGCAGAAGTCAGTCGCAGCGGCCGGACAAAGCCGCCCCGCGAGCTGAGCTTGCGGGCAGCAAAGCAAAGCCGGTTTCAGCCCGCGATGTGCTGCCGGCGGCGCTGCTCGCTTGCTTTCATGATTTCGGTCATGTCGCCGGCGGGACGGATCTCGAAGATGTTGCCGAATGCGAGCGCGGGATGCCGGCCGATGAGTTGAACGGCGTGATTCATGTCGCGCGCTTCGAGGACGATAAAGCCGCCGAGCTGTTCCTTGGTCTCCGCGTAGGGGCCGTCGGTGGTGGCGACTTTGCCGTTCTTCCGGGAGATGGTCAGGGCGGTTTCCGCGGGCTGAAGCGCTTCGCCGCCGCTCCAATTGCCGCCGGCGCGGAGGTGGTCGTCGTAGTCAAAGCATGTGTCGAACATGGCGTTTCGCTCGGCCTCGCTCATGGCCATGAATTTGGATTTGTCGTAGTAGCCGAAACAGATGTATTTCATGGTTGTTCTCCTTGTGGGGTGAGTCAGGGGGAGTCATTCGGCTGAATGCGAGGCCTGCCAGGTGCCCAAATGCGAGGGACCCTTCGACGGGCTCAGGGCAGGCTCGGGGGCACCCACCAGATTTCTCACTTGCTTGCGACGGGTTCCTGATCCGGAGCGGGGAAGAAGAGGAGCTCACGCACCTCGCCCACTGCGTCGCAGGAGATGGAGCCCTTCTTCGCCCACGCGAGCGCCTCGTCGATGTTGGCGCATTCGAGGATCCAGAAACCGCCCATGTGCTCCTTGGTCTCGGTGTAGGGGCCGTCGGTGACGGTCACCTTGCCGTCGGCGTGCTTGCGCACCGTTTTTGCGGCGGCGGGCGGGGCGATGCCGCAGGCGAACTTGCGGACGCCGGAGGCAATCAGCTCGCGATTGAGGGCGTGGATCTCTTCGATCATGGCTTCGGTTACGGTGGAGGGGTCGAAGTTGTCGGGCAGGTAGTTGCAGACCAGATATTGCGGCATGGCTCTCTCTCCTTGACTGCTAAGGTTTGCTTCCGATGGCTCGTTTCCTGATTATTCAGGAGCCGAAGCGCATCGTTCTTTTGTCCTATAGTCGCTGGGGGGACGGGAAATCGACAGGCGGGGCCGGATTTTTTATTTTTTTTGATTTTTATTTCTGCTGCCGGACTTCGACTCGACTCGGTCCAACGGCGCGAGATATCGCTCGAGAACCAGTTTCAGCTCCCGCTCTCCAACCTTGCGCTGCTTCGGAGAGCCATCCAGAGCGAGAGGAAGCATGCCTTTGACTATCTGCACCGCAGTCTCGGCGGCTCTCTGAACGCTCTTAGCGGTGAGATGCGGCGCACGCATGCGAATGAGGTTCGCGATACGCTGCTGCATCTGCTGATGAAGCGCATGGATGCGTCCGGCGAGTTCGCGCGACACGACCGACCCGACAAACAGGGTGTCGAACCCGGGGGCATTCCGGCGGAATTCCAGGAACGGACCGACGAGCCGGTCGATCAGGTCGTGCAGGGGCAGTCCGGCAGCGCTCAGATCAAAGACGCTTTCGTGCAGGGCCTGGTTCTTCGCAGCGTATTCGTTTGCCAGCGCTTCCGCGATGGCCTGCTTGTTGGAAAAGAACTGATAAAGCGTCCCGGGGGACACCCCGGCCCTGGCTGCGATGGCGTTGGTCGTGGTGTTCTCATATCCCACTTCCGCAAAGACTTGACCCGCCGCGCGCAAGAGCGCAGCCATCCGCTTCTTTCCCCGCTCCTGGCGGCGCGGGGGCTTGTCCTGTGAATTACTCGGCATAGCCCTCTTGACAAATACGAGCGAATGCTCGCATTATCGCAATTACGAGCGGATGCTCGCATATCACGATACCACGAATGCCCGGAGCTGCCGCTATCCAAGGAGGTTGCACCATGGGATCTTCAACCCAGGTTGCATTTGTCACCGGTTCCACTGGTTTGCTGGGCAATCATCTCGTGCGCCATCTTCTGGCGCAAGGCTTTCACGTCAGGGCGCTGGCTCGCACGAGGAAAAAAGCCGACGTACAGTTCGCAGGACTGCCGGTTGAAATCGTCATCGGGGACGTGACCAACGTCCCGGGCTTCGTCCCGCATTTGCACGGAGTGGATGTCCTATTCCACACGGCTGCGTATTTTCGAGAGAGCTTCCAGGGAGGCCGACATCGCGACGAACTCTTTCGTGTCAATGTGGAAGGCACACGGGATCTGCTCCTCCACGCTTACGGCGCCGGAGTTCGACGGTTCGTTCATACGAGTTCCGCGGCGGTTCTCATCGGCAAGCCCGGCCAACTGATCGATGAGACCATGTCTCGCCCTGTCGACAAAGCAGAGGATTACCCGCGGAGCAAGATTCAAGCCGATCAGGAAGTGGTGGAGTTCTTGAGGAACCACCCGGACGCCTCGGGGTGCATGGTGCTGCCCGGCTGGATGTTCGGCCCGGGCGACATCGGCCCCACCTCCTCCGGTCAACTGGTTCTCGATTTCCTGCATGGCAAGCTCCCCGGAATTCCCCCTGCGGAGTTTACCGTGGCCGACGCGCGGGACGTGGCAGAAGCCCACGTTGCGGCGGCGCTCAAGGGACGCCGGGGTGAGCGCTACCTTATGGCGGGGAGGTGCATGGAGATGGCCGAACTGTTTGCACTGCTCGAACACGCAACCGGCGTGCCTGCCCCCAGGCGCAAAATTCCGATCGGATTCCTCTACGCCTTCGCCGCAGTCAATGAGGCATGGCACTTCTTCAGCGGGAAGCCTGTATTGATCGGCCTGTCCGCCGTGCGCCTGATGGCGGAGACTCGAGGCCGTATCGAGTTCAACAGTTCCAAGGCCGAACGCGAGTTTGGGGTCAGCTTCCGCCCAGCAGCGGACACTTTGCGCGACACCGCGAACTGGTACCGGCAAAACGGCTGGGACAGTCAGACAGACGGAGAACGGAAGCAGCTCAGGCCTACAGGCGATTCGATATGAACAAGACAGGGAGGGGAGCATCTTGGCCGCACGAATTCTCATGATGCTAAGCGCGGGCATTGTCTTTTCGCTCGGAGTGATGCACCTGGTCTATACCTTCCGGGGGCCGTTGCTGACTCCCAGTGACCCGGCTCTCAAAATCAGCATGGGCCGGACTTCACCCGTGATATCGAATGAAACAACAATGTGGCGGTGCTGGGTGGGCTTCAATGCCAGCCACAGCATGGGACTTATCCTGTTCGGCCTGGTTTTCGGCTATCTCGCAATTGCTCACAGCCAACTGCTCTTTCAGTCGACGTTCCTGCTCGTGATCGGGCTGGCGATGCTTTGTGGTCTTGTTGTGCTGTGCAAGGTCTATTTTTTCAGTTCGCCTCTCACGGGCGTCAGCATCTCTTTGGCCTGCTATGTGGCCAGCATTGTGTTATCGCGGATTTGACGGTGATTTCTTATTTTAGCTGGCGGATGCGGTCCTGCAGGAATTGGCGTTCGGGTTCCTGCTGGGTGAGGGCGAGGGCTCGCTCGTAGGAGGAGCGGGCTTCGGCGGTCCTGCCCAGGCGGCGGCACAGATCGGCGCGGGCGGCGTGCGCGAGGTAGTAATTTGTCAGTTCTCCGTGCTCGAGCACTGCGTCGATGTGCGCCAGGCCTGCCTCGGGGCCGTCGCGCATGGCGATGGCGACGGCGCGATTGAGATCGACAACAGGCGAAGGCTGAATTTGCGCCAACTGGTTGTAGAGAGCGACGATCTGGCGCCAGTCTGTGGCGGCGGCCGTTTCTGCCTGCGCGTGAACGGCGGCGATGGCGGCCTGCAGCGTGTACGGGCCGAAGCGGCGGGAGCCGAGGGCTTTCTCAACCAAGGCGACTCCTTCGGCGATCTGCGCGCGGTTCCAGCGGGAGCGAACCTGGTTCTCGAGCAGGATCAGCTCCCCGGTGGGTGAGGTTCTTGCGGCGCGGCGGGAATCCTGGAGCAACATGAGGGCGAGCAGGCCGGTGATTTCCGGGTGTGGCAGCGGGTCTGGATTCGGGGCCGGCTGGAGTTCGGCGAGCAGGCGGCCCAGGCGGATTGCCTCGGCGGTGAGCTCGGCTCGCGTTACATCCGCTCCTGCCGCGGCCGAGTAGCCTTCGTTGAAGACGAGATAGATGACCTGAAGCACGGCGTTGAGCCGCTCCGGCAAATCATGCGGCGCGGGCACTTCGTAGGGAATCGACGCCTCGCGGATTTTTGTTTTGGCGCGCACGATGCGCTGGGCGAGCGTGGCGGGCGTGACGAGGAATGCGCGGGCGATCTCCTCGGTAGTGAGGCCGCAGATTTCGCGAAGGGTGAGAGCGACCTGCGCTTCAGGAGGGAGAGAGGGATGGCAGCAGGTGAAGATGAGGCGGAGGCGGTCGTCCTCGATTTCGTCGTTCTCGAGCGGAGCGTCGGTGGCGCATGCCTCGATGTAGAGCGCGAGGTCTTTCTGGGTAGCGTCGAGGCGCGCTCGCCGGCGCATGCCGTCGATGGCCTTGAAGCGCGCGGTTGAAATCAGCCACGGGCGGGGCTTATCGGGCATGCCGGTATTAGGCCAGGTTTCGAGGGCGGCGGCGAATGCCTCGTGCATCGACTCTTCGGCGAGGTCGAGGTCTCCGAGAAGGCGCACCAGAGTCGCCAGGACGCGGCCGGACTCCGAGCGGTAGAGAGTTTCGACGGCCGTTCTGAGTTGCTCCGGATCTGATGGAGGCATCTGCGCCAAGCTAGCAAACGCAGGGGCTGGATACAACTGGCCTCGGGTCAGACTTCCGGAGGCGGTTGCCGATCGCCGGCGGAATCGCCGGGAGTGCGGATTGCGAGGAATGCGGAACTGACGATGAATACCCAGGCCGGAAAGACGAGGGAGATCCAGAGGAATACGCCGACGCTGAGCAGTAGCGTGAGGCCCAGGGCATAGCCGAGGAAAGCGATCCAGCGGGGAACGATGCGGGTTTTGAGGAGGATTGTCGAGGTGGAGAACATAAAGACGCCGGCCATCTTGCTTCCGTAGACATTCATGGTCTGGTAGATTTCGGCTCGGCCGAGGCCGTAGGCGCCAGTGGCGAGGAGGCCGTGGGGCGCGTTGAGCAGGACGCGGACGAGGCCGCCGGCCATTGCGGCGGAGGTGAAGACCATGGCGATGTAAAGCACCCCGCTGCCTATGAAGACGGTGGCAAAGAATTTGTCCTCGAGCGCCCCGATTCGAGTGCGCACGACGGCGATGAACCAGAGGAAAGCAATTCCCGAAAAGGGCAGCAGGTTCAAGGCGAGCGTTACGGTTCTTGCGTGGCGGATGACGTCGGTGGCTTCGGAGTTGGCCGGGAGCGACACCCACGTGAGCAATTGGCTGGTGGTGAGAAGCAGGGCGAAGAGGATGCCGGCGATGGCGGCGGCTTTGGGGGTCCGGAGCTGCTCATGAACCAGATTGGCCATCGACGTCTCCCCGCCAGAATCGATCCGATGAGTGTGATGGTAGCTCGGCCATTGGCGAGGCGGGGCTGCGAGTTTTGCCCGCGTGGGGTTGTAGTTTTGGCGAATGGCAGACACAGAATGAACCCGTTGCGCCGTCCCTGCGGGACTATGGGTTGGGTTTCAATTTGGCCCGATTGATCAGGGTCGTCTGTTCAAGTGGAGCCCCCATCGTCCAGTACTTCCAGTCGTCAATGTTCAGGTAGATATACGTGGCGGAGCCGAAGGTTCCCTCATATCCGGCCTGGCGAATGTAGAGCACCACACGCTCGAAGAGCTTTTCGTCTGGTGCCTTAGCGCGAAGAGTGTATTCGTGCGGTATCTGAGGCATGGTTTTGGCAAACGTCCAGGGCGACATTCGCACATATTCTCTCAACTCGTCGATTGTCATTTCGATGCGTGGCTCGATCATCTCTATGCCCGGAAACGTTTTGGCATGTCGCGAACAGCTACTTGTGGCCCCAAGTATGCGACAGGTCAAAATACCCTCGCTACTGTCGAAGCTCTCAGGGGTGCGACATTCCGGGTGATTTTTTTGCCAATCCGAAATGACAGTTAGTTCCTCCTCCTTTCGCGGGCATCCGCTTTCGTTTGGACTTCAATCGGAAGGTTTCTTTGGGCTGAGAATCAAGAGAACGCGACAAAAAGTAAATAATGCTTGACATATTTGGGCGGGTTGAGTAAAGTTTGCTTGTCTATTTGGAAAGGGGACCAATCATGAATGAGTGCCTAACTCAACGCAATGTGGCGCAGCGGAGGTATGTGATCCGGATGATCTGGTGCGCCGCAGGGAGCATCGTGTTTGCGCTCGTAGCCAAGATCGCTCTTCGGCTCGGGCATCTACCGGATGCGGCGGTGTATCCGATTGCGATTTTTCCGGCGTTTCCGATTATGGCGGCGCTGGTGGTGACAGGGCTTTATCTCGCCGAGGAGAAGGACGAGTTCCAGCGGCAGGTGCTGATCGAGGCGATGCTGGGAGGGATGGGGATCACGCTGGCGGGGACAACGGTGTGGGGGTATCTCGAAAGCATGGCGCACTCTCCGCACCTGGATGCGACCTGGGTGTATCCGATCTTCTGGATTGGGACGGCGGTTTGCATGCCGTTCGTGCGGCGGAGGTATCGATGAAGAACCGGCTGAAGGTGCTGCGAGCGGAGCGGGACTGGTCGCAGGCCGAGCTGGCCGAGCGGCTGGAGGTTTCGCGGCAGAGCGTGAACGCGATCGAGACGGGGAAGTACGATCCTAGTTTGACGCTGGCGTTCAGGCTGTCGCGGGTGTTTGGGATGCGGATTGAGGAGATGTTTTCCGAGGACCAGGAAGAGCGAAATTAGTGAACGTCATAACATGAGTTCATGACGAAGAGGTTCAAGGTTGGCGATCATGTGGCGTGGAATTCCGAGGCTGGACGGGTGAGCGGGCGGATCGTGAAGGTGCATACGGCGGACGTGGACTGGAAGGGCTACGTGCATCATGCGAACGCGGATGATCCGCAGTACGAGATCAAGAGCGATAAGACCGATCACGTCGCGATGCACAAGGGCGGGGCATTGCGGGTGGCTGGGCGGCACAGGGATTCCTGAGTTGCAGATTTGTGGTGTCCCACCCATTTCGCGGTGAGGCTGCGAAATGGATGGGGCACGGCGGGGGTCGGCGACCCCGCGACAGCCGGATTGGAAACCGGCGGTACCCGTTATTTGCCGGTGCGGGAGTGCTCGCGGATGGTTTTGATTTCGGCGGGCGGGATGTGGAGGAATTCTAAGAACTCCTGGTGCTCTTCGGGGGCGGAGCGCTCGAATTCGGCGTGCCAGCGGTTCATCTGTTCTTCGGTGAGGCCGCAGCCTCGCATGATGGAGACCCACTTCTCTTTGGTGATCATTTGTGCCTTTCCAAGGGCCTTGAGGCCCAGCAGTTGAAGGATGGCGTGCTGATGCGCGCGGAGGTCTTCGATTTCGCCGTCGAGTTCGACAAGCCGGCGCTGAAGCACACGGCGCGCATCGGTAGTACGCGGCTTGAGGTCGAGGATCGCGCGGATGTCCTCGAGCTTGAGGCCTGCGTTGCGGTAGGCGCGGATGCGGAGCAGGCGGTCGAGATCGGCCTGGCCGTATCTGCGGTAGTTGCCGCCGCTGCGCTGCGGCGGGCGCATTAGACCGATCGATTCGTAGTAGAGGAGAGCGGTGCGGCTGAGGCCGGCCGCTTTTGCGAGTTTGGTTACGGTGAGCATGGTTGTTCAGTGGCTAGTTCTTAGTTCACAGTTCGCACTTCGCAGTTCTTGGCGCCAGTTCAAGTGTGAACCCTATAGTTGTAGACAGGTCAAGTGCAGAGGTTGAGGGGATCCCGCGATGGCCGGTCAGAGCATGCCGATTCTGTGCGCCACGGGCTTCAGCAGCAGATTCCCGACGGGAATGACGGAAAGAAAAGCAAAGGCCAGCGTGCTCCAACACAACGCGTTAATTTACAAGCCGCGGTAGCCAATCCACAGGGGGCGGTGGTAGTGTTCGTGCGTGCAAAATCCGGCAGGCCCCGGGGCCCGGATTGCGATGCTGGTTGAGTTGACGCAGTTTCCGGGATAGTGAGATTTTCGCAGGACCTATTCACGCACCCCCATGCCTTGCCGCTCCTCGGCGCCCGACCGGACGCACACGAGGTTCAGCTATGGCAACCATTTCGATCGATCCCCGCGTCAGCGGCCGCACCGCCGACTTTGTCGCAACCGATCACCGGATGCTGATTGATGGCCGCTTTGTGGCGGCGGCCTCCGGAAAGAGCTTCCCCGTATACAACCCCGCCAACGGCGACGTGATTGCGCACGTGCCGGAGGCCGAGACTGAAGATGTGAACCGCGCTGTTGAGGCTGCGCGGCGCGCGTTTGACGAAGGACCGTGGCCGCGGATGTCGCCTTCAGAGCGCGGGCGCATTATGTGGAAGGTCGCCGAGCTGATTGAAGAGCACCTCGAGGAGTTTGCGGAGCTGGAGTCGGTGGACAACGGCAAGCCGTTCAGCATCGCGCGCGTGGCGGACGTTCCGCTGACGGTGGACATGTTCCGCTACATGGGCGGGTGGGCGACTAAGATCACGGGCAAGACGCTTGGGCTTTCATTCGGACCCGACTTTCACTCCTACACGCTGCGGGAGCCGATCGGCGTGGTGGCGCAGATTATCCCGTGGAACTTTCCGCTGCTGATGGCGGCGTGGAAACTGGCTCCGGCGATGGCTTGCGGGTGCACGATCGTGCTGAAGCTGGCGGAGCAGACTCCCCTGAGCGGACTGAGGCTGGCGCAGATCCTGGACGAGGCGGGAGTGCCGGCGGGCGCGGTGAACGTGCTGACCGGGTATGGCGAAGGCGCGGGCGCGCCGCTGGCTGCGCATGAGCTGGTGGACAAGGTGGCGTTTACCGGGTCGACCGAAGTGGGCAAGCTGATTGTGCAGGCCGCGGCGGGGAACCTGAAGAAGGTGACTCTGGAGCTGGGCGGTAAATCGCCGGCGATTGTGTTTGCCGATGCCCCGGTGGAGCACGCGGTGAAGGGGACGGCGAGCGCGATCTTCTTCAACCATGGGCAGTGCTGCTGCGCGGGATCGAGGCTCTTCATCCACGAGAAGGTGTATGACGAGGTGGTGGAGGGCGTGAGCCGCGCGGCGGAGGACATCAAGCTGGCGCCGGGAATGGATCCCGAGTGCCAGATGGGGCCGCTGGTGAGCGACGAGCAGTACCGCAAAGTGCTGGGGTACATCGAGTCGGGCATTGGCGAGGGCGCGAAGGTGAAGGCCGGCGGAACGAAGAGCGGGCACGAGCGCGGCTACTTTGTGCGGCCGACGGTGCTGACCGACACGACTCCGAAGATGAAGGTAGTCGAGGAGGAGATCTTCGGGCCGGTGGTGTGCGCGGTGCCGTTCGGCGACAAGGACATCGACGCGATTGTGAAGCGCGCGAACGATACGGCGTTCGGGCTGGCGGCGAGCGTGTGGACGCGGGACCTGAGCGTGGCGCACAAGGTGGCGAGAGGGCTGCGCGCGGGGACCGTGTGGGTGAACTGCCACAACGTGTTCGACGCGAACCTTCCGTTCGGAGGGTATAAGCAGTCGGGGTGGGGACGCGAGATGGGTGAAGAAGTTTTGAATAACTACCTGGAGACTAAGGCGGTGACGGTGGCGCTGTAGCGCGAGTTCGCAGTTCTTAGTTCACAGTTGTCAGTGGATCGTGGCCGTCAGCTTTCAGCTATCAGTTTCGGAATCGAACTGACAGCTGAAAGCTGAGGGCTGACGGCTTGATTATTTGACATGCGTTGCGTAGAGCGCGTGGTGGGCGAGGATGAAGAGGGTTTTGTGGTCATCGCCGCCGAAGATCAGCTGAATGGGGCGCTCGGGAGTGTCGATTTCGGCGATCTGCTTTCCTTCCTTTGAGTAGATGATGATCTGGCCGTTGGCTACGTAGACGTTGCCTTCCGGGTCGACGGCTACGGATTCGCCGCCGCGGTGCGCGAATGGCTTCAGGTTCGCGAGTGCGCCGTCGGCGTTGACTGTTGCGCTGTAAGTGATGTCTTCGGATTCGCTGCTTACATAAATTTGAGAGCCGGGCGCGGCGGTGAGGAAGCCGTAGGTGTCCAGGTTGTCGCTGAAGCGCCAGCCGGATGTGTCGTCCGCGGGACCCTGCTGGAAGACGCGGCCTGCGGGAAGGAAGACGCTGCCGTCGAGGGAGACGTACTCGCGCGCTTTCGGCGTGGTGACGTCGGCGGCGAAGAGCTCGGCTAGGGTGGTGAAGCGCATTGTGTTCAAGTCGAGCTGGTCTTTGAATTCGCCGTTGTTCCAGTAGTTGACTGGCAGGATCACGCTGGCGCCGGGGTGCGGGGCGGCGGGCTGCGGTTCGAGGACGGTGAGGTTTTCGGCGGAGTCGCCGGGCTTGAAGGTGTAGACCGTGCTTTCGGGGCCGGCGGAGGAGAGGACGAGGAGGTTGCCGGACTTGTCGATGGCGAGGTTAACGGGGTCGAGCGGGTTGTCCCGGATGATGGTGAGGCCTTCGCGTTGCGACCAGGCGTAGATGCGCTGCTGATGGTGATCGACGAAGTAGAGCTTGCCTTGGGCGTCGACGGCGGCGCCGGAGATGGAGATGAAGCCGTCTTCTAGTTTTTCGACCTTTGCCGCTGGCGGCCTTGAATCTGCATCCACGGGGATTCCCGGCTTTGCGAATTCAGCCGGCACGTTGAGAGCCGCGAATTCGCGCTCGCGCATTTCGATGTGGTGGGTTACGTCTTCGATTGAATTTTCGTAGGGGAATTTGCTGACGCGGAGGAATGTGCCGCAGCCATTGTCGTCGCAGATTCCGTAGCCGCTCTCGGCGTTGACGTGGACGTTGCGGAAGTAAATACCGGATGAGTTGTAGAGGCGCACCGCCGAGGCGAACGGCGCGCGGGAGCGGGTGACGCGGTAGCCGTGGTAGTTGGCGATGGTGATGTTGCGCGAGGTGTCGATTTCGAGAGAGAGGGACTCGGGGCTCTCGCCGGCTTCTTCTTCTGTTTGCGGGGCGTTGAGGTCCCAGTTTTCGGCGTGGTCGAACTTGATCTCGTTGCGGACGTGGTGCTCGCAGGAGAGTTCGTAGACGTGGCCGGGAGTGGTGGTGTTCGAGACGAGCAGGCCGGCCTGGGCGAAGGTGTTGGGGGTCCAGATGTCGGCGAACGTGCCGCCGCCGTTGTCGGTTACCCAGAGGCTGGGGTACTGCGAGTCCCAGCGGCGGTGGAGGTCGGAGTCGGCGGTGTGGGTGTTGTTGTAGGGGTTGGTGCCGCTGCCGTGGCCGCCGAGAAAGCGGACGTCGTCGACGAGTGACTGCTCGCCAGCTTTCCAGAGCAGCGCGACGGCGCGGGGGTTGATGCCTCCGGCGAAGATGCCGATGCCGCTGACGATGTTCTTGCCGCCGCGCGGCGCTTCGATGACGGCTTTGGGCGCGCCCACGCCCTGGTAGCCGGGGGTGGAGTCGGGCAGGTCGAATTGCGTGAGAGTGGGGTGAAGGCCGACGAGGACGGTGTCGGGCTTGAGCGTGATGGTATCGGTGACGATGTAGTGGCCGCTGGGGAAGTAGAGGACGCGATGGGCGGCGATGGCGGCGCGGATGGCGGCGGTGTCGTCGGTTGTGCCGTCGCCTTTGACGCCGAGGGTGTGGACGTTGACCCAGTCGGTGGTGGGCGGGAGCGGTGGTATGGCAAGGGGCATCGGAGCGGGCATCGCTTTCAAAGCGACTGCATCATCGATCATTGCCATGATTGACCCGGCGGGGGTCGACGGCATCTGGCCAAAGTTGAATCGATCGATACGGTAGATCGGACCGTTGCCGGCTACGGTCCTTCCCGACTCACGACGGAGCGCCAGGATCGGCACGTGCTGGAAGAAGGAGTTCTCGATGCCGATCTGCGTCAGTGGGCTTTCTTCCTTGCTGATCACCACCGCGGCATGAGGGACGTGTTCGAAGCGGCAGTCCTTGACCCAGAGTTCGTCGGGGTAGCCTTCGTCGATGTCGATGGCGGTGGGGACGTTGCGGAAGGTGTCGCGGACGAGCGTGAGCTGGGCTTCGTGCTCGCGGATGGCGGATTCGCGCTGGCCGTCGAATACGGAGTCGAGAAGCGTGAACTGCCAGGCGGGCGACGTTTTCTCGGTGAGGATTCCGTAGCGGCCGCCGTGGAAGTGGAGGTCTTCGGCTTCGTTACCGGCCTGGTAGATTCCGGCGAGGCCGGAGCCGATGTTGAAGTTCATGTGCGTGAGAAAGCTGTGCTGCGCGACGTGGAAGCGGATGGCTACGGCGGCTGGGTTGCCGTCGCCGATGTCGAAGTCGATGTTGCTCAGGGCGGAGTAGAAGGTGTTGGGGTTGGCGTCGGCGATCTTGTCATTCGGAGGCACTTGTCCAGGCGGCGGGAATGGGACGCGGAAGTTTCGGGAGATGACCTGGCCCGGACGGAAGCCGGTGAACATGACCATGACGCCCATGCCGGACTGGAAGCCGGGGGTGTTGGGCGGGAGGACGAATACGGGGCGCGTGGGGCCGTAGCCGATGACGCGCACTCCGGGCCAGATGTAGACGGTGTGGTCAAGACGGTAGCGGCCGGAGGGGATGAAGACGAGACCTTCGCGTTTGTCTTCGGATTTGTCGATGGCGGCCTGGAGCGCGGCGGAAGAGTCGGCTGTGGCGTCGGCGTGGACGTTGAAGGCCGGAGATTCGAGATAGACGGCGCGGGGATCGTCCAGGCGGGTGGTGTAGACGGATTGGGCGCTTGCGGATGCGAGCAGGGCGAAGAGAGCGGAGAGCAGGAGGATTTGTTTCATGGATTTTGCGCGCGGCGGATCACGACGGGCCGCGGCGGAATTCAGCATACCGGAGAAGAGCGCGGGGAAGGCCGACCGAGTTCAGTCGAAGACGACGGTCTTGTTGCCGTAGCAGAGGATGCGGCGCTCGAGGTGCCACTTGACGGCGCGGGAGAGGACGATGCGCTCGAGATCGCGTCCGCGCGAGACGAGGTCGTCGACCTGGTCGCGGTGGGAGATGCGGGCGACGTCCTGCTCGATGATCGGGCCGTCGTCTAGGACCTCGGTGACGTAGTGGCTGGTGGCTCCGATGAGCTTGACGCCGCGGGAGTGGGCGGCGTGGTAAGGGCGGCCTCCGGTGAAGGCCGGCAGAAACGAGTGGTGCACGTTGATGATGCGCGACGGGTAGCGCGCGACGAAGGCAGGCGAGAGGACCTGCATGTAGCGGGCGAGGACGACGAGTTCGATGTTGTGCTCGGCGAGGAGATGGAGCTGGCGGGCTTCAGCTTCGGCGCGAGTGCCGGCCGTGACGGGCGTGTGGACGAAGGGGACATTGTGAAAGCTGGCGAGGTCCTCGACTTCGGTGTGGTTCGAAATGATGAGCGCGATGTCGCAGGGCAGGTCGCCGGAGCGCCAGCGGTAGAGAAGGTCGGACATGCAGTGAAGGTAGTGCGAGCAGAAGAGCGCGACGCGGGACTGGTGGCTGGCGGTGAGGGTCCAGCGCATTTCGAGCTCGGCCGCGATCGGCGCGAAGGACTGCTCGAAGCGGGCGAGGTCGAATTGTGCGGGAGAGGGTGCGGAGGAGGAGGCGAGGGACCACTCGACGCGCATGAAGAAGAGTCCGAGGTCCTCGTCGCGGTGCTGGTCGGCGTGCAGGATGTTGGCTCCGTGCTCGTAAAGGAGCGAGGAGACGCGTGCGACGAGGCCGCGGCGGTCGGGGCAGTCGATGAGCAGGACGGCTGTCTCGGGCATATAGAACAAGGCTATCGCGGCGAGTGAGATGGCGCGCCGAGCAGCGAGCTGAGAATTGGAAAAAAGTGCCGGGGCTCTCCCAGATTGAGCCCCGGCATAGGAGGACACCACTTGAGAAACGAAATCAGATTGCCGAGCCGCTGCGCTGCGGGACAGGAACGGAGAGCTGGCGGCGCAGGTTTCCGGCGAGGTCGGCGACGATGCGCAGGCGTTCGGTGACGGGCGACGAGGCGTCGATGCCGGAGAGGGCGAGCTCCGATTGGAGGAGCAGTCCGGCGACCGTGGATTTGAGCTCGGATTCGATGGCGGCCGCGGCGGCCTTGTGCGCGAGAGCCTGCTCGCGGTCGCGGCGGTGCAGGGCGGCGCGGATGTCGCGAACGAGGCGCGTTGCGCCGCAGAGCGCGAAGTTGACCTGGAGCGGGATGGCGAGTCCGGCGCGCTCCCAGATGGCCTCGGCGGCGGCCGGGTCGCACTCGGCGATGGATTCATCGACCACTACGGCGACGAATTCTTTTTGGCGGAAGGCGGCGAGCGCGGTTTTGCGGCCCTCGGCCACTTCCACATCCATTCCCAGTTGTTTGGAGATAACGTCCGCGCAGTTCCGCGCGCCTTCAATTCCTGTGACCATCAGAATGCTCATAGAGTGCTCCTTGAGACTCAGCTTTCAGCTTTTGGCTCTCAGCTTTCAGTTGTTAATTGCATGTCGTCGGCGTGCGGCTTTGTGGAAGTCGCGCAGGGTCTCACTGGCCTTTCCCGCTGGGAAAAGCTGAAGGCAGAGAGCTGAAAGCTAACAGCTCTGCTTACTCGTCCAGCAGTGGGCCGGCGATGCCGTATTCCTTGAGCTTGCGATAGAGGGTGGTTTTGCCGATGCCGAGCAGCCGCGCGGCCTGAAGCTTGTCGCCGTGCAGCATGCGGATCGTTGAGAGGATGGCCTGGCGCTCCATGTCGGCGAGGGTCGACACGGGCGGCATGTCTTCGGCTTCGGCTTGCCTGGCCGGCATGGCCGGAGTGCGGCGCGCCTCGAGGCCCTGCTGCTGCAACTGCGTAGGCAGGTCGCCGAGGTGGAGGATGGGGCCCGAGGACATGGTGCATGCGCGCTCGACTGCGTTCTCAAGCTCGCGCACGTTGCCGGGCCACTCGTAGCGCATCATGGTGCGGAGCACTTCGTCGCTGAGCGTGAACTTCTGCGCGTGCTCGCGGCTGACGCGGTCGAGGAAGTGGGCGGCGAGGAGAGGGATGTCTTCCTTGCGGTCGCGGAGTGACGGCAGCCTGAGATTGACGACGTTGAGGCGGTAGAAGAGGTCCTTGCGGAAGGTTCCCTTTTCGACCATGGCGGCGAGGTCGCGATTGGTGGCGGCGACGATGCGCGCCTTGATGGGCACGCGGTGCGTGGCGCCGACGGGGCGCACTTCGCGCTCCTGCAACGCGCGGAGAAGCTTGGCCTGGAGATCGAGCGGCAGCTCGCCGATCTCGTCGAGGAACACGGTGCCGCCCTCGGCGGAGACCAGCAGCCCGTCCTTGGAGCGGTTGGCTCCGGTGAAGGCTCCCTTGACGTAGCCGAAGAGCTCGCTCTCGATCAGTGTGGGCACGAGCGAGCCGCAATCCACGGGCAGGAACGGCTTTTGCGCGTTGGGACCGTAGGCGTGGATTGTACGCGCGACGAGCTCCTTGCCGGTTCCGCTTTCGCCGAGGATGAGCACGGGATGGGCGGATTGCGCGACCTTGGAGAGGATGCGGTAGAGCTTCTCCATTTCGCCGGAGCGGCCGATCATGGAGCCGAGGCCCTGGGACAGGCGGAGCCGCTCGCGGAGCTGGCGGGTCGCGTTGTCGGTCATCAGCGTGGCGGAGGCGCGGTCGAGGACCGTAGAGAGCTCGTCCATCGCGAAGGGCTTGGTGAGGTAGTCGGAGGCCCCGCACCGCATGGCCTCGACGGCCGCGCCCACGGTCGCCGATGCGGTCATGGCAATGACAGCGGTCTGGGGGTAGAGGAGCTTGACCTCCGAAACGAGTTCCAGACCCTGCGAGGATCCGGCAGGCAGGTTGACAAGAAGGATGTCGGCGGCATGGCCGCGGAGCAGGGTGCGCGCATGGCCGAGGTCGCTGGTGGTTTCCGCGGCATAGCCGAGTCCGGCCGCGATTTCGGCGCAGGCCGACCGTACGGCCGAATCGGAATCGACGACGAGAAGGTGCAACGGTACTGGCGGTTCCCCGCCCTGGGAGAGAAACTCCATGGTCTTTCTGTCAAAGGCTGTTTCCAACATTGTATTTGCCTCGCGTGTTCGTGTGTGTGATCTGCGTCATTTCTGGCGCAAAATGGGTGGTTTCAGCGGCTCCTGATGGGGAGCTCGATGAGAATGCGGGCGCCGCCTTCGGCGCGGTTTTCGGCCCTGATCGCGCCCCCGGCAGCTTCGACGATGGAACGCGTAATGGAGAGCCCCAGACCGCGCTTCGGCGGCGGCCAGCCGTTTTCGGCGGGATGCGTGTGGGTGGTATATCCGGGTTCGAAGACCTTCTCGAGGCTTTCCGCGGGAAAGCCGGGACCAGTGTCTTCAACGGTAAGGACGAGCCGTGAGGCCGGGCCTTCCGGTGAGGGAACTTCGTTCAGGGCGATCTCGATCCGGCCGGCCTGGCGCATGGCCTCGGCGGCGTTCTTGACCAGGTTGACCAGGATGCGGGTGAGGTCTTCGCCGCTGATCCGCACCGGATGGGCGCCGGCCTCGGCACGCACGGTGACGCTGATCGACAGGCCCGACAACGCGTCGAGCAGACTGCTGTTGGCGGCGAGTTCCTGCTGGAGGTTGTCGATGGAATCACTGGGGAGGCGGTCCGCGTGGAGCCAGGGGCTCGCCGGAGCCGGGCGCGGGTCGCGGATGGATGTCAGCGCGCCGGGGCCGAACTGCGGGGTGTCCGGCGCGTCGAACTTGACGAGCCGCTCCACGAGGCTCCGGCTGGCCGCCGCGATGAGGCGAAGTTCGCCGGCATAGTGGAGGCAGCGTTCGGCGAGGACGCCGGGTTCCTCCAGCAGATCGCAGTACAGGCTCATGGCGGTGACCATGTTGCGCGCATCATGGGCGATCTCGGCGACGGTGTCTCCGCGATGGCGCGCGCGGGTCAGGGTGCCGACCATTGCTTCCACCCGGCGGCGGTCGATTTCATTTGCGAAACTGCTGGCTTGTGCCGCTTGCATGCTGGTTCCCTTTACCTGGTTCTGGCTACTGCCGGCCGCCTTGTACTGAGGGCCGGTGTTTTGGGGGCTCAGGGGCCGGATTGCAGACCGGTGCTCCTGATTCCCGTTTCTGAAGTTGAGGTTGCGTTGTTGTCCCTTCTTAATACACGCGGTGTGCCAAACCAGAACAGCCACTCTAAGTTTTTCTTAATAAAAGGGTTATCTCTTCCTGTTGCGGTACGCGGCATGCGGGGGCGGAGGCGCTCAAAGTTCCGGAATGGGACAGGAGGAAAACGCGGATGGAGGTAAGCCTTTGAAATGCAATGGCTTGTGCTTGATTCCCGATATGGCGGCGACTGGAAGAGGAATTCCCGATTCGGGACCGGGTCTTCCCTGTCCGGGCACGGACCGGAGGGTGCCGGTCCCGATACAATGCCGCTATGCAAGCCTTTTTCCGTCCCGGGAATCGCACGCCGCTGGAGCTTCGGTCTCTTTCCCTGACAACCGGTTACGTGCAGACGGCCGAAGGGTCGGTGCTGGTGACGCTGGGAAATACGCGGGTGCTGACGAACGCAACGATCGAGCAGGGGGTTCCGGGGTGGCTGCGGAACTCGGGGCGCGGCTGGGTGACGGCGGAGTACTCGATGCTGCCGCGCTCGACGGTGACGCGGACGCCCCGGGAGAGCGAGAAGGGGAAGATCGGCGGTCGGACGCACGAGATCCAGCGGCTGATCGGGCGGAGTTTGCGCTCGGTTGTGGACATGAACGCGCTGGGAGAGCGGACGGTGATCCTGGACTGCGACGTGATCCAGGCGGACGGGGGGACGCGGACGGCGGCGATCACGGGGGCGGCTGTGGCGCTCGCGATCGCGCTGAATGCGCTGGTGAAGGCGGGGACGCTCAAAGCCTCGCCGATGAAGCAGCTGGTGGCGGCGACTTCGGTGGGGATCGTGGATGGAGTTCCGCTTCTCGATCTGTGCTACGAGGAAGACTCGCAGGCCGAGGTCGATATGAACGTGGTGATGACGGCGGACGGGGGCCTGGTGGAGACGCAGGCCACGGCGGAGCGCGGGAGCTACTCGCGAGCGCAGCTGAATGAGCTGATCGACATGGCGGAGGCGGGGCTGAAGCAGATCTTCGCGGCGCAGCAGGCGGCGCTGGGGTAGCGAGTCAGCAATCTTGCAATCCCATCCACTTCGCGAAAGAGCAGCCGGCTTGCTGACGTGCGAACTTGCAACTCTTCACTAACCGCGCGCTAGACTGTCAGGTCAAATGGTCTACATGGGCCAGAACGAGCGAGCGACGATCCAGGCGGTTCTGGCCGGCGACAAGGACGCCTATGGGGCTCTGGTGGTCCGTCACAGCCGGATGTTGTTCCGGCTGGCCTATCGCATGACGGGCAACGAGGCGGACGCCGATGACGTGGTGCAGGAGGCCTTCCTGCGCGGGTATCAGAAGCTGGCGAGTTTCGAGTCGCGCTCCGACTTCGGGACATGGATCTACCGCATCACGGTGCACTGCGCGCTGGACCGGATGCAGAAGCGGCGGGCGGAGGCGGCGCGGCGCGTGGGCGAGGAGGCGGACCCGGAGCTGGACTCGGTGCAGGTGGCTGACGCCTCGCCGGATCCGGAGCGGCTGGCGTTGAGCGCCGAGATCGGAGCGTTGCAGGAATTGGCGATGCGCGGGCTGACGGCGGTGGAGCGGACGGCGTTTGTGCTGCGGCACATGGAAGATCGCTCCACGGAGGAGATCGCGGAGGCCTTGAAGGTGAAGCCCAATGCCGCGAAGCAGACGGTGTTCCGGGCGGTGGAGAAGGTGAGGCAGCGCCTGGTGAACATGAAGGTCATGGCATGAAGCATTTGAACCAAGAGCAACTGGTGGACGCCTACTACGGCGGAAAGGACGGGGTGGCCGAGCGGCGCCTGAAGCGTCGTCTGGACCGTCACCTGGGCGGGTGCGACGAGTGCGCGTCGGCGTACGACACGCTGAAGAGCGACCTTGCAGCGGTGAGCGCATCGGATGTTCCGGAGCGGGCGGCGGATTATGGCGCGCAGATCTGGAGCCGGGTGGCTCCGCTGCTGCCGCCGCGCCCTTTTGAGGAGCGCCGCGCGCCGGGGATGGGCATGTGGCGGGGCTTGAGCTATGCCGCGGGATGCGCCGTGCTGGTGGCGGGCGCATTTTACGTGGGGACCGTTTGGGAGCATTATCGACATGCAGGGAAAACGGTCGCGCCGGCGCCCGAACAGGCTCATGCACCGGCGCAACCGAAGGTCGTAGTGGTGGTGCTGGGCGACCACCTGGACCGGAGCGAGCGGCTGCTTGTGGAACTGAAGCATGCGGATTCGGACAGCGCGGAGACGGCGCCGCTGAAGGACGAGGCGCGGGGATTGCTGGCGGCGAACCGCGTGTTTCGCGAAGATGCGGAGAAGGACGGCGATGCGGACCTGAGCACCGCGCTTAGCCATCTGGACAAGCTGCTGACGGGGCTGGCCGATCATCCGGGGCAACTGGATGCGGCGGCGCTCTCGCAGCTTAAAGACGAGATGAATGCGGACGGCCTGCTGTTCGAGGTGCGGGTGTTGCGTTCGAAGAACCCGCACCGCAACGCGGCGGTGCGCGTGATTGCGAGAGGAGGCACGGCATGAAGTCCAAAATTATTGTGCTGGGAATTGCGGCCGGGGCGATGTATTGGGCGTGCGCGGCGGTGGGACAGCCGTCGCAGGGATTCGCGCCCTCCGGCGTGGTCGCGGATGCCGCTGTCGACTCGGTGTTGAGCGAGAGCGCGATTTCGAATGCACCGGATGCGAAGCTTTACGCCGAAGGAGCGAAGGCGATCCACGACGGCAAGTGGCCGGATGCCGTGAAGCTCTTCGAACGCGTGGCGGGGGCGAAGGGACCGCACGCAGCCGGAGCGCTCTACTGGAAGGCATACGCGCTGAACAAGATGGGAGAGCCGGACCGGTCAGTGAATACGTGCGCGGAGCTGCGGGAGCAGTTTATCGGCAGCACGTGGATTGACGATTGCGGCGCGCTGGAGATCGAGATCGCGTCGAGCAAGGGCAAGGTGGTGCAGCCGCAGCCGGGCCAGAGCGACGAGCTGAAGCTGCTGGCGCTGGCGACGCTGGTGCAGAAGGACCCGAACCGCGCGCGGGCGCAGATCGACGAGATCGTGCAGGGCGACTCCTCGGAAAAGCTGAAAGAGGGCGCGCTGTTCATCCTTGGGGAGAATGTGCCGGACGCGACGTATCCGGAGATTGTGCGCATCAGCTTCCTGGAGGGGGACGTTCGCATTGCGCGCGAGTCGAGCAACGAAAAGGGCAAGGACGTGACCTGGGAAAACGCGGTGATGAACCTGCCGCTGGAGACGGGCGACAGCCTGGTAACGGGCAAGGACGGCCGCGTGGAGATCGAGCTGGAAGATGCGTCGACGATGTATCTCGCGGAGAACTCGGTAATGACCTTCGAGGACATGCACTCGACGGGCGGCGTGCCGCACACGGAGCTGGCGCTGGTGAGCGGCGCGACGACGCTGCACCTCGACTCGCTGATGCCCGGCGAATCGTTCCGGCTGCAGACGCCGAGGAACGAGCTCGTGACGCGGTATCCGCACAAATCGGACATGCGGGTGACGAGTTTCGTGGATGGGATGGCGATCACGCCGCTGAAATCGGGTTCGCTGAACGTGACGGAGGTAGCTGGACTGTCCGATTCGTGTGACCACGCGGATCCGAAGGCTACGTGTTCCGGAAAAACGGGCGTGGCCGCGGGATCAAATTACGCGATCGGCGAAGATCATCAGCTTACCGACCTTGATCCGAAAAAGGCGGGGGATTACGCGGCGTTCGATGCGTGGGTTGCGGACCGGTATGCGGCGCGGACGGCGGATGTGGCAGCGGTGATGAAGGATGCGGGGCTGTCGAGGCCGATTCCGGGGCTGGCGGATATGAAGGGCAAGGGCTCGTTCTACGATTGCCAGCCTTACGGGAAGTGCTGGACGCCCACGCCGCAGAGGTCGATGGTGTCCACCGGAGCGAACCAGACCGCGGCAATGACCGATTGGAATGACTGGTTCCCGTGCGCCGGGATGGTGAATGGGGCGTTTCTGAATCCGCTGACGGCTCAGATGATGATGGCGAATTATCCGCTGGCGTATATGTCGGGTTACGGAATGGGAATGATGGACCCGATGGCGTGGGCGATGTGCCACGCGGGTTGGTGGGTTCCTAACAACACCGGCACGGGGTATGCGTGGGTGGCGGGACATCGCCTGCACCACAACTGCCCGGTGCGCTGGGTGAAGTTCGGCAAGACGGTTGCATTTGTTCCGCTTCATCCGCGCGACGTGAAGGGCCAGCTGCCGATCAACCGTGCGCATGGGTTTGAGCCGGTGAAGGAGAAGGGCGGCTTCAAGCTGAACAGAGTGAACATGGGTTCGGCAAAATCCGTGGAGGCGATGAAGGAGGCGCCACGCGACTTCCGCAGCAGGCCGGCGCCGGTGCTGGCGCGGGCGCAGGCTCCGCAGATGGAGGCGCACTCGATTAAGGGAACTCCTGTGGAGGCCGGGCTGGGGAAGAAGGACGGCGGAATCGGGCTGCCACGGCCGGGCGCGATGCCTTTAACGTTCAGCCGGCAGCAGGGATTTACGACATCGCACCAGGTGATGCAGGGCGGGCGTACGGTAACGGTGAACTCGCCGGTTGGACGGCCGGGCGGAGGCAGCGGCCCGGCGATGGGCGGAGGCGGATTCTCCGGCGGCGGCCATGCGGGATTTGGAGCAGGAATGGGCGGCGGAGGAGCGCGCGCGGGCGGCGGTGGCGGCTTTAGCGGAGGCGGAGGAGGAGGCGGATCGCGCGGCGGAGCCGGCGGAAGCGCGCCCGCGGCTTCGTCATCCGGTGTGAGTGCGCCTGCGGCTTCGGCTGCGCCTGCGGCTTCGGGCGGCAGCCACCATTGAGAAATACAGGGACCAGGGATCAGGGATCAGGGATCAGGAATACACAACGAGTAAGGGACTTTAGATATTCGGTGCACAGAGGCGCCGATGCGAAATGATGAGGGCCGCTCCGATTCCGGAGCGGCCCCTTTTGCTCAGAACGGCAGTATTGTTACCGCGCGGCAACGGACGGACGCGTATCGAGCTTGCCGCTGGCGTAGCCCTTCTGCATCTCGGCCACGGGGATGGCCGCGTAGTCCTTGCCGTGGCCGGCCTGGCCGAATTCGGTCATGCGCTCGGCGACCACCTTCTTCATGGCATCGCGGGCGGGCTTGAGGTAATCGCGCGGATCGAACTTCTCGGGGGTCTCGGCGAAGACCTTGCGGATGGCTCCGGTGATGGCGAGGCGGTTGTCGGTGTCGACGTTGATCTTGCGCACGCCGTTCTTGATGCCGAGTTGGATCTCTTCGACGGGCACGCCCCACGTGGGCTTGAGCTTGCCGCCGTACTGGTTGATGATGTCCTGCAGGTCTTTGGGCACCGAAGAGGAGCCGTGCATCACGAGATGCGTGTGCGGCAGGCGCTTGTGGATCTCGATGAGGATGTCCATCTTGAGGACGGAGCCGTCGGGCTTCTTGGTGAACTTGTAGGCGCCGTGGCTGGTGCCGATGGCGATGGCGAGTGCGTCCACGCCGGTGCGCTCAGCGAACTCGACTGCCTGGTCGGGATCGGTGACGTGCTCGAGGCCGCTGCCGCCCGCGCCGTGGCCGTCTTCGATGCCCCCAAGGACGCCGATCTCGCCTTCGACGGTGACTCCGCGCTCGTGGGCGTAGTCGACGACGCGGCGCGTGACATCGACGTTCTCCTCGAAGGTGCTCGGAGTCTTGCCGTCGTCCTTGAGGGAGCCATCCATCATGACGGAGGTGAAGCCGAGGGCGATGGCAGATTTGCAGGTATCGAAGCTGTTGCCGTGGTCCTGGTGGAGGGCCATGTTGATGTTGGGGTGCAGCTCGGCTGCGGCCAGCATGAGGTGATAAAGATAGCGATCTTCGGCAAAGGCGCGCGCTCCGCGGCTGGCCTGGACGATGACGGGCGAGTTGGTCTCCTCGGCCGCGGCCATGATGGCCTGGATCTGCTCCATGTCGTTTACGTTGAAGGCGCCGACGCCATAACCGCCCTTGGCGGCCTCGTCGAGGAGCTGCCGCATGGTAACTAGAGGCATAGCACTTCTCCTTTGGTGGCTCCGGCCGCGCGATGAATGCATAGATACGCTGCCCGGCGGCAGGAACTGCAATCGTCTTAATGGTAGCAGAGGGGCGCGAGCGGAGAATGTGCGGTAACGCACATCGAGGCGGTTGAAAAAGACACGTTTGGGTGGCGGCGACGAGCTGAATTCCCCCCGATCCCGGGGAGTCGATTCCGCGGGAATGAGCCGCCCGGCGGTCCATTACAATCAACTCCATTCGTAGCAACCTACGTTGAGGTAAGCCCGATGCTTATTGCCCGATCTGCATGCGCCGTTGCCGCGCCGCTCTGCTTTGCACTGGCTGCGGCCGGACAATCTTCTGGATCTCAGGCCGCGGCTCAAGCGGCACAGTATCCGAATTATCCGAGCGAGACGCCGGCACACGTTCAGCCGGTGACCTCGAGCTTCGAGTACCAGCGGCGCGAGGCGATGATCGCGATGCGCGACGGCGTGCGGCTGCACGCGGTGATCCTGGTGCCAAATGGGGCGCAGCATGCGCCGATCCTGCTGACGCGGACGCCGTACTCGGCCGATGCGCTCACGACGCATGCCTTCAGCTCGCACCTGGGGCCGACGCTTTACGGCTATGACAATGCGGAGGATGTGATCGTCGAGGGCGGGTACATCCGCGTGATCGAGGACATTCGTGGCAAGTACGGATCGGAGGGCGATTACGTGATGAACCGGCCGCTGCACGGGCCGCTGAACCCGACGCCAGTGGACGAATCGACGGACACCTACGACACCATCGACTGGTTGGTGAAGAACATTCCGGAGACGAATGGGAAGGTCGGGATTCTCGGGATATCGTATGACGGGTTTCTGCCGCTGATGGCAGTGATCCATCCGCATCCGGCGCTGAAGGTTTCAGTGCCGATGAACCCGATGGTCGACGGGTGGCGCGGAGATGACTGGTTCCACAACGGGGCTTTTCGCCAGCAGAACATGCCCTACATCTACGAGCAGGAAGGGACGCGCGACAACAGCGCGCACTGGTGGGTTTCGCACTTCGACGACTACGACGAGTGGATGGCGGCGGTGTCGGCGGGCGAGAACGGCAGGCGGCACGGGCTCGAGCAGATGGGATTCTGGCGGAAGATCGTGGAGCACCCTGCGTACGACTCGTGGTGGAGCCAGCAGGCGATGGACAAGGTGCTTGCGGACGCCTTCAAGCAGGAGGGGATCAAGGTTCCGATGATGCTGGTGCACAGCCTGTGGGACCAGGAGGACATCTACGGCGCGCCCGCGGTGTACAAGGCGATTAAGCCGCTCGATAAAGATGGCGACAAGGTGTACATGGTGCTGGGGCCGTGGCATCACGGGCAGGAGATCGAGCCGGCGGATTCGCTGGGAGCGATTAGATTTGGGTCAGACACAGGGACGTGGTTCCGGCAGAATGTGCTGGGGCCATTTCTAGCCCACTACCTGAAAGATGATGCGCCGAGCGATGCCGACGTGGCGAAGGTCACGGTGTTCGAGACGGGCGTGAACCGGTGGCAGAAGCTGGATGCGTGGCCGGTCGAGCCTAAGATGACGGCGTTGTATCTGGAAGCGGGGATGAAGCTTGGCTTCGACTCCAACTCCGCTAGCTCCGCTGATTTTGACGAATACGTTTCGGATCCGGCGCATCCGGTGCCGTTTCGCGTGCGGCCTTCGCAGCCCATTGGCTATGATCTGCCGCTGACGTGGCCGCAGTGGCTGGTGGATGATCAGCGCGAGGACTCTGGGCGCACCGATGTGCTGACTTATACGAGCGACGTACTGACGAAGCCGGTGCACATTCGCGGGCAGGCGATTGCGAACCTTGTGGCGTCTACGAGCGGGACGGATTCGGACTGGGTGGTGAAGCTGATCGACGTGTATCCGGATGAAGTGGCCGGACAGCCGAGTATGGGAGGGTATCAACTGCCGATTGCGATGGATATTTTTCGCGGGCGGTATCGGGAAAGCTTGTCTTCGCCGAAAGCGATTGAATCGGGGAAACCGCTCGCCTACAAATTCGCGCTGCCGCCGGCGAACCATGTATTTTTGCCCGGGCACAGAATTATGGTGCAGGTGCAGTCAAGCTGGTTCCCGCTTTACGACCGCAACCCGCAGACGTTTGTGACGAACATCTTCTGGGCGAGGCCGGAGGATTTCAAGAAGGCTACGCAGCGGGTGTATCACGCGGCTGGAGAACAGAGCGCGGTGGAATTGCCGGTGGTGGAGGAGAAGTAGGTACACCGTGATCTGGCTTGGCGAAAAGCGTGGCAACCTGAGCGACTGGGTCACGCAGTCGTGGGTTCGAACCACCGGGCGCTCGATCTCGCTTGCCGAGCACCCATGGCTGGATGGGCCGGTCGGGGGAACGCGGCACATCGGCAGCCGCTTCTTTGAATCCTATGCGGCTGACCACGGATTGGCAGTCGTCGAGGAAGGCGCGCGCGGCTTGCTTCCCAATTTCATGCTCCTCGGCAACGGTAATCCCGCGATCGCCACAATTGCGCGCGAGGTACGGGACTTCTACGAGCAGACTTCGGAGTTTGGCCTCGACGTGTGGTCGGAGTGGCACGGTCTTTTCAAGCCGTTTGGAAAGGTGCTCAGTACGATCTTCAGCTGTCGGCTGGAGCAGCTAAACGTCCCACTGTCCTCCCTTGACAGCGCGAGGGGAATGACCAGCCGAGTGCTGCAAATGCGCAGGCCAGATGGATCGATCGCCGAGACCGCCTGGGTTCGTGAACTTCATGCGACGGGCAAAGTGCTGTATGCCGGCAGTTACTCGACATGCAGCGTGCCGGGGCATCCGAGCCCATGCGTGAAGGTCGTGTTTCCGTTGCCCAACGGCAACGCAATCGTGCTCATGAAGGTCGAGGTCAGCGCGGATGGATCGATGTCGCTCCGTTCCATTGGCGACCGGTTCGGCGATCCTGGGTTTTATTTTGTCGTGCACGGGAATGGCGGAAGGGCATGGGCGCGGCACGTTCGAAGCATGACCGAACTCATTCACGTGTATCCCGCCGAGCAAGGAATCATGCGGACCGATCATCGCCTGTGGATCTGGGGGATCGAATTCCTTCGGCTGCATTACCGCATGCTGCGAAGGGCCGCTTCCTGACTCAAGCCCTGTGTTCCTACGGCCGCGCGACGAGGCCCTGACGTTCTTCCTGGTCCTTGTACTGGAGCTGGTAGAGCTTCCAGTAGAGGCCGTGGAGGGCGAGGAGCTCCTGGTGGTTGCCCATCTCGCGCAATTGCCCCTTGTGCATGACCAGGATCGTGTCGGCGCGCTGGACGGTCGAGAGGCGGTGCGCGATGAGGACGCTGGTGCGGCCTTCGACCATGCGCTCGAGGGCGCCGCGGATGCGCAGCTCGGTATCGGTGTCGACGCTCGAGGTGGCCTCGTCGAGGATGAGTATGCGCGGGTTGTAGGCGAGGGCGCGGGCGAAGTTGATTAGCTGTTTTTGCCCGGTGGAGAAGGAGTTGCCGCGCTCCTCGACCGGGTCGTCGAATTTGCGCGGGAGCGTTTCGATGAAGTCGAGGACGTTGACGTCGCGCGCGGCCTGGGTCATCTGCGCGTCGGTGATGGCGTCGTTGCCGAGGCGGATGTTTTCGGCGATGGTGCCGGTGAAGAGGAACGGGTCCTGGAGGACGACGGCGAAGTGCCGGCGCAGGGCCGTGAGATCGAAATCGCGGATGTCGATGCCGTCGATGAGGATCTGTCCGGCGGTGACCTCGTAGAAGCGCATCATCAGGCTGGTGAGGGTGGTCTTCCCCGCCCCCGTGTGGCCAACGATGGCGACGGTCTGGCCGGGATCGATGGTGAAGGAGACATCCTTGAGGATCCAGTCGATTCCATCGATCGCGGCGAGACGTTCACTCATCGTTTTCCAGTCGGCGCCATTCAGTTCCGTCATCTTCTGGATCAGATCGATTTGCACCTTCTGTTCGGGAGTCAGCTTCTGATAGGTGAACCAGACGTGGCGGAATTCGATCCTGTTGGAATGGTCGCCGAGGCGGGGTTGCGGCGGCGAAACGATCTCGGGCTCGGTATCCATGAGCTTGAAGATCCGCTCGCATGCGGCCATGGCGGCCTGAAGGATGTTGTACTTGTCGCTGAGGTCCTGGATGGGGCGCCAGAACCGCTGCGAGTACATGTTGAACATTGCGAGGATGCCGATGGTGACGGAGCCGTGGTTGAGCACGCTGAATCCGCCGCGCCAGATGACGAGCGCAACGGCGACGACGCTCAGGAAGTCGACCGCGGGGTAGTAGAGCGCGTAGGCAAAGATGGTGTCTTTGAACGCGATCATGTGCTGGCGGTTGACTTTTTCGAAGTCGTCGAAGGCGCGCTTCTCGCGGTTGAAGAGCTGAACGACGCTGATTCCGCTGATGTGCTCCTGGGTGAAGCTGTTGATGCGCGCGATGGCGGCGCGCACGCGGCGGTAGCTCTCGCGCACCGAGTTGCGGAACATGCGGGTGACGACCCAGATGATGGGCAGGACGCTGAAGGCGAGCAGGGCCAGCCACCAGTTGATCCTGAGCATTACGATGCCCATGATGGTGAGGGTGAAGAAGTCGTCGACGATGGCGAGGATGCCGCCGGTGAACATTTCGTTGATGGCGTCGACGTCGGATGTGAGGCGCGTGACGAGGCGGCCTACGGCGTGCGTATCGAAGAAGCCCACGTGCAGCCGCTGCATGTGGCGGAAGATGTCGCGGCGCAGGTCGAACATGATCTTCTGCCCGACCCACTGCATTAGATACGTCTGGATGAACTCGAAGAGGTAGGCGGAGCAGAGAGCGAGCAGGTAGATCTCGGAGAGCTGCGTGATGCCGGTCCAGGGGTCGTTCGAGAGGCGGCGGCCGAGCCACGTGTTGACAGCGCCCGGCTCTTTGACGAGGTAGCGGTCGATGCCGACCTTGACGAGGTAGGGGCCGGCCACGTCGCTCAGTGATTTGAGCGTGACGGAGATGGAGGAGATGACCGCCTGCACCCAATAGGGTTTGAGATAGGCGCCGAGGCGCTTGATGAGGACCGAGTCGTAGACTTTGCCGACGGGGTCCTCGTCCTGCTTCTTCGTGGGCTTATTGTCCTTCACTTTGGGGATGGGGGGTTTGCTGCCGTTCTCGGTTAACGCAGCCTCGGGGAGGGCGGGTTCGCGGACGGCTTCCGCAGGTCCGGGCTGAACGACGTCGGCCGACTTCGTGTCGTGTTGCAGGGATTGTTGTTTCGCGTCGTCGGTCATTGGCCGGGCTGGGCTTACTTGTCTATTGTACCGACGCGGCGGGTTGCTCTCGGGATGCTGAATGTTTGGCAAATGCGCTGCGGAGGCAAGGAGAATGCGCCGATGCGGCCCGCTTTGAGATTCGGGCGGTTCTTGTCAGATGCGGGCTGGCTGGGGATTGGTGGCGCGGACCTGGCAGAGAGGGAGGGCAGAGGCCGAGGTGAGGGTCTTCTGGATCTCGGAGAGGATAGAGAGCGCGACGGACGCCGGGGCTTCGGCCCCGAGATCGAGGCCGGTGGGCGCGTGCAGGCCTTCGAGCCACTCTTCGACGAGACCGGCGGTCGGCGCAAGACCGAGCAGGCGCGCAGCTTCGGCGATGACCTCGCGGGTGCGGCGCTGGGGGCCGAGCACGCCGATGTAAGCCGGCCTGCGGTGGGACTGAGTATCTAGGAGGAAGGCGAGGATGCGGGAGTCCTGCTCGAAGCTGTGGGTCATGAGCACGGCGGCGTCGCCCGGATGAAGGTCAAGGCGCGGCGGGGACGTGGCCTGTAGTTCGGCGATGGAAAGCGTGAGGACTTCGTCGGCATCGGGAAAGCGGTTCGCGGTTGCGAGGTGCGAACGGCCGTCGGCGATGGCGACGAACCAGCCGAGTTCGCGGGCGAGATGAAGAAGCGGCGCTGCGTCGTCTCCGGCTCCGAAGATCCAGAGGCCGGTACGCGGCGGTCGGTACTCGACGAAGACGCGGACTGGTGCGCCCTCGATCATAATTTCGTCTTCACGCTGCTGACGGTCTGCGAAGGCCGCATCGGCGAGGCGCTGGAGGCCTGCTTGTAACGCGGCGGGTGGGTTCTGCGAGGTCTCCGCGGCGGCGGAGGAGATTCCTGCGAATGCGTGATGGCCGGCGCGCGGGCCTTCGAGAATGTGGGCGATAGCGAGAGGGGCGCGCATTTCGAAGGCGGCTGCGAGAACCTCAAGAGTTGCGTGCGCGGTGGAGCGGCGCTCGAGCAGGATGAAGACCACTCCGCCGCATCCCGAGCCGTAGGGCAGATCGCCGTCGTCTTCGAGAGTAGAGTAGCGCTCTACGACGGGGCCGTTTTCGGTGAGCCACCAAGCGCGCTTGACGACTTCAGCCTCGAGGCATCCGCCGCTGACGGTTCCGGCGCGGCGGCCGTCGCGGGCGAGCAGCATGCGCGCGCCGGGGCGGCGGTAGCTTGAGCCCTGCACTTCAACAACGGTTGCGAGAACGTAGTCGTTCCGGGCGGATTCGAGGTCGCGCCAGAGAGCGAGAATCGGTCCGAGGTCGCTCATGAGTACGGCTTAGATTGTAACGACTTTCGATTGCAGCAAGTGCTCGATGCGGATGGGAAGCTCACGGACCCTGACGCCGGTGGCGTGGTGGACCGCGGATGCGATAGCCGGGGCGACGCCAGCGAGGCCGATTTCGCCGACACCGCGCGCGCCGTACTCGTTGACGATGGGGTCGGGATAGTCCAGATATGTGACATCGAGATCGGGGAGGTCGGCGCAGGTAGTGACGAGGTAGTCAGCGAAGCTGGCGTTGATGGGCTGGCCGGTGCGCGGATCGTGGATGGTCTCTTCAAGCAGGGCCATGCCGACGCCCATGATGGCCGCGCCGAGGATCTGGTTCTTCGCGGGACCCTGGTTGATGATGCGGCCGCAGTCGAAGACGGAGACGATGCGGCTGACACGGATGCGGGCGATATCGGGCTCGAACTCGACTTCAGCGAAGTGCGCGCCGAAGGAGTGCATGGAATATTTCTGCGCCTTGGGGTCCTGGAACGATGGGAATGTTCGCCCGGTTCCCATGATGCTGCTCAGGTCGGCGAGGCGAAGGACTTCTTCAAAGGGCAGACCGTAGGCGGCGGAATCGGCTCCGGGACTGTACGCTGCGCCGACCACCTGCGGCTGGGTTTGCTTGCTGATGACGCGGCCTTCGGCGATGGTAAGGCTGTCAGGATGCGCGCCGTGGAATGGGGAATGCGGCGTGAGGGCTGCAATGTTGAGCAGGCGCTTGACTGCTTCGTTCGCTGCGTCGGTGGCGGCGGGCATCATGGCGCTGGTGACCATCGAACCGCCCGACGTCGGCCCCTCGGGCAGCGACGAATCGCCGAGGAACACGTCGATGCGGTCGAGGGGAACACCGGTCTTGGCGTGGGCGACCTGCGCGAAGAGCGTATAGGTGCCGGTGCCGATGTCCTGCGTGGCGCATCGCACGCAGACGCGGCCGTTGGGGCAGAACTCGAAGGTTGCGGTGCAGGGGATGCGTGCTGCGCTCCACGATGCGCCCGCGACACCCATGCCGACGACCTTTCCGTTGCGGCGCATTGAGCCGACGGCGGGAGTGCGGGTTTTCCAGCCGATTTTTTCCGCGCCGGTAGTGAGGCACTCCTTCCAGTGGCGCGATGAGAAGGGCAGGTTCCTGCCCTCGTCGTGGTCGGCGTCGTTCCTGAGGCGGAACTCGACGGGATCCATGTTGAGCTTGATGGCCAGTTCGTCGATTGCGGATTCGAGAGCGAAGAGCCCCGGAACTGCGCCGGGGCCGCGCATGGGGCACGGAGTGCCGACGGCGCGATGGACGATGGCCGTGGTGACTTCAAGGTTGGGGCAGCTGTAGAGGAACGGCGTCTGCTCGCCGCAGTGCTCGACGAAATCATCGAGCATCGAGGTCTGCGTGTAGAAGTCGTGGCGGATGGCAGTGAGCTTGCCGTCGCGCGTTGCGCCGAGGCGGATGTGCTGTTGCGTGCGCGGGCGATGGCCGACATTGGAGAACATCATGCGGCGGTCGACGCTGAGCTTTACGGGCCGGTTGAGCTGGCGGGCAGCGGCTGCAGCCAGCGTCGCCTGCGGCCAGGGCGAGAGCTTTCCGCCGAATCCGGAGCCGATGAAGCGCGAGATGGTGCGCACGTTTTCTTTGGGGATGCCAAGGACTTCAGACATCACGGTGCGGTGGCTGACGACGCCCTGCGAGCCATCGTAGAGGGTGAGATTTTCGCCGTCCCACACGGCCACGGTGCCGTGCATCTCCATCGGGTTGTGCGTGTGGACAGGCGTGACGTAGGTCTCGTCGATCGTGACCGGCGCATCGGTGAGCGCCTTGTCGGGGTCGCCGCGCTTCCAACTGCTATCGTGCGGACCGTCATAACCGGCGCTGAGATCGGTGCGGACGTCGGGGGCCTGGGATTCGTAGTCGACTTTGATTGCTGCGGCGGCAGCGCGCGCCTGCTCCATGGTTTCGGCGACGACCGCGGCGACGTACTGGCCCCAGTAGTAGATCTTTTCGTCTTCAAACGGAGGGCGGGTTTCGGCCATGCTGCCGTCCTGCTGGCGCGGGAAGGTGCGATAGACGTTTTCGATGTTTCCGTGATGGAGGACGAGCAGCACGCCGGGCATCTTCTCCGCGGCGGAGGCGTCGAGCGAGCGGATGCGGCCGCTGCCGATGGTGGACTGAACGGCTACCGCGTGCACCAGGTTCGGAAAGTGATGATCGCAAGAGTAACGGGCGACCCCGGTGGTCTTGAGTGGCCCGTCGATGCGGGGCACGGCGGCGCCGATGATGTCTGCGCCATGAGGAATTTGTGCCGATGCCATGATCTTCTCCTCCAATTGCGCGGGTCCGGAGACCCGCACTACAGCCGGTCTGGAGACCGGCGGTACATCGGGCTACGTGGTTGCGGTGGCCATCTTGAGTGTGCGAACGATGCAGCGCTTCGCGAGCTCAATTTTGAACGCGTTGTCCTTCTGCGGCTTTGCGTTGGTGAAGGCCGCTTCAGCAGCGCGGCGGAAGTGCTCGGCGTCGGCAGGCTTGCCGAGCAATGCGGCTTCGGCTTCGTGCGAGCGCCACGGCTTTGTGCCCACGCCGCCCATGGCGACGCGAATATGGCGGACGCGGCCGCCTTCGACGCGAGCCACGACCGCGGCCGATGCAAGCGCGAACTCGTAGCTGGCGCGATCGCGGAGCTTGAGGTATACGGAGCGCGCACCGGACACTGGCTTCGGCAGTTCGACGTACGTGACGAGCTCGCCGGGCTCGAGGGCGTTTTCGATGTCCGGCGTGCTGCCGGGGACCTTGTGGAAGTCTGCGAATTGGATGGTGCGCTTGCCCTTTGGGCCTTCGGTGTGGATGACGGCTTCGAGAGCCGCCATGGCAACGCACATGTCGGAGGGATGCGTGGCAATGCACTGATCGCTCGTTCCGAGCACAGCATGCATGCGGTTGTAGCCGTCGATGGCGGCGCATCCTGAGCCGGGCGTCCGCTTGTTGCAGCCGTAGCCGCCGGCAGCGCCGGCGCCGGGTTCGCGGAAGTAGACGCAGCGCGTGCGCTGAAGCAGGTTGCCGCCGGTGGTAGCCATGTTGCGCAACTGCGGCGAAGCGCCGGAGAGGAGAGCCTGTGAAAGAACCGCGTAGCTCTTCTCGACTTCAGGGTGCCAGGCGAGGTCAGAGTTGCGGACCATGGCGCCGATGCGCAGGCCCCCGGCGGGCGTGGGCTCGATCTTGTCGAGGGGAAGCAGGTTGATGTCGACGAGAGCGGAGGGATGCTCGACATTGAGCTTCATCAGGTCGACGAGCGTGGTGCCGCCGGCAATGAATTTTGCTCCCGTGCCCGCGGCCAGGGCTTTTTCGATGCTCGCGGCCTTTGTGTATTGAAAGGTCTGCATGATCGCTCCTTCTTGCGGTCAGGCCCGCGACCGGTCAGGCTCGAGAACGTACCTGGCGGACGGCGGCAACGATATTGGAGTAAGCGCCGCAGCGGCAGATGTTTCCGGCCATGGCGTTCTTGATGTCTTCGTCTGTCGGGCCGATGGGCTCTTTGAGCAGCGCCACGGCGCTCATGATCTGGCCGCTTGTGCAGTAGCCGCACTGGTAGCCGTCGTGCTCGACGAAGGCGGCCTGCATGGGGTGGAGATTGTTGGGCTGGCCGATGCCCTCGATTGTTGTGATCTCATCGCCCTCGTGCATGACCGCGAACGAGAGGCAGCTGTTCACGCGGCGGCCATTGACGTGGACAGTGCAGGCACCGCACTGGCCGTGATCGCAACCCTTCTTGGTGCCGGTGAGGTGGATGCGTTCCCGCAGCGTGTCGAGAAGCGTGGCGCGGGTGTCGAGGCCGGTAAGCTGGTAGTCCTTGCCATTCACGCGCAGGGTTACGGTCGCGGTTGCGGCGGAATCGGGCGCCTCCTGCGCTGCGGGCTCGATTGCGGGTGCGGCGTGTACGAGCGGAGCCGCACCGGCGAGAAGGCCCGTGGCGCCGAGGCCGGAAAGGAACGTGCGGCGGCTGAAATTGGAGTTGGGCGCGCCGGGATTGACCTGCTCAAGGTCGATGGAGTGGCGCTCGGCCATATCTGCGGATGCCGCTTCGTTCTCCGGCTGGGGCGCATTCGATGCGCGCATGGGTTCGGCGCGCTGGCGTAATTGTTCCGCCACGGTGACCTCCTATGGGGAGCCTGGTGCGATCTGGCAGCCGCGGTCCCTGAGCGAACCCGGGGCGGCTCGCTTTAACCGATGGTACTTCGGAGAGATCAAATAAACTACCGGCCGAAGCTGCGGCATTTATCCAGTGCGAAATGCCGTTGCCGCGTTAGTTCGCCGAGACCAATGCGCGATCGCTCTCCGGCGTGACCGAGTTCGGAATGCGAATACGGTCTTCGATCTTGCGATAGTTGGCGATCTTGTGCGTGAGCAGAGAATGCGCTTTTTGAAGAGCAGCAATCTGACCGGCAATGGCCGCCTGATGATCCTCAAGAATCTTGCGACGCTCGATCGAGGTGTCGTCGCCGCGCTCGCGGAGAACGGCGTAGCGCTGCATCTCGCGGATGGGCATGTTGGTGGCGCGCATGCAATGCAGGAAGTGCAGCCAGGCCTCGTCGGCATCGGAATAGCGGCGGTGGCCATTGCGAGCGCGGCCCACGGGTTGGATCAGCCCAACGCGTTCGTAGTAACGCAGGGTGTGCGCCGTCATGCCGCACCGCTCAGCCATTGCTCGAATTGTGTATCCGGCTTCCCTCATACCATCAACCTACTCCTTGAAGCGCGCTCCAAGTCAAGACTTGGATACAATATGGAATTCCATGCTTCAAGGACACTAAGTCTTCTCTTTTGAATGTTATAGGACGTACATCCAGGGGATTTGCAGCGTCGTCTTTACATTTCTTAAGGTTTGCCGGAGAGGCCACCCATGCGGCGCATCCGGACCGTATGATCGTGATGCCGGGCTGGGGGACGAGGAACATGGAGCAGACGGATCGCCGCGCGTACGAAGCAATGCTCGACGTGGCGCTGGAAGAAGCGCGATTGGGATACGAGGAAGGCGGGATTCCGATCGGGGCCGCGTTGTTCCGGCGCGATGGGACCCTTCTCAGCCGCGGACACAACCGGCGCGTGCAGCAGGGAGATCCGAGCGTACATGGCGAAACCGACGCCTTTCGCCGCGCAGGGCGCCAGCGGAGCTACCGCGACCTGGTGATGGTGACGACGCTCGCTCCTTGCTGGTATTGCAGCGGGCTTGTGCGGCAGTTTCGCATCGGCACGGTGGTGGTGGGCGAGAGCCGGACGTTCTCAGGAGGGGTGGACTGGCTGCGGGAGAACGGCGTGACGGTGGTTGACCTGGACAGCTCCGATTGCCGTGAATTGCTCGAGGCCTATATCGCGCAACATCCGGAAGTGTGGAACGAGGACATCGGGGAGGAATGACGAGCGCGTCGTAGAATTCATCCGGAGGATTCATGCAACGCCGCCAGTTTCTTGCTGCTTCTCTTGCTGCTTCCGCCGCGACAATTGCGCGCGAGGCTGCTGCCCAGCGGGCGCACGTTCCGGTTCGCGAATATTACCAGCTGCGCCGCTACCTGCTCGAGAGCGGGCCGCAGGTTTCACTCACCGAGAAGTACCTGAGCGAGGCATTGATTCCCGCGCTGGCGCACCGGGGAATGGGTCCGATGGGAGCATTCCGGGTGGATATCGGCCCCGAGACGCCCGTGCTGTACGTCCTGATCCCGTCGATTTCAGTGGAGGCGCTGGCTGGAATTGATCTTGAGCTCGCGCACGATGACGAGTTCCTGAAGGCCGCCGACCCATTCTGGAGCGCGCCTGCGAACTCGCCGGGATTTGTGCGCGTGGAAGCGTCGCTTCTCGCCTCGTTTACAGGATGGCCGAAGGTGACGCCGCCGCCGGCCGCGGCCAGTCACGGACGGAGAATATTGCAGTTGCGCACGTACGAGAGCCCGAGTCATCGCGATCATGTGCGGAAGGTCGAGATGTTCCATTCGGGCGAGTTCGAGATCTTCAAGGCCGCGGGTTTTCGGCCCGTGTTCTTCGGCGACACGCTGATTGGACCGCGGATGCCGAGCCTCACATACATGCTGAGTTTCAGCGATCTGACGGAGATGGACGCGCTCTGGGACAAGTTCCGCAATGATCCTGACTGGAAGAAGCTCTCCGCGGACCCGAGGTTTGCATACGAGCCAATCGTGAGCAATATCACGAACCTGATTCTGAGCCCGCTGGCGGCTTCGCAAATCTGATTTCGGCGCTCAGGAATTCAGAACCGGCGGGGACGCCTTTCGGCGAGTGGCAAGCAACGCGACAAGTTGAAGCAAGGATTCGTCCTGCTCTCGCGCGGCGGCCACCTGCATTCCGCTGGTTGCGCAAGGGATGGTGACTGCGGGGACTCCTGCGAGCGAGAACGGCGTGGTGTAACGGAGCAGGCGGCGGCGCGTGTCGCTGTGGTCCGCTCCGGCATAGAGGTGCGAAACCGGCGACGCGGGCAGCAGGATGACCTGATGCCGCGCAAACAGCTCGTCCATGCGAGCGAGAAATGCGGCGTGGCGATCACGAAGGGCGGCGATTTCGGAGGGAGCGAGGCGCGCGCCCCACTCGAGCCGCTCGCGGATCAAGGGCTCGAAATGTTCGAAGTGACCTTGGTGAATAGCGGCAGCCTCCGAGGCCTGGATCGGAGCGAATATTTCGCCGGCTTCGGCCCACCAGTCCACGTCGATCCTGGTGGCGGAGAGGCCAAGACGTTGCAACTCGGCGATGGTATCGCGATAGCTCGCGATGATTTCGGGCTCGCAGTCGTGGAGGAATTCTTCGTCGACGAATGCGAAGGTGGCAAACGCAGTTATGGCGGGCTCTTGGCCCGCGGAATCGGAAAAGAAGCCGGCGAGGAGCGGGGCTTCTTCGAGATCGGCGAAAAGAAAGCCCATGGTGTCGAAAGAAGGAGCGAGATGGCCCGCGCCTCGCCAGTTGCCGCGGCCGAGCGAAGCGCGATAACCGGCGAGACCGCAAAGGGCCGCCGGCACGCGGATGGAGCCGCCGGTATCGGTGCCGATGGCCACGACGGCGGAGCCCTCCAGCACGCTGGCGCAAGCGCCCGAGGATGAGCCCCCGGTGAGCAGGGCCGGGTTGGCGGGCTGGAGGCAGTCTCCGAAGTCAGGGTTTTCGCCGGTAATGCCCCAGGCGAGCGGATGCAGGTGGGTCTTACCGGTGATGACTGCGCCGCGCTCACGGAGCCGCTCGACGAGCCACGAATCGAGATTGGCGATGCCGAGGGTCTCGGCATAATAGCGGGTGCCGAAACTTGTGGGGGCGCCGGCGAGGTCGAAGCAGTCCTTGACGGAGACTGGCAGGCCCCAGAGCGTGTCGCGGCCGTCGCCAAATGCTCCGCCTGTGGCGGGCGGATTCTGCTGAACGCGTTCGGATTCGGATCGAGTCCACGCAGCATCCCGCCAAATGTAGGTATTGCGGCCCTGGTTCCGATTGGAATTGGTGAGGGCGGCGTCAGCCAGCCGCGCAGGGTTTGTGAGGTTGTTCGCCAGGGCACTGCGGATCGAGCGGATGGTTCCGAGAGGGGAATCCATAGCGAGCATTGTAGAAAAGCCTCAGCGAGTAGGGGGTCTGCAACCCAAAACCAATTGGATACTGGAATTCCGGACTGGAGCGGACGAAGTGAAGATAGACTGTTCGTCAGTTCCATTGACTCTGAAGAACATGCGTCGCGCGGCGATGGGAGCCGGACAGATCGGGGCGGCACAGATCGGTGGGAACAAGGGGGGAAGTTCACCCGGATGGTTACGCGGATTGCAAAGCTTGCGCTGGTTGCCGCCGTTGCGTCTTATTACACGCTGGTGGTGTTCAACAACATTACCGATTTCGGATCGAACTACGAATTCGTGCGGCATGTGTTGATGATGGATTCCACGTTTCCAGGGAATCACGGACTGTGGCGCGCGATCAACTCGCCGTCGATTCATCTCGTTTTCTACCTGGGAATCATCGCGTGGGAAGCGATTACGGGGGTATTGCTCTGGTGGGGATCGATCGCATTGCTCCGCGCACTGTGCAGGGATGCGCACACGTTCCAATGCGCGAAGCGAATCAGCGTCGCGGGGCTCACCTTGTCGATGCTGATGTGGCTCGTGGCGTTTCTGACGATTGGCGGGGAATGGTTTCTGATGTGGCAATCGCGCCTGTGGAACGGCCAGGACGCGGCATTCCGCATGTTCGCCGTGGTGGGTATCGTATTGATTGTGCTGCTTCATCCGGAGACCGACGCGCAGCTTTGATTCCGCGTGTCGCTTAGACTCAAGAGCATGCCGGTACCCGCTATCATTCTCGCGGCTGGAACAAGCAGCCGGCTCGGGCGACCGAAACAACTGGTCGAAATCGGCGGCGAGACGCTGCTGCAGCGCTCGATTCGCGCGGCGCGTGAAGGCGGCGCGGCACCGGTGCTGGTGGTGCTGGGCGCCCATTTTGACGTGATATGCGCGTCAGTCCGGCATTTGCTCAATGATGTGGTGATGGTGCTCAACGATCGATGGGACGAGGGCATCTCGACGTCGATTCATGCAGGCCTGCGGACGCTTCGCGCAATCGATCGCGATGCGAAGGCCGTGGTGCTGATGACCTGCGATCAACCGCGGCTCACGGCCGGCCATATCGCTGCGCTGATTGAGACCTTTGAAGCGCAGAAACGATCGGCTATTGTGTCGTCGCATTACGCCGGGACGCGCGGGGTCCCGGCGGTCTTCCCTTCCCTGTGCTTCAGTCAGCTTCGTGCCCTGAAGGGCGACAGGGGTGCGCGCAGCCTGCTCATTGATCCGGTCTGCAAGTTGATCGAAATTGAGTTCGAGGGCGGGGAGATCGATATTGATACTGTTGAGGATCTCGCCGCGCTCGAGTAGATTCGGTAATCTTCGTGGTTCGGCCGGGCAGACCGCGCGGCTCGCCTAAGAACAGCCCCTTGCTCTCGAACGCTGATTTCGAGTATTCCTTAGACTCACACCGATCTACCGGAGTCTCCTTTTATGCCCCGCATCATTCGATGTTCCGTGATCCAGGCCTCCACTGCAATTCCGGCCACAGAGCCGATTGCGGAGCAGAAGGGGGCCATGATCGAAAAGCATATGGGTCTGGTCCGCAAGGCTGCGTCCGATGGCGCGCAGATTGTGTGCCTGCAGGAGATATTCAACGGCCCGTATTTTTGCGCGGAACAATCAGTCAGATGGTATGAAGCAACCGAAAAGGTTCCAGGCGGGCACACCCTGAGCGTGATGCAGAAGCTGGCGGCGGAACTGCGCATCGCGATGATCGTTCCGGTGTATGAGGTGGAGCAGGAGGGGATTTTCTACAACACCGCGGCGGTCGTGCATAACGATGGAACGTACCTGGGCAAGTATCGCAAGTCTCATATTCCGCACGTCGCGCCGGGCTTCTGGGAGAAGTTTTACTTTCGGCCGGGAAATCTCGGGTATCCGGTCTTCGATCTTGGATTCGCGAAGATCGGCATATACATCTGTTATGACCGGCACTTTCCCGAGGGCGCGCGGTGCCTGGGCTTGAATGGCGCCGAGATCGTGTTCAACCCGTCGGCGACGGTGGCCGGATTGAGCGAGTACCTGTGGAAGCTGGAGCAGCCGGCGCATGCCGCGGCCAACGGCTACTTTATTGCGGCGATTAATCGCGTCGGCACGGAAGCGCCGTGGAATATCGGCGAATTCTACGGCTCGAGTTACTTTGCGAATCCGCGCGGGCAGATTATCGCGCAGGCTTCACGCGACAAGGACGAGGTGCTCACGGCCGACTTGAACCTGGATGAAATTGCGGAGGTGCGGCGCACGTGGCAGTTCTTCCGCGACCGCCGGCCGGATTCGTATGGACCGCTGGTGGCTTCGTAGATGCGGGCTTGCGTTCTGACGCTCTCGATGAGGAATGAATGAGCATGGCGACATTGCCCGACGATCCGGCGCTGCGGAGCCGCTTCAGCGAGTTGAAGCCGGCGCTTGCGCCGCAGGCGGCCGTGATGGAGGCGAATCGCTGCCTGTACTGCTTCGACGCGCCGTGCACGGCCGCGTGCCCTACGCACATCGACGTGCCGGGATTCATCAAGCGGATTGCGAGCGGCAACCTGCGCGGGTCGGCGTTGAAGATCCTGGATGCGAACGTTCTCGGCGGCAGCTGCGCGCGCGCGTGCCCGGTGGACGTGCTGTGCGAGGGAGCCTGCGTGATGCACCGCTATCATCGGCCGCCGATCCAGATCGCGCTGCTGCAGCGGCATGCTGTGGATGCGTTCCACGCATCGGGCGAGGGGCTTCGCGCTTCGCCAACCGGCGGGGATCTGCGGGTGGCCTGCATTGGAGCGGGGCCAGCATCGCTGGCGTGCGCAGCGGAGCTGCGGCGGCAGGGCGCGTCCGCGACGATTATCGAGCGCAGGCCGCTGCCGGGTGGGCTTAACACCTATGGAGTGGCCGAGTACAAGCTGCGCGCGGCGGAGAGCCTGCGCGAGGTTGAGCTGATCGAGCGTATGGGAGTGGAGTTCAGATTCGGAGAGAGCATCGATTCGGCGGATGCGCTGGACGTACTGGAATCGCAATTCGATTTCATCTTTCTGGGGATGGGGCTTGGGGCGATGCAACGGTTGGGCATTCCTGGCGAGGATGCGGAGGGCGCGATGAACGCGCTCGAGTTGATCGCCGCCTACAAGACCGGCCATCTTCGCGAACTTTCCGGCACGGTGGTGGTGGTGGGAGGAGGCAATACGGCCATCGATGCGGCGAATGCGGCGCGCCGGCTGGGCGCGGAGACGGTGTACATCCTCTATCGGCGAAGCGAGAGCGAGATTCCGGCATTCGATTTTGAATTCGAGCACGCAAAGCAGGAGGGCGTTCAGTTTCTCTGGCAGCGCAAGGCGGTGGCGATCCGGCGCGGGGACCATGGGCGGCTTCTGGTCGAGACGGTGAGAGTGGAAGATGGCGGCAGAGGCTCATTGACGCCGGTAGCCGGATCCGAATTCACGATCGCGTGCGACATGGTTGTACCGGCGATTGGCCAGTCGCCGCTGGCCGAACTGGTGCAGATGTGCCGCAATGTCAAGGTTGAGTCGGGCCGCGTTGTGATTGACCGCGCGACCGGGCGGACAACCAACCCGCGTTATTTTGCGGGGGGAGACTGCGCGAACGGAGGCCGCGAAGTGGTGGACGCGGTGGCAGACGGCAAGCGGGCTGCAATTGCGATGCTTGCCGCTGCGGAGGCGCCCCATGCCTGATCTGCGCGTCCGCAACTTTGCGGGAAGGATTAACTCGCCGAATCCGTTCTGGCTTGCGTCGGCGCCGCCGACAAATACCGGCGAGATGATCATGCGGGCGTTCGACGCGGGATGGGGAGGCGCAGTCTGGAAGACGATCGGCGAGCCGATCACGAACGTGAGCTCGCGCTACTCGGCTGCGGATTGGAACGGCCAGCGGATGATGGGCTTCAACAATATCGAACTCATCAGCGACCGCAGCGTAGAAGATAACCTGCGCGAGATGGCGGAGGTGAAGAAGCGGTACCCGGATCGCGCAGTCATTGCTTCGCTGATGGTTGCCTCGACGCGCGAGGCGTGGCACGAGATCGTGACGCGTACCGAAGATGCCGGCGCAGACGGGCTGGAGCTGAACTTCGGCTGCCCGCACGGGATGAGCGAGCGCGGGATGGGGTCGGCTGTCGGTCAGGTTCCGGAATACACCGAGATGATCACCGCGTGGGTGAAGGAGAAAGCGCGTACTCCGGTGCTGGTGAAGCTGACGCCGAACATCACCGACATTCGCACGATTGCGCGGGCGGCGAAACGTGGCGGGGCCGATGGACTTTCGGCGATCAACACGATCAACTCGATCACGGGCATCGATCTCGATACCTTTACGCCGCGGCCGAACGTGGATGGGAAGAGCTCGCACGGCGGCTATTGCGGGCCCGCGGTGAAGCCGATCGCGCTGAACCTGGTGCAGCAGATCGTGAGCGATCCTGATTTGAATTCGGGGCTGCCGGTCTCGGGCATTGGCGGGATTGGATCGTGGCGCGATGCGGCGGAGTTTCTGCTGCTGGGGTGCGGAACGGTGCAGGTGTGCACTGCGGTGATGCACTACGGGTATCGCATCGTCGAGGACATGATTGAGGGACTCGACAACTGGATGCGCGAGAAGGGATTCGAAACGCTGGATGATTTTCGCGGGCTGTCGGTCGCCCGAGTTACCGAGTGGAAGCATCTCAATCTGAATTACAAGATTGTTGCGCGGATTGACGAGCAGAAGTGTATTGGCTGCGACCTGTGCCACATTGCGTGCTGGGATGGAGCGCACCAGTGCATTCACCTTGATCGTGTGACGGGGCCGGTGGTTGGGCACGTGGAACTGCATCCGATTCCGGCAGAGAAGGAAGTGGCGAGCCGCGCTTCCCTGGCTGTGACTCCGGTGACGCGCAAGGAGCGCGCGGCGGCATTCGTGCAGGGGCCGTATCCGACGCCGTTCGAGCGCATTCCGCGCGTGGATGAAACGGAGTGCGTTGGTTGCAACCTGTGCGCGCTGGTTTGTCCGGTGGACGAGTGCATCACGATGGTGCGGGTGCAAAACGGGCTGCCGTCGGAGACGTGGGAAGAGCGGACGAAAGGCGCGAACTGCACGACGGAGTTCCCGGGCTGAGATGAGAATTCTTATTCAGAATGGAACGGTCGTTAACGCGGACTCGACGGCCAGGACCGATCTGCTGATCGACGGGGCAACCATTAAAGAGGTTGGCGCGGGGATTCCGGCATCGGGGGCAGAGACGGTTGTGGACGCGACGGGGTTGCTGCTGCTGCCGGGCGGCGTGGATGCGCATACGCATCTCGATATGCCGTTCGGCGGAACGACTTCGGCAGATGACTTCGAGACGGGCACGCGGGCGGCGGCGATCGGCGGGACGACGACGATTGTGGACTTCGCCATCCAGGCGCGCGGGACGAAGATGCGGACGGCGCTCGATACGTGGTGGAAGAAGGCCGAAGGGAAAGCGTGCATCGATTACGGCCTGCACATGATCGTGACGGACCTGCCCGATGCCGGCCTCGAAGACATGGACGACATGGTGCGCGAGGGCGTGGCCAGTTTCAAACTGTTCATGGCCTACCCGAACGTGCTGATGGTGGATGACGCCACGATCTTCAAGGCGCTGAAGCAGACGGCGAAGAACGGCGCACTCGTCTGCATGCATGCGGAGAACGGATCTGTCATTGACGTGATTGTGCGGCAGGCCTTGGCGGAAGGGAAAACCGCTCCGATCTATCACGCGCTCACGCGGCCAACACGCGCGGAAGCCGAGGCCGTGCACCGGTCGATCGCGATGGCGGAGATGGCTGGAGTGCCGGTGTATATCGTGCACCTCTCGAGCGAAGACGCGCTGAACCAGGTGCGCGAGGCGCGCGACCGCGGGTTGCCGGCGTTTGCCGAGACGTGCCCGCAGTATTTGCTGCTTTCGATTGAAGACAACATGCTCGAAAAAAACGGGGCGGACAAAGGCTGGGAGGGCGCGAAGTATGTCTTTACGCCGCCGCTGCGCGAGAAGCGCAACCAGCCGAAGCTGTGGGATGGGTTGCGGACCGACAATCTGCAGGTGGTTTCCACGGATCATTGCCCGTTTTGTTTTGAGGATCAGAAGGCGCTGGGTAAGGACGATTTTACAAAGATTCCGAATGGCGGGCCGGGGATCGAGAATCGGCTGCAGCTTCTGCACCATCATGGTGTGGGGACGGGCAATCTTACGCTGAACCGGTTTGTGGAGATAGTTTCGACGGCACCGGCGCGGATCTTCGGGATGTATCCGAAGAAGGGCGTGCTTGCGGCGGGCAGCGACGCGGACATTGTTCTGTGGGATCCGAATGCCGAGTACACGATCACAGCGGCGACGCACCATATGCGCGTCGATTACTCGATGTTCGAGGGGTTCAAGGTGCGGGGGAATGCGCGGGATGTTTATTCGCGCGGCGAGCTGATTGTTTCGAAGGGGCAATTTATTGGAAAGCCGGGCCGCGGGAATTACTTGCGGCGCGAGGCGCGCGGCGGGGCGTGGAAGTGATCCCCTTGTTTCATTTGGAGGTTTGAGTTGAGCGTTGCCGATCCATCTTTGTCTAACCGGGATCTCGCGCCCGTGCCGCCTGAGAGGCGCACCTGGACGACGTACAACTACATCGCGCTGTGGTTCTCCATGTCGATGGAGATCACGACGTATCAGCTTGCGTCGTCGCTGATTGCCAAGGGAATGGACTGGAAACAGGCGCTGGGGACGGTGCTGCTGGGGAACCTGATCGTGCTGGTTCCGATGCTCCTGAATGCGCATGCGGGGGCGAAGTACGGGATTCCGTTTCCGGTGTTCATTCGCGCGCCGTTCGGGGTGCGGGGGGCGAACATTCCGGCGATTCTGCGGGCGGTGGTGGCTTGCGGTTGGTTCGGGATCCAGTCGTGGATCGGCGGGACGGCAATTCACGCGATGCTGGCGGTGATTGCGCCGTCGATAGCGGGTTCGGCTGGGGCGGAGTGGGCGTGCTTCCTGGGTTTCTGGCTCCTGAACATGGCGGTGGTGTGGCACGGCGTGGATTCGATCCGGAGGCTGCAGGCGTTCGGGGCGCCGTTCATGTTCGTGATGGCGGCGATGCTGCTGATCTGGGTGCGGATGAAGGCGGGGAGCTTTGGATCGATGCTGTCGACTCCGAGCCAGTTCCATTCGACGCATGAGTTCCTGGTGGTGTTCTTTCCGTCGCTGACGGCGATGGTGGGGTACTGGGCGACGCTGGCCTTGAATATTCCAGACTTCACGCGGTACTCGAAGTCGCAAAGCGCGCAGTCGTGGGGGCAGGCGTTCGGGCTGCCGGTGGCGATGGCGCTGTATACATTTGTCGGCATTTCTGTAACGTCGGCCTCGGCGGTGATGTTCGGGCACCCGGTGTGGAACCCGATCACGCTGATCGGGATGTTTCACCAGCCGGTGGTGGCGTTCGTGGCGATGATCGCTGTTCTGATTGCGACGCTGAACGTGAACATCGGGGCGAACGTGGTGTCGCCGTCCAATGATTTCTCAAACCTTTATCCGCGGCTGATCAGCTTCAGGACCGGCGGGTTGATCACGGGTTTTCTGGGACTGGCGATGTGCCCGTGGAAGCTGCTGGCGACGCCGGACGCTTACATCTTTGGGTGGCTGGTGGGTTATTCAGGGCTGCTGGGGCCGGTGGCGGGGATCATGGTGAGCGACTACTTCCTGATCAGGAAGACTGAACTCGACCTGCAGTCGCTATATCACCGGGACGGGGTTTACTACTACGCGAAGGGGATCAACCCGCGGGCGGTTGCGGCGCTGGCGCTCGGGGTGGGAGTCGCGCTGATCGGGAAGGTCGTGGAGCCGCTGAGGTTTCTCTACGATTATGCGTGGTTCGTGGGTTTCTTCGTGGCGGGGGCTTGCTACGTGGGACTGATGCGGATGGCCGGAGCGGCGGAGCCGGTTGTGACGGGCAGTCAAACGATGGGAATCAGGGATTAGGAACCAGGGGGTCCTTCGAACTGTCACAATCATGGGCTCGCGGGCTACATCTTTACGTGGCCCGCATGTTCCCATCGTGCTAGATTCTTAACGTTCACATTCAGGGGCCCGGTCAGGACGCAACCTCAGCCGATGCGAGGGGGTCTCATGAGACGGCAAGCCGCTCCGGCAACAGTTCTGTTGCTCCTTCTTTCCTCGATCACATGGCTTTCCCCGATCGCGTGGAGCCAGGAACTCTCGAAGAGAATCACCAACCAGGACGTCATCGACATGGCGGGCATGGGGCTCTCGGACGACGTCATCATCGCCAAGATCCGCTCCGCCAGCGCGGGTGGGACGCTGCAGTTCGATACCAGCGTCGATGGCCTGAAGGCTCTCAAGGCGGCGAAGGTTTCTGACGAAGTCATCAAGGTGATGATCAATCCCGCGCCGCCAGCAGGCCCGGTAGTAGTGGCGGCCGCGCCGATGACGAACGACCCGAACCTGCCGCCCCCGGAAGTCGGCGTGTACTGGAAGAATGGCGGGGCGTTCACCCGCATCGAGGGGCAGGCCATCAGCCAGGCCAAGGTGGGCGGCAAGGCCGGCAGCATGTTCACCTACGGCATGCGCAATGAGCACTGGGACGCGTATCTCGACGGCCCGCAATCGAAAAACGTGGTGAACGAACACTTGCCGGTTTTCTACATCTACGTGCCCGATGGCGCGAGCGCCGCGGACTTCGCGCTGATCAGCCTTGAAAGGAAGAGCAACCGGCGGGAGTTCCAGATAGGAAGCTTCGGCGGCATCACGGGCGGCAAATCGGGCGTGAAGCGGGACAAGGAGATCGCGTTCGACGCGGAGCATGTCGGGATCAGGACGTACAAGGTGAAGCTCGCCGGGGACATGAAGCCGGGGGAGTACGCATTCTTCATGGGAACCGGGCAGCAGGCGACAATGGCCGGCGGTTCGAGTGGCGGGGCGCGGTCGGGCGGCGCGGCTGCGGGAAGAGTGTACGACTTCAGGATCCCTGAGTGACGCGGCGGGGGCGACCGCTTCTGCCTGCGATCGCGGGCGCCCGGAAACACTGGTCGCAATGACCCTGTGCCGGGGACGAGCAAACTGCGCCTTCCCCTCTGTACAAATTGCGAGTACCGGACTCGGGCATTTTGGCGAATACTGCCCTCATAATGGGTTGCCATCTGCGCCGCAGATCAGGCTACCGTATTGAAAGTCAATCCCGCGCATGAGAGTCGCGCATCTGCCGCCTTGGTTCGCACATTATCGCAATCCAATGGAGGCAGTTATGAGGCGAATCAATTTTGTATCTTTAGCGGTGTTTGTTCTTGCCGGTACGATGGCCTGGGCGCAGGACGCGCCAAAGGCGGAACTATCGTTTGATTACTCGTTCGCGCGCTACGCGCCGAGCGCTTCCTACACGCAGGGGCACAGCCTGAACGGCGGCGGCGGCAGGTTCACCTACAACGTGAATAACTGGCTCGGCCTGGCGGCGGATTTTCAGGGATATAACAGCAACACCAACAAGTTCGTGGTTCCTCCGAACACTTACTTTCCTGGCGGGGCGGCAGGGACGGCATCGGGAAACCTGTTCACATACCTGTTCGGGCCGGTGTTGAAGTATCGGTGGGAAGGAGTGCGGCCTTATGCCGATCTGCTGTTCGGCGCGGCGCATTCGAGCGTGTACGGCAATGCGTTCAAACAGATTTGCCAGCCGGTTGCGGGAACCTGCTCGTTCAGCAGCTCGCCAAACGGCGATGCGTATGCGATGAGCATCGGCGGAGGGATCGATTTCCCGCTCAACCAGCGGATCGACCTCAGAATTGGTGAATTCGATTACCTCTATACGCGGTTTACGAACCAGTTCACGAATGCGGGCCAGAATAACTTCCGCTACCTGGGCGGCCTGAATATCAACCTCGGACAGCCGGCTTCACAGCCGCGGGCGAGTAACGCCGGCAGCGGAGGCACAACAAGCGGCACATATTGATTCCCGGGCACTGGTTCGTATTTTCTTGACCCATTTTGCCACTGGGAGTGCGAGGAAGCCGCGCTGCTGCTTCCTTGCATGGGGCAGTTCTGCGCGCCCGGTCTCGAGGGTCCGAGACGGGCCAGGGATCGCGTTCAGGAGGCGCGCGGCAGCTGCTGCGGCGCCGGGGCGGAGTAGGCCTCCTGTGGGGGTTTCCTTGAACCGGGGATGACGGAGAGGAAGACTCCGGTCTTGGGAAGGTGAATGGGTTCGGGTTCGCGATCAAGCCAGGGGGCGATGCGGCCGGTGTGTTCGGCGCTGGCACACGAACGGCACGTCGCGTCGCTGCAGATGGCGCGGCAGGATTCACAGTACCACGCCTGATCGAGCGGGATCGCGCAGTAGTCAGCGGGCCGGGGGAGGGCCTGATGCCTCATGACTGTATCCCTGAACTTGAGTTTACGTGGTTTTGTCTGCTACCGGACCTAGGGAATGTGCTAGGGCGGCTTCATACCGGTGGCATCTTGAACCGCCGGGAAACCACTGCAAAGAACGACGGCGAGTTGGCTACTCGGTCCTCAGGGTTTGGGCGGGGTTGATGGAGGCGGCGCGGCGCGCGGGGATGGCTCCCGCGATAACGGCGGCGGCGAGGAGGACGGCGATGGAGCCGGACATGACTCCGAGACCGACACTCGAGATCAGGTAAAGCTGGGACTTGATGAGGCGGATGCAGAAGTATGCAATGGGCGCGCCGAGGATGAGGCCGACGAGGGCCTGGAGCATGGCGGAGCGCATGACCATGCGGATCACGCTCGCCTTCTCTGCCCCGAGCGCCATGCGGATGCCGATTTCCGGGGTGCGCCGGACGACGGTGTAGGAGGTGACGCCGTAGAGGCCGAGGGCGGCGAGCAATAAGGCAAGAGCCCCGAAGAGCATGGTGAGGCGGGCGAGGAGGCGGTCTTCAGTGAACTGGTCGTGGATCTGAGCTGCGAAAGTCTGGAATTTGACGATGCTGAGGTTGGGATTGATGGCGGAGAGCGTGCGGCGCGCGAGCTCTTCCATGTCAGGCACCGGCCGATCGGTGGCGAGGACAATGGCTTTCGAGTAGAGGCTGGTGTCTTTGTCGATGGGGTCTGTGTCGCTGGCCTCGCGCTGCATGAGCGCGGCGAAGAACATGGGGTGGTCGTCATCGCGCGCGTCGGTGTAGGCGGTGTCGTCCACGACGCCGACGATTTGAAAATCGTTGACGTGTTTGGGGCCGCCGAAGTGCTGACCGATGGGGCTCTCGCCGGGCTTGAAGAAATCTTTCACAAAGGTCTTGTTGACTACGGCGACGGTGGTGGAAGAGGGCGTGTCTTCTAGGCCTATATTGCGGCCGGCGAGAACGCGGGTGCCTACCGAATCAAAGTATTCGGGACTGACGCGGATGACGGAGGCGGAGCGGTGCGGGTCGGGCTTGCCCTGGACCATGACGCTCCACTGGTCGTTGTTGTCTTCCATGGGCGTGTAGCTCGAGATGCCAACTTTCTCGACGCCGGGGATCGAGTGAAGGCGGTCGGTGATGGTGCGGTAGAGGTCGCCGACCTGGGATGGCAGGTATCCGGCGGTCTGGGGATCGATGTGGATGATGGATCGGTTGCTTGCGTCGAGGCGGAGATTGATGTGCTGGAGCTTACTGAGGCTCTGAGCGAAGAGGCCCGCGCCGACCAGAAGAACCAGGGACAGTGCGGCCTGGAAGACGACCAGTGAGCGTTGAAGGATCGACGCTCCGGAGGCGGTGGAGCGGGCGCCGCTGCGGAGAGCGTCGGCGGGCTCGGAGCGCGAGGCCATCCACGCGGGGGCGATGCCGAAGAGGATGCCGGTAAAGAGCGAGAGGCCGAAGGCGAATGCGAGAACCTCGAGCGAGGGGCTCGCGTGAATGGGCATGTTGCGAGCGCCGGGAAAGGCGAGGGCGAGGAGCATTCGGGTTCCCGCGTAGGCGACGGCGAGACCGGCGAGACCGCCCAGAGCCGAAAGAAGGACGCTTTCAGTAAGCAGCTGGCGCACGATGCGGCCGCGGGCGGCGCCGAGGGCGGTACGCACGCTCATTTCGGTTTTGCGCGCTACGCCGCGGACGAGCAGCAGGTTGGCAATGTTGGCGCAGGCGATGAGCAGGACGAGGCCGGAGGCAGCCATGAGGAGCAGAAGGTGGCTGTTGTAGTCCTCCTGCATGGCCTGGATTCCGCCGCCGCCGCGGGTGAGGATGACGCGTGCTTTCTTAAGCTGCGTTTTCTGTTCCTGCGAGCTGTAACGCGGGGTCGTTGCGAGCTGTTGATGCAGGAGGGTGGTGACTTTCTGCTGCAACTGCGCCTTATCGATGCCGGGCTTGAGGCGGCCGATGATGTAGAGCCACTGCGAGTCGGAGTTGTAGACGTAGGAGACGTTGGCGATTGCGGGCATGCTTGCGATGGGGAGATAGAACTCGGGCGGCGTAGTGAGCATGCGGTCGCCGTAGAAGCCCGCGGGTGCGATGCCGACGACGGTGACGGACCTGGTGTTGATGCGGAACGTAGAGCCGATGATGGAGGGGTCGCCGTTGTAAACGGTCTTCCACGTTTCGTAGCTCATGACGGCAGTGAAGGGGGCGTCGGACGTGTCGTCGCGGTCGACGAGCAGACGGCCCGCGGGCGCGGAGAGGCCAAGGGTACGAAAGTAGTTGCCGGAGACGAATTCGCCCATGACGGCGCGGGCAGGCTGATCGGAATCGTCGCGGCGCGCGGCGACTGGGCGATAGGCGAAGCCGGCCTGGATGGCGGCGAGCGAGTCGAACTCGGGCAGGTTGTCGCGGAAGTACTGGTAGCTGGCGGTGGTGAACAGGGAGTAGTCGCCGTTGTCGCGCATTCCCATGCCGACGCAACAGGAATTGTCATTGCCGAGGCGGACAAGCGATTTGGGATCGGCGACGGGGAGGTTGCGGAGCATGATGGCGTTGAGCAGCGTGAAGATAGCGGCGTTCGCGCCGATGCCGAGGGCGAGTGTGGCGATGGCGACGATCGTAAATCCTGGCGACTTGCGGAGCATGCGCGTGGCGTAGCGCAGATCGGCGAGGAGCGTTTCGACGAAGGGCAGGCCTTCTTCAGCGTGGTAGCTCTCGCGGAGCGGCTGGACGGCGCCGAGCTTGAGGATGGCCTGGCGGCGGGCCTCTGCGGGCGGCATCCCGGCCCGGAGGTTCTCTTCGATCTGAAGCGCGATGTGCTGGTCGAGTTCTTCGCGGAGGCGCTGGTCGTTTCGCGAGCCGGTGGAGGCGTTGCGGAGGCGGGCCAGAAAGCGATTCAGCAATCTCATGAGAGGCTCTCTTCGGTGGCGTTGAGAAAGCGGGCCATGATGTCGGCGGTCTGCTGCCAGTCTTGCGTCTCGGACTGGAGTTGGCGGCGGCCGGCGCGGGTGAGGCGGTAGAAGCGGGCGCGGCGATTGTTTTCCGATGCTCCCCAGTCAGAGGCGACGGCGCCTTCCTGCTCGAGGCGGAGGAGGACGGGATAGAGGGTGCCCTGGTTGACGGAGAGCAGGTCGCCCGAAATCTGCTCGATGCGGCGGGCGATGCCCCAGCCGTGGAGGGGGCCGAGAACGTCGAGGGTCTTTAGAACCATGAGGGCGAGAGTGCCTTGCTGGACGTCGGCTTTTTTCATTGGGCGCGGGTTCCTTTGGGTTTCCAACAGAAGGGTTACACATTTCCTTTGGGAAAGCAACAGGGGGGGCGAGACGTTTTTGTCGGGTTGTTGTTTCCCGGGTCCCCAAGTGCGAGGGACCGGGGGCACCCGGGCATTATTGGCATCTAAGGTGATGTGCCGGATGGCGTTGTGGTTGAGTTGGGCTTCAACAACATTCGGCCGGGGGCCGGGTTGAATTGGGCATTGGCGTAGCTGGTTCCGGATTCCGGCTGTGGTTCCGGATTTGGGGCATTGGTTGAGGGTTGCACGATTTTTCCGGCCGGGGAGGATGGACGGTTACGCAGTAGAATGAGGCATACGGATGACAAAGACTCCTCATGCGGCTATCGCGCAGATGGCCCGCGATGCGCGGGGGGCCGAATCTCGGAAGGGTGAGGATTCGGGGGCTCACAATGGGCCGATCATCCGCGTGGAGCACCTCGAGAAGACGTATAGGACGGCGCGCGGACCGCTGACGCTGTTCAAAGACCTGGAACTGGTTGTGGCGCCGGGAGAAATGGTCGCCATCGTGGGCCAGTCGGGCGCGGGAAAAAGCACACTTTTGCACATCCTCGGTGCTCTTGATGCGCCGTCCGCAGGGACGGTATACTGCGCGTCAATCGACGTGGCGACACTCAGTTCGCGGCAGGCTGCGGCCTTCCGCAATAAAGAAATCGGGTATGTATGGCAGTTTCACTACCTGCTGCCGGAGTTTACGGCGCAGGAGAATGTGGCGATGCCGCTGCTGGCGCGAGGCGAGACGAGGCGCGAGGCGATGACGGTGGCGGCGAACTGGCTGAGAGAAGTGGGTTTGGAAGAACGGCGCGACCATCGTCCCGGGGAGCTTTCGGGCGGCGAACAGCAGAGAGTGGCGCTGGCCCGAGCGCTGGTGAATAATCCCCGGCTGCTGTTGGCCGATGAACCCACCGGGGACCTGGACGAGGCGACAGCCGGGCAGGTTTTTGACCTTATCGAACGCATCCACGCGAACCACGGACTGACGTCGACCGTGGTGACGCACAACATGGACCTGGCGCGGAGATGCACGCGCGCTATGCACCTGGAGGCCGGCAAGCTGGCCCAGTTTACGTTTAAGTAGCAGATTTGGAACAGAAATCGGGGCCGGAAAAAGCAGCATTCCGGCAACAAAATGAGTCGAATAGGAGTAGGGGGTATTTGGCCTGGCATTTGACCCCCACCGGGCCAAAGAAGTTGGATGGGAGCCCCGAGGCAACGGGAATGCGAAGGGGCGACGCGGAAAACCTTCCGGAACCATCTCAAAGGGCTGTTCTCAGGCAGGTAAGGATTGATCGAGGCCTGGGGCGGCGCAGTTTCGGACGGGCACGGCAGGCGGGCTGAAGCCGGAAGCGGGGTCCCCAGCGACAGGAATTAGTCGATGGGGTGCCGATTCACCGGACGGCCACACCGGACGATGGCCTGGGGCACAGGGAGAACACAATGTTCGAACGTTATACGGAGAAGGCCAGGCGCGTGATTTTCTTCGCGCGGTACGAGGCCAGCCAGTTTGGGTCGCCCTACATTGAGACGGAGCACCTGCTGCTGGGACTGCTGCGAGAGGACAAGGCGCTGACAAACCGGTTCCTGCGCTCGCATGCATCGGTGGATTCGATTCGAAAACAAATTGAAGCGCACACAACGATCCGGGAGAAGGTGTCGACGTCGGTCGATTTGCCTTTATCGAATGAATGCAAGCGGGTTCTGGCGTATGCGGCTGAAGAGGCCGAGCGGCTGGGGCACAAGCACATCGGAACGGAGCACCTGCTGCTGGGGCTTCTGCGCGAGGAGAAGTGCTTTGCGTCGGAGATCCTGCAGGAGCGCGGGCTGAAGCTGGCGCAGATTCGCGACGAGCTGGCGCGGGTGACGCAGGAGAAGGCGCCTGCGCAGCAGCGGCAGCGGGAGTCGAGCTTGCTGGCGGAGTTCAGCCGCGATTTGACGCAGGCGGCGATGGATGGGCAGCTCGATCCGCTGGTGGGCCGCGATGGCGAGCTCGAGCGCGTGGTGCAGATCCTTTGCCGGCGGACGAAGAACAACCCTGTCCTGATCGGCGAGCCGGGCGTGGGCAAGACGGCGATTGTGGAAGGGCTTGCGCAGAGGATCGCGGACGGCGAAGTGCCGACTTTCCTGGCGGACAAGCGCGTCCTGGGGCTTGACCTGTCGCTGATTGTTGCGGGCACGAAGTACCGCGGACAGTTTGAAGAGCGGCTGAAGACGATCATGAAGGAACTGATGGAGAACCAGAACTCCATCATCTTTATCGACGAGCTGCACACGCTGGTCGGGGCGGGATCGGCCGAGGGATCGCTCGATGCTGCGAATATCCTGAAGCCCGCGCTGAGCCGCGGCGAGATCCAGTGCATCGGGGCGACGACTCCGGCGGAGTACAGGAAGTCGATCGAGAAGGACCGGTCGCTGGAGCGGAGGTTCCAGGCGGTGAAGGTGCCGCCTCCGAACGAAGCCGACGCGGTGAAGATCATCATGGGGATCAAGGACCGGTACGAGAAGTTCCACGCGGTGAGCTACACGGACGCCGCGATCGAGTTCGCAGTGGCGCACTCGAACCGGTATATTCCGGACCGTTTCCTTCCGGACAAGGCGATCGATTTGATCGACGAGGCGGGGGCGCGCGTGAAGCTGCGCCAGACTTCCCTTCCCGACGAGATCACCGAGGTGCAGAAGCGGATCAAGTTCATTGTGCACCGGATGGATTCGGCGATTGCGAACCACGAGTTCGAGAAGGCGCGGTTTTACTCGGATGAGGAGCGCAAAGAGCGGGAGACGCTCCGTGCGCTGCGTGACAAGTACCACCTGGATGACTCGGCGGCTGGGATCGTGGGCCGCGAGGACATTGAAGAGGTGGTGAGCCGGTGGACTGGCGTCCCGGTGACGAGCATCAAGGAAGAGGAGACGCAGAAGCTGCTGCGGGTTGAGGAAGAGCTGCACAAGCGCGTGATCTCGCAGGACAAGGCGATCAGCGCGCTGGCGCGGGCGATCCGGCGGTCTCGTGCTGGTTTGAAGTCGCCGCACAGGCCTATTGGGAGCTTCCTGTTCCTTGGTCCGACGGGCGTGGGCAAAACAGAAATGGCGCGGACGCTGGCGCAGTTCCTGTTCGGAAGCGACAAGGCGCTGATCCGGTTCGATATGTCGGAGTTCATGGAGAAGCACTCGGTGTCGAAGCTGATCGGTTCGCCGCCAGGGTACGTGGGATACGAGGAGGGCGGGCAGCTTACGGAGCGCGTGAAGCGGTCGCCTTATTCGGTTGTGCTGCTGGACGAGATCGAGAAGGCGCACCCGGACGTGTTCAACCTGCTGCTGCAGGTGTTTGAAGACGGCCAGTTGACCGATGGGCTTGGCAACACGGTGGACTTCAAGAACACGATCCTGATCATGACGTCGAATATCGGCGCCAAGTACCTGGTGAAGGAGAAGAAGTCTCTCGGCTTCCATGGCGACAGCGAAGAGCAGATCAGCGAGACGGTGGAAAAGAACGTGATGTCGGAGGTGAAGAAGGCGTTCAATCCGGAATTCCTGAACCGCCTCGACGAGACGATCCTCTTCCAGTCGCTTACGGATGCCGACCTGATCCAGATCGTGGAGTTGCTGGTGCAGCAGTTGAACACGAACCTGGCGCAGAAGGCGATCACGATCTCGGTGAGAGAGGATGCGAAGCGGTGGATCCTCGATAAAACTCTCGTGGACCGCAGCTACGGGGCCCGGCCTCTGCGGCGAGCGCTGCAGCGGTACGTGGAGGATCCGCTGTCGGAGGCGATGATCGCGGGGCACATACCGGAGCGGCCGGCATTCCTCGAGGTCTACCTCGACAACAACCAGCTGTTCTACCGGCCGGTAAGCGCGGACGATGGCGGCACGGAGGAGAAAGCGGCCGGAGTGCTGCTGTTCAGCAACTAACCCTAACTCAAAGCATGCAAACGCCCCGGCTCCTGCCGGGGCTTTTGCATGTTGCCGGGACTTACGCCTCGCGGGCGATGCTGATGACGGTCAGGTCGTCGTTCTGGCCGTGCTGCTGGGCGACGGCGGCGACGCTGGCGGCGGAGGCCCCCTCGTGCAGAAGGGATTCGACTCGGGGAAACCCGAGGAGCGCGCCCTGCGGATTACGGGCTTCGGGAATTCCGTCGGTGAGGAGGACGGCGCGATCGCCGATGCGCATTTCGAGGGTGGTGTGCGCGTAGGTTGCGGATTCGGCCAGGCCGAGCGGCAGGGAGCCGGGAAACGGGAGCTCGGCGCCGTTGAGATAGAGCGGAGGATGGCCGGCGTTGGCGAGTGCGAGATGTCCTCCATCTTCAAGCCGGACCACGATACAAGTGGCGAAACCGCCGTGGGTGCGGCCAAACGTTCGGCGGTTGATTTCGGCAAGGATTTCGGCGGGCTCCTCGGTAAAGCCGGTGACGGCGGTGACCATTCCGACCAGCATGGAGACGATCATGGCGGCGCGAAGGCCCTTGCCGCTGACGTCGCCGACGACGATGAGCGTTCGGCCGCTGGGGAGCGAGATCACCTGGAAGAAGTCGCCACCGACCTCCGCGGCGGGGCGGTAGACACTTTCAATGGCGTAGCCTCTGACCGGGGGCAGGGCTTCAGGAACCATGATGCGCTGGATCTCGCGCGCGGCGGCCATTTCGCTTTCGAGGGTGGCCTTCTCGGTCTGGATGCGGATGTAGCGGCGGCCTTCATTGATGGAGGTGAAGATGAATCCCGTGTATCCCAGGCAGGCGCAGACGATGATGGCGGTGCCGTCGAAAGCAAGGCGGCTATGGAGGCGGCCGGGACCGGCGGCGCTCAGGCTGGTGAACCAGCGCTCTTCGTGAAGGAAATTGGCGATCAGCGTCATGCAGACAGCCTGGGTTACAAATATGATCGGAAAGGCCTTCCAGAACTTGCGCTGCAGGCGGATGCCGGAGGCGGCGTATAAGAGGGCGAACGCACCGGTAAGCACTGCGGTGACGGCGAAGCGCATCGGAGGCGTGCGGCCCATATTGATGACGTCGTTGGCAACCTCGATGCCGACGAAGACAAAGAAGACAGCGAGAAGGAAGATGATCTTGGATTTGAGCGGAGTGCTTTGCCAGGCGTTGGGAGCATCCATTGAAGTGCGAATGACCTCCTGAAGTTAAAGCACCTGCGAGGGGATGGCCGATCTTGTCGAATCGCGGCGGACAGTGAAACTTGGAACATGACGCGCGCAATGCCAGCGGGACCTGGCGATACAAGGAAGTGCCGGTTCGGGTCGGCTTTGTCTGGATTGTACTCCGGGGGTTTGAGCGGGGCCGGAAGTGCGGTAGAGTGTTCGCAATGAATCCCGACAATCCAGGCGGCTCTGAAACCGAGATCGGTGAACTGCGGCGGCGCGTGGAGCGGCTCGAAGACGCGCTTACGCGGCAGGGAATTCTGGATCCACGATGGGTCCGGAGCGAGTCTGCGAGCACGGCCGCGCGTGAAACCGCCCCCGTGAAACCGGAAACCCCGGCGGCCTCCGCGCAGTTGCCGACGGAGCCCGTTCAGGCGCAAGCGGATGCGCGAACCGCTCCCTGGGTACCGGCGGCAGGTGGGCCACGCGTGTCCACGCCGATGTTTCAGAGTATCGATCGGGTCAAGGAGTCGCGCAGGCCTGGCGAGGAGCGCTCGCTCGAGAGCCGGATCGGATCGCAGTGGTTCAACCGCATCGGCATTCTCGCGGTACTGATCGGGATGGCGTGGTTTTTGAAGTTCGCATTCGACAACCACTGGATTGGACCCGCGGGGCGCGTGCTGATCGGGCTTGTCGCAGGCGCGGCGCTTATTGCGTGGTCTGAACGGTTCAGGGCGAAGGGCTATGCGGCGTTCAGTTATTCGCTGAAGGCGCTGGGCAGCGGGATTTTGTATCTGTCGTTGTGGGCAGCGTTTTCTGTTTACCAACTATTGCCGGGGACAGCGGCGTTTGGCGCGATGGTGGCGGTGACCGCGTTCAACGCGTTCCTGGCATGGATGCAGGACTCGGAGTTGCTGGCGGTGTATGCGATCGCGGGCGGGTTCAGCACGCCGCTGCTGGTTTCGACAGGCGAGAACCACGAAGTTGCGCTGTTCAGCTACATGCTTCTGCTCGACGTGGCCGTGCTGGTGCTTGTCGCGCTCAGGCCGTGGTCGCGATTGCTGTTCGGGGCGTTCACGGGCACGGTGCTGTACGCGGTGGCATGGGCGGCTGAGTTTTACTCGCGGGGACAGGTGGAGCGCACGGCGATTTTCTTTGCGTGCTTCTATCTTGTGTTTGCGCTTGCTCCGCGCCTGGTGCTGATCGGAGGCGCCGAGGAGCAGGATTCCGAGACACGGGGAACGGCGTGGGATGGGCTGGTTACGGTTGCCATGCCACCGCTGACGGCGGCGATCGGGTTTCTGGCGTTTTACGGATTGCTGGATTCAATCGGAGCGGAATGGGCGCACCCGTGGCTCGCTGTGGCGTTCGCGGCATTCTATCTTGTGCTGCTTCGCATGCCGGCGAGCGGGCGGTGGCGGCGCGCGACGGCTCTCGCTTCGCACCTGCACCTCGCAACCGCGGTAGTGTTTTTGACGATTGCGATTCCGCTGAAGGCGTCGGGGCGATGGATCACTATTGGATGGCTCGCCGAGGGGGCGGCGCTGATCTGGGTGGCGCGGCGCACGCAGTCGTTGCTGCTGCGCGCTCTCGCGGAGATCTGCCTGGTGCTGGCGCTGGCCGCTCTCGTCACAGTGAACCCACCGGCTTCGCTCACGCCTGTTTTCAATCAGCGGTTCGCGGCGTACGTTGTGGCGATTGCGGCTTTCGCGATTGTCGCGTGGCTTGCGGCGCATGCCGAAGCGGAAGAACATCGCGACGCGGTTCTGAGCTGGCCAATCATCGCAGCGATCTCGGGACTGCTGATCAATGCGCTGATTCTTGCGGCGATCGCGCTGGAGATTCATGCCTACTGGTGGAGCGTGCGCTGGAATGGGCAGTGGGAGCAATACGATGCGTTCAGGATGGACGCGCAGTTCACCTACTCGGCGTTCTTCATGGCGTTCGGCGCGATTCTGCTGGCGCTGGGATTCTCGCGGCGGTTGGCGTTCCTGCGATGGCAGGCGCTGATTCTGCTTGCCGTATCGATCGGGAAGGTGTTTGTTGTGGACATGAGCGAGTTGAGCCAGGGATTCCGGATCCTGAGCTTCCTGGGATTGGGGGCATTGCTGCTGGTTGTGAGTTTCGTGTATCAGCGCGACTGGTTCAATTTGCGGCAGAGGGGAGATGGTGCATCGTGAAGGTAATTGCCGTTGCGCTCCTTGCTGCTGTCGCGACTGCGCCTTCGCCGCAGTTCCGGTATTTCCGCTATGAGCGGCCGATTCAGTTGCCGGCGAACACGTCGGGGCAGGCCTGCGTGGCGCTGGATGCGATGACGTTCGCGCACGCTTCTCAAGGGCTGGCTGATCTGCGCATTTACCGCGATGGCGTTGAGAGCCCCTACGTGATTCGCAAGGCGCGGCCGGAGACGACGGGGCCGCAGACGATCGACCTGGTGAATCCGGGCACGCGAGGGGACAAGACAGTTTTTGACGCGTCGATGCCATCCGGCGCATACAGCGACCTGGAACTCATGGTGTCGGGTCACGATTTTATTGCAACGGTGACGGTGTTGGGCGGGCAGCGGCAGGACGCGGTGACTACGCGTGTCGGCGAGTTCACGATCTTCGATTTGACCGGGCAGAGACTGGGTCGCAGCACGGTTCTGCATCTGCCGGTGAGCAACTTCCCGTTTCTGCATTTCGAGGTGGATGGGCCGCTTGCGCCGGCGCAGTTCCAGAGCATCGCGGTCGAGCGGCAAGCGGCGGAGACGGTGCGCTACGTGACCGTGGCGAAGACGGCTCACGTGGAGCAGAACGGGCGCAATACGGTGGCTCGTTTCACTGTGCCGGCTCATGTGCCGATCGACCGTGTTGTGTTTGTTCCTCCGGCGAGCCCGGTGAACTTCAGCCGCGACGTGGAGATTGCAGTGACGCCCGAACGAACCAAGGAAGATGATGGCTCGCGGGCGGGCGAAAGTTCGACGTGGGCTGGAAACATTCTGCGCATTCATCGCGTGCAGTCGAGCCACCGGTTGGACGAAGAGCAATTGACTGTCGATTCTCAAGGTGAAGGATCCGAGCGGCAGGCGCAGTGGACTGTGACGGTAGACAACGGCGACGACGCGCCGATTGCGTTTGCCGAGGTCCGGCTGGAGATGGTGGAACGCGACATATGCTTCGAGGCCGCGCCTTCGGGTTCGCGGACTCTGTACTACGGCGACGATGCGCTTGCGGAGCCGCGCTACGACTACGCTGCGTGGTCGCAGGCTGGTGCTGCGAGCGCTGCCGCGGCGCTGGGCGTGGAGCAATTGAACGCCGGGTTCCAGGCGCGACCGGATTCGCGGCCATTCAGCGAGCGGCATCCGCTGCTGCTGTGGGCCGCACTGCTGGTGGTGGTCGGCGTGCTTGCGCTGGTTGCACTGCGGTCGGCGAAGAAGGTCGAGCGGCCTGGTTGAAGGGCGCAATTGACCGGGCAGTTTTGCGTCCCGCGTGGTGATCGTGTAGGCCATGCGGTTGTCTTCGGCTGCGGCACTGGTGTACAAGCAGGGCATGGAACGGATCAGCAGGCTCCCTCTTTGCACGATCCTTCTGGCGGCAGGTTCGTGGCTTAGCGGATGCGGAAGCGTCTCAACCACGATTGACAAGCCTCAACCCGATTTCTCACTTCAAGTGAATCCGTCGTCGGTGACGGTGACTCCCGGCGGAGCGGCGCAGAGGGTTTCGTTGAGCGCGACGGCAGTGAACGGATTCGCCGGTTCGATCAGCGTGACGGTGAGCGGAGTTCCGGCGGGAGTGACTGCGTCGCCATCGAGCGCGACGCTGACGCCGGGGAATTCGCAGCAGGTGAGTTTTTCGGCGGCTTCGACAGCGGCAGCGGCGTCGGCGACGGTGCAATTTCAGGCTGTGTCGGGGTCGCTGAGCCACAGCGCGTCGGCGACGGTTGCAGTAAAGGCGCTGCAGGCGGCGCCGGGTACCGATGTGACGACCTATCACTTTGATAACGCGAGGACCGGGTTGAATCCAACGGAGACGGTTCTGACGCCGAGCACGGTAACTTCCTCGTCGTTTGGTTTGCTGCGGGTGCTTTCAGTGGACGGGAAGGTGGACGGGCAGCCGCTGTACTTGTCGGGCGTGCCGATTGGAGGGCAGACACGCAACGTTGTGTACGCGGTGAGCGAGCACGACAGCGTGTACGCCTTTGACGCAGACAGCGGCACGCAGCTTTGGAAGACGTCGGTGCTGGGAGCCGGCGAGACCACGAGCGACGATCACGGCTGCAGCCAAATCACGCCGGAGATCGGGATCACTTCGACGCCGGTGATCGACCGGAAGGCCGGCGCGAACGGAACGATCTTTGTTGTGGGCATGTCGAAAGATCAGGTAGGGAGTTATCACCAGCGGCTACATGCGCTGGACGTTACGACGGGGGCAGAGGTGAGCGGCAGTCCGGTTGAGATCAAGGCAAGTTACCCCGGAACGGGTGCGAACAGTTCGGGCGGAAACGTGATCTTTGATCCGGGGCAGTACGCAGAGCGCGCAGGCCTGCTTCTGATGAACGGCACGATTTACTTGGGGTGGACATCGCACTGCGACCAGGACCCGTACACCGGGTGGCTGATGGCATACAGCGAAGCCACGCTGCAACTGACCAGCTTGTTGAACCTGACACCGAACGGCAGCGAAGGCTCCATCTGGATGTCGGGCGCGGGGCTGGCGGCGGATGCGAACGGGAACATCTATTTTTTGGATGCGAACGGAACTTTCGACACGGCGCTTACAGCCGCGGGGTTTCCTTCACAGGGAGATTTCGGGAACGGATTCCTCAAGGTGTCAACCGCAAACAACAAGCTGGCGATTGCGGACTACTTTGAACCGCACGACACCGTGGCGCAATCGCAGAACGACCAGGATCTCGGTTCCGGAGGAGTAATCGTGCTGCCCGACCAGCAGGATTCATCGGGGAATGCGCGGCACCTCGCGGTGGGGGCGGGCAAGAATCAGGTTATCTACCTGGCGGATCGAGATTCGATGGGCAAGTTCAATGCGGCGAACAACAGCAGCTTGTACCAGGAGATCGATGGAGCGATCAGCGGCGTGTGGTCGATGCCCGCGTATTTCAACAACACGGTGTATTACGGCGCGGTAGGCGATGCGCTGAAGGCGTTTCAATTCAAGTCCGCGAAGCTGCCGGCGACCGCGACAGTTCAAACGCAGAACACGTTTGGATACCCGGGAACGACGCCCGCCGTGAGCGCGAACGGGACGTCGAATGGGATCGTGTGGGCGGTGGAGAACTCGTCGCCGGCAGTGCTGCACGCCTACGATGCGACCACGCTGCAGGAACTCTACAACAGCAACCAGGCGGCGAACGGGCGCGACCAGTTCGGCAGCGGGAACAAGTTCATCACGCCGATGATTGTGAACGGGAAAGTATTTGCGGGCACACCATCGGGAGTGGCCGAGTTCGGGTTGCTGCACTAGATGTATCCAGATCTGCGCTGAGGCGTCGACGCGGCGTGAGGCGATACCATAATGCGCGAACACAAGAGCGAGGAACCGCATGCCTGAAACTGCTGCGACGCCCAATGTAAATGCCGATCAGATCTCTTCCCTCACACGCGAGACAAATTATGGGACGTGGCGGTTCCAGAAGACGTGGAAGCCGCTGCACATCGTGGATGCGGAGGGGTGCTGGTTTACGGATGCAAGCGGGAAGAGGTATCTCGATTTTTCCGCGCAGTTGATGTGCGTGAACCTGGGACACAAGAACCCGCGCGTGGTGGAGGCGATTGCGGAGCAGGCGCGCGAACTGGCGTTTGTGGGGCCTGTTTTCGCAACGACGGCGCGGGCGCGGCTGAGCGCGAAGCTGATGGAGGTGCTGCCGGCGGGGCTCGAGAAATTCTTCTTTGCGACGAGCGGAACGGAGGCGAACGAAGCCGCGTTCAAGATTGCGCGGATGGTGACGGGAAAGAACAAGATCATCTCGCGGTACAGGTCGTATCACGGATCGACAGCGGCCTCAATTGCGGCGACGGGCGACCCGCGGCGGTGGGCGATGGAGCCGGCCGGCAAGGGGATGGGATTTGTGTTCGCGCCAGAGGTGAACTGCTACGACTGCCCGATCCGGCACTCGTACCCGGCGTGCGGAGTGGCTTGCGCGGATTATATCGAGCACATGATCCGCAACGAGAGCGACGTGGCGGCAGTAATCGTGGAGCCGGTGGTGGGGACCAATGGTGTGCTGATTCCGCCGCCGGAGTATATGCCGAAGCTGCGGGCGATCTGCGACCGGTATGGCGTGCTGCTGATTGCCGACGAGGTGATGGCAGGATGGGGACGGACCGGGCGCTGGTTTAGCGTGGACCACTGGGACGTGAAGCCTGACATTCTGACGACGGCAAAGGGAATTACGTCAGCGTATATGCCGCTTGGGCTGTGCGCGACGACGAAGAAGCTTGCGGACTATTTTGAGGATCACTACTTCTCGCACGGGCACACCTATGAGGCACACCCGATCACGCTTGGGCCGGCAGTGGCCACGATCGAGGAGATGCAGCGGCTGAAGCTGGTGGAGCGGGCGGCGGAGCTGGAGCCCTATGTCCGCGAAAAGCTCGAGGCACTCAAGAAGAAGCACCCGTCAATCGGCGATGTGCGCGGGATGGGGCTCTTCTTTGCCGTGGAGCTGGTGAAGAACAGGAAGACGAAGGAGCCTTTCAACACCATGCGCGACAAGGTGGAGGGCAAGGCGCTGGTGGTGGATCAGATTGCGGCGAAGATGATGGCGGACGGAGTGGCGCAGCAGGCGTGGGTGAGCCACTTTGTGATTGCGCCGCCGCTGATCGTAACGCGCGAGGAGCTGGACTTCGGAATCGATGCGCTGGACCGGCACCTGGGGATTGCGGACGCGCTGGTTGCGTGACCAGCGCGCCCTCGCCGGTGCGCGTTAACGCGAGATAACGTTGCCGTCGAACTTGTAGCCGCGCCCGGGAACGAAATCAGACTTGAGCAGCCCATCGCGATAGTCGAGATGAAGCGTAAGCAGATTGAGGGTCCTGGAACCGATGAAGCCTGAGATCGTGGTTCCCGCGATCTTCGAAGCAATGGACGTATCGGTGACGATGGCGGCCAGTTTCTGCTCGACGTGCACGAAGTTGAGGGTGAGATCTTCGGCAACGAACGTCTTGCCGCCGCCGAATTCGAGATTCGGCTGTTCGTGGACTTTTGTGACTGCTGCAGCAGCTTCCCGGGTGATGGTCAGGCCTTCCTGGGCTTCATCGGGCACGAAGAGCTTGATATTGCCGGGCGCAAGTGACGTCGGCAGCAGAAGGTCGTGGCCGGCGCGGTAAATCTGCGAATAGTCCTTCAATTCAGGAGCGAGATACCTGTCCGCTGGAGCGCCGGCGGAGGGGGCGAGCGGATTGTAGTCGGCGGCGATGGTGCTCAATGCGGGGGTTTCCGATGGAGCGCCGGGCTTTGCCGGCAGCGGAGCCGTTTCGATGGTGCGCATGGGGAAATCGGCGGTGACAAGGAAGTCGGAGAATACGTCGAGGCCGATAAAGCCGACGCCGTCGTCGAACGGGCTGGCGCTATCGACCACGTTGACTGCGCAGTTCTTGAATTCGAGATCGCCAATTTTCACTGAGTCGGCGACCGCGACATACGTGGACTTGCCCATTGTTGCGGGGCTGGGCTTCGCTTCGATTCCGGTTTTCTTGACGTTGGCGCGGTCGGCGGCCGGCTTGAAGACGGTGATGCCGGCGCCGCGCGTGTCGATTTGAAGACGAGTGGGAGAGCCGTTCAACCCGACTTCGAGTCCATAGGCACGGGTGCGAGTGTTGTACCCCATGAGGCGGATGATCGGGATCTTGGCGGAGGGCGAAGCGGAGACCAGCTTGCACTCATGGGCCGGCTCGTCCTTTACCTGCTTCAGGCGGTCGATTTCGGCGTGCAGGACGGCAGTTGCAATGGCGTCGTTGCCGCTGGGCGCGGAGAGGTAGGAATCGAGTTCAGTGATGCGCTGCGGGATGGGCAAAGTCCTGATCCACGCGAGGCGGATTTCGGGGTCGGCGGGATCAAACTCGTGGGCGAGCGTTATCTGCTGTTTGGCGGTTGCGAATCGTGAGGTGGCTTCGAGGATTCTTGCGAACAGGAGACGGGTGCGGGCATTGCACGGGTCGATCTTCGCGGATTCGACTACCGTGGGCTCGACGAGCCAGAGGTCGCCGCGCGCGAACTCGATTTCGCCGCGCGCTGTGATTAGGGCGGCGGATTTCGGAGCGGCCTGCGTTGCGTCCTTGAGGACGGCGGTGGCCTCCTCAATCTTCTGTTGGCGGAGAAGCGCGTGAATCAAGCCGAGTTGCGCATCGGCGTCTCCGGGATGGGCGGTAAGAGCGGCCTTGTACAGGCCGGCAGCCTTGTCGAAGTCGCCGGCCAGCATGGCGTTGTCAGCGTCAGTGGGAGCCGCGTGTTTGGCCACGCTGCAAGTGAGCGCGTTTGCGCGATGGCCGGCGCCGAGAGCTGCCGAGAAAATTGCGCAGGCAAAGACAATCCGGAGCAGGGGCCATGAGTTTCGGGAATCGTACATAAACGCCTCATTTTTCCGGATTGCGAGCGCGACAAACCGACAGGCTCGACGCCGGTGAATTTGATCAAAATAATGCGATCTACCATTTTAGACGGAGTGGAGGCTGGCGAGGCCGCGTAAGCCGGGATGAGACCATGGCCTACAATCGGAATCATGCCTTTTCCCCCTGCGACTCTTGATCCGGCAATGCAGGCGGCTCCGGCAACGCTGGATGAGTTGAATACGCGGATCGTGAACTGCGACCGGTGCGCACGGCTGCGCGAGCATTGCTGCAGCGTTGCGGCGGTGCGGCGGCGGGCCTATGCCGAGTGGGAGTACTGGGGGCGTCCGGTTCCGTCGTTCGGCGACACTAAGGCACGGGTGCTGCTGCTGGGCCTGGCGCCTGGGGCACACGGGTCGAACCGCACCGGGAGGCCATTTACCGGGGATGGGTCGGGCGATTTTCTTTTCCCCGTGCTGCACGAGGCGGGCTTTGCATCGCAGCCGAATGCGATATCGCGCGAAGACGGGATGCGGCTGAACGACATGTGGATCTGCTCTGTGGCGCGATGCGCTCCGCCGGGGAACAAGCCGACGACCGAGGAGCTGCGCAACTGCGCGCCGTGGCTCGACGAAGAGATGCGGCTGCTCGTGAATCTGCGCGTGGTGGTGTGCCTGGGACGGATCGCATTTTACGGGCTGCTCGGGTGGGCGCGGAGGACTGGACAGCTTGCGTCGCGGGGCGGGTATGATTTTTCGCACGGAGCGGAGCACACGCTGCCGGGCGGGCTGCGCGTGATCGCGAGTTATCATCCCTCATTGCAGAACACGAACACGGGTAAGTTGACGCGGCCGATGTTTCTTGCTGTGTTTGAGCGAGCGTGGGAACTGGCCGGGGAATCAGCTGCGGAAAAACCGAAACGACAGGCGCAAAGGGGACGGGCATGATGCGAACGAAGACGTTGATTCCAGCGGCGCTTTTGCTGCTTTCGATGGGAGCGACGGCACAGACGATGAGCACAGATCATTGGACACGCGACCAACTGCTTGAGAAGGCCAAACAATTGCGCGAGCAAGCGGCTCAGAAAGGCGGATCGGCAAGCGAGACGCTGGAGAAGTATCCGCGCCATTACACGATGCTGGCGTTCCGCGACCGCAGCGGCGGAGGCGAGTTGCACGAGAACTATGCGGATGTTTTCGTCATCCTGGATGGGCATGCCGTTGTGACCACCGGAGGCGAAGTCGAGGACGCGAAGACCACGGCTCCGGGAGAGGTCCGCGGGACAGGCGTGAAGGGCGGCACGCAACAGGACCTAAGGCCGGGGGACGTGGTGCACATTCCAGCAGGGACGCCTCACCAGATGATCCTGAAGGACGGCGAGACGGTCACATATTTTGTGGTGAAAGTGCAGGAGAAAGAGTAGGCGGTCGGCGACCCGGGAGACGGAATTTCAAGAACTGGAGCGGGAGACCGGGATCGAACCGGCGACATTCAGCTTGGGAAGCTGACGTTCTACCACTGAACTACTCCCGCCCTTTAAAATCAACAATTTATGGAAGAACACGGGCCTCACTGTCTATCTCACTGTCCATTAGCGTAAAATCATGTGCATCAACCGTATCGCAAACGGAGGGAGCACGAAGAGCTTGGACAGTGAGAATGGTCATAAGCGAGTCAACCTCGTACAGTATCGCCGAGTTGGTGCCCGCTGGCAATTCGTCCCAGTTGTCCGGAAGAATGGCAAGCCCGACCCGCGGCTCATACTCATCAAAGGTGAGCCGACGAGCAGCCGGGGCGGTCACTTCTATCTCGCCTGGAGGGAAGATGGCAAGCTGAAACGTCAGGCCGTTGGTTCTTCTCCCCGCGAAGCGTTAAACGCGTGGCACCTCAAAATGGGAGTTCTCACCGGAGATGTCGAACCGGAGCCTGAGCCGGAGACGGCAGAGAGCAAGACAATCGATGCTGCAATCGCGGAGTATCTCCGCGATGTAAAAGCTACCAAGAGCGCCGCAACCTACACGGCATACAGGCGCGATCTGGCGTGGTTCCGAAATCACTGTGGAAAGCATCTTGTCTCCCGTCTTGACCGGTCGGACGTGATGGTCTTATTCGCGGCGGGACGCGAAGAAGGTCTCAATCAGAAGACGACCAACAGGAAAGTCGTCGTAATGCTCCACGCTATGCGAGGCGCCGGCGCTGAGATCAAGCTGCGAAAAGGCGACTGGCCAAAGACCGCAGACAAGCAAATCGAAGTCTACACACCTGACGAACTGCAGAAGTTCTTCGACGCCTGTACCGAGGACCAGCGGGTACTCTTCCAGACGTTTCTGCTCACTGGATTCCGTTCGGAAGAGGTCGCGACATTGATATGGCCCGACATCCATTACACGACTGGCAAGATCAGCGTGTCTGCAAAGCCACAATGGGCGTTCACGCCGAAAAGCTACGAAATTAGATTGGTCGAAGTACCATCGGCTCTGCTTGCCAAACTCAAGTCGCGGAAGAAACAAAGCAGTTCACTGCTGGTCTTCCCTGCACCCAAGCATCCGACACGCCCAAATTATGGAGGCGACGGAGTTGACGCACACTTGCTTGAGGCGTGTAAAGAGATCGCGCTGCGGGCGGGACTGAACTGCGGAAAGTGCCAAGGGACGTGCACGGTCAAGCGATCAACCACGAAGAAACAGAAACTGCCATACTCCTGCAAGACTGCACCACGATGCTCACGCTGGTTCCTGCACAAATGGCGACACACCTTCGCCAGCAATATGCTGCCGGTGCTTGGGCTCAAGAAGTTGCAGTTGGTACTCGGACATAAGGACATCTCAACCACACAGAAATACCTTCACCTCGTCGCCGAGGACGAAGTGAAAGAGAAAGTGGAACATTCGGCTCTAGCGGCGTTCGTTTAGGCGGCTTGACAACCGTCGTAAGGACGTTGCGACGCGTGTATCAAAAGGCTCTCTGGAGCTTAAGAGACGGCTCAGATTCAATCTGTAGGAGGCGACGGCTTCCCTTGACGCTTTAAAGATCTGGCGTTTCGGAATGGTCGCGGCTGGATCGAATCGGCAACCTCGGCCAATCGCTGCATCTTGTCCGAAATTCCTTGCCCTCTGCTGAATCTATACTGGTCAACCAGACTGATACGTGGTCCGCCATTTCCAGCTTGACTCTGCGTTCCGCCCAATCCGCTATTTTCAATCGGTTGCCCTTGGGCTGTTGCTGATGGTGGGGAAACGCGGTTCTTCGTCTGCGGTGTCGTAGGCAAATGGACACGGTCCTCCACGTTCGGCTTGTCCTTGACGACGGCCTTCGTTCCTTTCTTTGCCTGAAGAATCTCAGATATCCTGTTACCGGAATTCTTGGGTGCGCCTGGTGCGTTCGGCGCGACGGGCCCCTTCGCGAGGGTGCGACGCATCATCGTGGCCCAGCCGCCATCTGATTCGGTCGAATTGGCTTCCGCCATGTACCTGCGCAAGCTTGACTCTGGCTTTCCCAACTCCTTGGCGAGTCCACGCACCGAACATTTGCGGTCGATCAGTGCACTTAGCTGTTCGCCTCGTTGCTGCGGGCTCAGGTCGCTCCAGGAGCCTCTGAGGGCATTTAGCGCATCAACTACTTTCGGATCAGTGATAGCCCGCTGGTGGCCAGTTTGGTTTGAGCGTTTCCTCTTCTCGTTCTTGCCGAGTCCTTTTCTCTTCATCACGATTTGGGCAACTCCTTAAGGTTTAAGCGTTTGATCACAAAGTGTGCTAAACGATACGAATAGCTGAACTCGGCTCTGTTCTTTAGAAGGAATCGGACTGTCCGGTGTCCCTTTCGGAAATCGCGGGCGTACCTGGCGTACAGCCGCATGATATGCCGAAGCTCTTTTTCCTCTGGTGGCAGATAACCGTAATTGCGCAGACTTTGCTTGGCCATCTCCATCAACTCGTCAATCTCCTTCTGCTGGCGCCTCCTTCGTCCAGGATTCGGCTTTCCCCACGGCTTGTAATAGGCAATATGCAAGCGCATCCATCGCAGATGCGCCTTCCAAGTAGCCATGAGCGCATCGTAGTGCTCTTTCCCGAGTCCGTTAATCAAGGCCCGGTTCGCCCTCTTCATGTGGCGCTCCAACGAACGGATCACGTGCTTCGTTTTCTCTTTCAACTGGGACAAAGACTTGTCGTCGATATGCAGCGAGGCTTTGACCTCAGGGGCTTTTCGGCGCTGTTGGCGTCTCACGAGGCGCACGTAGTCAACATGGGCTCGAACGGCGAAAGCGGCGGCGCGGAGTTGCAAGGTATCCAATTCCATCCATCGTTTCTTGTTCCCCTTCGCCGTTAGCGCCTCTCCGAGTCCGAGGATTTTATCCATGATGATTTGGTTGAACGCGCCGCGGTCGAAGCCGCGGGGCGGCGGATAGTTCCGGAAGGGATACGTGAAAAAGGAGGCACCCGATTTCTGGTGTTTCTGATACGACCAGAGCAGTTTTGTGAGGGCGCGAGCGATGAGATAGGAGTGCGCCTGGGCAAGGCGCACACGAATAGTCGAACAACTCTTATTAACCTTGCTGGACATGGGAACAGGATGCAGGG
>Ga0126378_10000068_pt1 | contig 75389 bp, 54 predicted proteins | sample PanSoiMetPlot_23_FD_92587 | JGI IMG/M metagenome (GOLD analysis project Ga0126378, IMG submission 92587) | Tropical forest soil microbial communities from Panama - MetaG Plot_23 | ecosystem: Environmental > Terrestrial > Soil > Tropical forest > Bulk soil | place: Panama | collected 2016-02-17 | reverse complement strand
TTTGGACAGGAAGTGCAGCTCGACAAGATCGCGGAGAAACTTCGCATCGATCCGGCTGAATTGCGCTTGCGGATTGTGGAAGCTCCGAACACGGTCACAGCCAATTTTCTAAGACTGGGCACGGTAAATCTCACGCGGTGCATTCAGCGAGTCGTCGAAATCTCCGATTGGAAAACCAAATTCCGGAAGCTCCCCGAAGGGCGCGGCGTAGGCCTGGCTTGCTCCGCTTATTTAACGGGCGCCGGCCTGCCCATCTATTGGAATAAGATGCCGCATTCCGGTGTGCAACTGAAATTCGATCGCGGCGGCGGGGTCAGCATTTTCTGCGGGGCAACAGAAATCGGGCAAGGGTCTGATGATGTTCTAGCTGGAATCGTTGCGGAAGTTCTCGGCATCGATCCCTTTGATGTGCGCTTGTTCACGGGCGACACGGATTTGGGACCCGTGGATTTGGGTTCTTATTCGAGTCGCGTCACATTGATGGCGGGAAACGCGGCGATACAAGCGGCCGAGCGCGGCAAGGCGCTGCTCGCCGAAGCCGTCGCATTGAAATTGGAAGTACCCAAAGAAAGATTGCATTTTGCCGCCAGGCGCGTCTTCGATTCCACTACACCTGATAAAGGCGTCAGTTTCGCGGAAGCAATTTGCCTCGCGGAGGCGCGCTTCGGCACGATCGGCACTGTGGGCTCGTACACTCCGCCGAAATCGCCGGCTTTGTACAAGGGCGGCGGTGTGGGCCCTTCCCCGACGTATTCCTACTCCGCAGCCGTTATTGAAGTCGAGGTAAATCCCATAACCGGTTGGGTGCACATTCCAAGGGTGTGGATTGCTCACGACATCGGCCGTGCGCTCAATCCCACGCTCGCGCGCGGGCAAGTCGAAGGCAGCGTCTACATGGCCCTCGGTGAAGCGCTGATGGAGGAGCAAGAGTTTCGCCGCCTGCCTAAGCGGCTTTCCCATTCGCTGGTACACAAATTTCCCTCCATGCTCGAGTATAAGAGCCCGACTTCGCTCGACATGCCCGAAGTGGTCACGGAGTTGGTCGAAGACCCGGATCCTCGCGGCCCCTTTGGGGCCAAGGAAGTGGGGCAAGGGCCGCTATTGCCCATCATGCCTGCCGTCGCCAATGCGGTTTACGACGCGGTGGGCGTTCGAATTGACGAAGTACCCATCACGCCGGAAAAAGTCATGAAGGCTCTCGCCGAGAAAAAAGCCGGCCGCGAACCGCGCTTCGGACCCCACCATTTTCCGCATGTGAAATGGCCGGAGGCTTTGCGCGTCCCCCCGCCGTGGGAAGGCGGCGACGGCAATGCGGTGAACGACTTTCATCGGGATAAACCCTGCACAACGAAACAGAAGGTACTCACGCCATGATGCGGCTGCCGCTTTTCGAATTTCGCGCGCCGCAGACAGTAGCGGAAGCCGCGCTCATTCTTGACGGCGAAGGACCCCAGACCATGCCACTCGCCGGGGGGACAGACCTGCTTCCTAACATGAAGCGGAGGCAGCAAGTCCCGAAAACCCTGATGAGCCTGAACCGCATTGCAGACTTGCACCAAGCAAAGCTGAGCGATTCGAGCTCGCGGCTTGGCGCTTGCGTCACGCTCTCTGAAATCGCCGCGGACCCGCGATTTCGTAATGGATTGACAGCGCTGGCGCAGGCAGCGTCGTTCGTTGCCACTCCTCAAATCCGCAATATGGCCACGCTTGGCGGGAATCTTTGCCTCGACACGCGCTGCAACTATTACGACCAGAACTACGAATGGCGGAAAGCCATTGGCTTTTGCCTGAAAAAAGATGGCGACACCTGCTGGGTTGCCCCGGGCAGTTCGAAGTGCATGGCCGTTTCGTCAACGGACACAGCGCCCGCTCTGATGGCGCTCGACGCGCGCGTGCGGTTGGTTTCGCATTCGGGCGAACGCGAAGTTCCCCTCGTCGACCTTTATCAAAACGACGGCATCCGATACATGAAACGCCAGTCCGACGAACTGCTCACTGAAGTGCTCCTGGAGTCTCTGCCCGGTTGGAAGAGCACGTACTGGAAGCTGCGCCGCCGCGGCTCGTTTGATTTTCCCGTCCTGTCCGTGGCTGCAGCGGCAAGAGTATCCGGAGGTGGCATCGTCGAAGATGCGCGGATTGTGATTGGCTCTGTTGCCTGCCTGCCCCTCGTGGCTGTGGAAGCTTCAAACTTTCTAAAGGGCCAGCTACTGAATCAGGATTCCATCGGGCAAGCCGCAGCGCTTGCAGCGCGCATCGCCAAACCGCTCGACAACACCGATTTCGACATGACTTGGCGCAAACGCGTAACCGCCGAATTTGTGACCTATGCTCTTCGCGAGCTTCGTGGCGACAACATGCACGGCGAGCGGATGCTCCTCATACGCCATTCCTCAAGCTTTTAAATTTAACCCGCGTTTGGCTGGATGGTTCCGCGGCTGGGCGCGGTTGACGGCATGCGCAATCCCGAAGTGGGCTTCGCAAGCACATGCACCCCGCCGAAGGCCGGGGCGAAGCTCGCGTTAAGGATAGGATCCTTGCTACAGTAAGAATATGTCAAAAGTAACGACCGCGGCATGATGTGAATACCGTCCTGTTTAAAACAGTTGGGAGCCCGTCCAATTGGGGGACTCCAGACTCTGGAATCAGATTGATTCAGACTTAAACCGTTCGGGACGTTGCAGATACCTCCAGTCAGAATGTCGTTGGATTGCCCCTCAGATTGACCCACACTTCTTGGTTCAAACACTTGACCCCCTGCTTGCAAAATGGGCCTTTCCCTTTTTTCCTGGCGAAACTCCAGCGAGCTTCCAGCTGGCTGACTCTACGTTTTAACGGTATGAACTCCACCATGGGCTGTGCGGAAATTTCCGGGAAGCACCGACTCGATTTCTCACACTTTGCGTATCGGACCTGAGTAGTTCGCGAGTTTGCGGTCGTTGGTGACCAGCGTGATTCCCTCAACAATCGCCTGAGCCAGTAGAATACGATCAAACGGATCCTTGTGGGTATGCGCCAATTGGTCGGTGTTGATTGCGTGTTCGCTAGTGATTGGGAGTTCGGCGTAACCATTATCCAGCAGCCCTCGGCGCAACAGCCTTGCATCTGCGCGGAAATCCTGACGTCCTAGGCTCTGCTTAATCGTGATTTCCCAGAGGCTCGCGGCGCTGAAGAGGAGCTCGTTTTGTGGATTCTCGATGAGCCCGCGCGCCGCTTTTGTCAGCCTTTTCGGATCATGGGCTGCCCACAGCAGCAGATGCGTATCCAGCAGCAGTTTCATTCTTCGCCTTGGAATATCCGTTCGATTTCAGAGCGACCCATCGTGTTAAAGTCATCCGGTATTGAAAACGGGCCGGGAAGAAACCCGAGCCTCCGGAGCTGCTTTCCGGTCGGTGTCTCCAGGGCGGTGACCTTCACCATCGGCTTTCCTGCCTTGGCAATGATAAAGGGCTTTCCGTCCGCTGCTTCGTCCACCAAACGGGACAGTTGCGTTTTGGCCTTATGAATGTTGACGGTGACCACGGGCTCCTCCTAAACTTAGTTTATTTAGTCTAGTTTACTGTCATATCGCTGTCAACAACCCTGTCGCCGAATCGCCTCTACGCCCAAAACATCTGATCAGTGTAGGCGTTATTATCGTGCCTGACGGCAACTCGGTGACACACTTTTTCACAGACAATTCCTGTCCATCCCGATCACCATTCTGGCAAGTGCCGCTCGCTGATCGGCTTGGGCCGAGAATGGTGATGGCTTTCGCCCAGGAATACTGATCGGAGTCAGCCAGGAATCGTGATCGGAATCACCCCGGAATGGCGATCGGCTTCACGCGGAATCGGCGACCCGAGTTCATCCAGAATGCGCCGGATCGTGTTCGAAATCTCGTTTAGATTGACGCATTTGACCCGCCGATGCAGGCCATGCTGTAATTAAGTGCCCTGTTTTCAACTGGGAGGTCGTCCAATTGGTAGGACTCCAGACTCTGGATCTGGCTATCCTGGTTCGAGTCCAGGCCTCCCAGCCAACCTTTTCAATGAGTTAGCGCTGGCCCTTCTTCAAAAGTCACAGGAATTCCGTATTTTGGCTCGCTTGATCAGTGCGCTCGTATTGTCGTGGTCTGCGAGCCAGAAGTTCATCACGTTTCTAGCAAAGCCAAAGAAAACCGGCCCTAACCATCAGGCACGATCTCATGAAGACCGGAAGGGTCACACCAGTCAGCGACAGGCATTACAGCCTGGCCGAGGTCCCTCAGGCTCTGCGCTACCTTGAACAAAAGCACGCTAAGGGAAAAGTCGTAATCAGGCCGGCGCACATTTCCGGCTAACGCACAGGCTGTCTATTTGTCGGAGTGGTTTTCTCAGCGATGCACAGATAATGTGTGCAGAGAAACGGAAGCTGCGAGAGCAGATGGAAAACGAACGGCGAGAGCGCCGCAACCGTCCGCCCGATCGGCGGCGCCAGCGACAATCTCCAGAACCGGAATTTGCATCCCGGTAACAGCTCGCGGATTTCCCGTTTCGTGATTCCCTTGACGTCGCGGTTCCACGGGTTGTCATACATGAAGTCATACCAGATAAATCGGCCACCAGGTCGGAGCACCCGCAGTACCTCGGCGGCCATCGCTTGCTTGATTCTGGGATCTAGCACCGCCGTAAACACCAGCGACTGAAACACCAGGTCGAATGCCTCGTCGCTAAACGGGAGCTTCGCCGCACTGGCTACGAAAAACCCGACGTTTGGGCTCAGATACTTTGCTCCGCGTATCACGTTCTCGAGCACATCCACGCCAAACATATTCTTCGGCTGCGCTCCAAAATCGAAAAAGTATCGAAGCTGCGTTCCGCCTCCACAGCCAACGTCCAATATCCGTAACCCCGCCAGCGTCTTCACGTTCAGCTTTCGGAAGGCGTGGAGCAAGAGCCCGGTGCGCTCATACACAATGTAGCGCGCGTATAAGCTGTAGTGAGGAAGCCAGTCAGAAATAGGTTTCGTGGCGCGGTCGGCAAAGACCTTGCGGATTCGCAAGACCTCTTCTTGTAAGTCGGGCTCCCGGGTCAAGCCGGCAACCTCTTTTATCTGGTCCCCCATGCTCATGCTTTACTCTTTCCCATCACGCTGTCCTGACGCTCGCCCAGGGGCCCGCGGATACCGATTCGGAAACTCCCAGCGCAAATGGCATTTCAAATCATCGCCGGTCGCGCCGCCGTTAGGCGCCACGTCCAAAAAACAGAGGTGGTTCGTGTCGCGCATTGCACCGATTCATCGACGTCCATCTTTACTGTCGTTAGCTGGTCTCCGCCATGCTAGAGGACATTTCGACGCTATTCGTACTACACGAAAGATTGTGCAAGATTATCGATGGCATGTTACAGCCGAATTACTTCACTGTTGCAACGACGCAAGTCCACAGACCGACTCCCCTTCACTTGGGTCGCGCATGCACCTCGAGAAATTCGAGGTCGAGTGCGGTTCCTCCCTCGGTGGCCCGGTTCTGTGCTTGTGCAGAGATCACCAGTTCCTTGCGCAAAGTCTGTTGGCTTGCAGTATCTATTTGTTCGAAAGCTGTTTTGGTAGGTCCGAAGTAGGTCCTGAACAATTCCACAGTTTGCTCGGGCCAAGAGGCACTTCAAAGGGCGCTACCCGGCGAGTCGGTTGTCTTAGACCCGAACCGTTCTGCGACCACCTGAAGACTATTCGCGACTCTTGCGCAAACGACGTGATTTCACACGAAGGGAACTCCGTGAAGTTTCAAAACGTCCCACGGCCCTTGCAGTCCCCGCGTCCGCCGATTTGGATTGGAGGCACGAGCGACGCGGCGCTGCGGCGCGCTTCCGCGTTTTGGCGATGGCTGGCGCCCCGCGCAGTTCCGATCGATTGGCTAACGACCCCGCCATTTCGCCTGCTTTATCATCGGTGCTTTGGGAACAATTCCTCTTTTCTATTGGACGTTTAGTTGAACGGTAACCCGGTGAACCACGCCTGGCCCGGCGAGCGTGACGAGGAGCGGATAGGTTCCCGGAGCGACATTCGTGAGCGTTACGTGTATGCCACCCGCAGAACCGGGCGTGACCGTTATGGGACCATCGTCGACAGCGCCTGCCGGCAAGCCCGAAAAGGAGATGGTCACCGGTTGCGTGTAGCCATTGATAGGTTGCAAGAAGAAGTTGTATTGCACGAGCCCTGAGGGCGGAGAGGTCTGTGAAGTTGTGAAGGTTCCAGTGAAGTCGCCTCCCGAGGAGTCAACGCCAAGCGCAACCTGGTGACTCTTCGTGAGAGTGCCGCTGGTTGCCGTGATCGTTGGATAGAAAACACTGGGCGACAGTCCGAGGGGAACATTGATAGTCAGCGTGGAGCTGCCACTTCCACCGGTAATGGTTGCCGGGTTGAAGTTGAAGATCGAGCCCGGCGGTGTAGAACCTGAGAGAGCTAACGAAACGTTCCCGTTGAAGCCACCCGTCGGGGTGATGGTAATCGTGTAGGTGGCTGCCTGGCCCGGAGCAATGTTTGCCGTGTCTGGAGAAATGGAACCGCTAAAGTCGCCGGGCGAGGAATTAACCATGAGCGTGAAAGTGGTACTGTGCGTGACCCCGCCGCCTGTAGCAGTAATCGTCACGTTATAGGTGCCAAGGGTTACGCTGCCCCCCACGGCCAGCGCCAAGTTGGACGAACCATTGCCGCCGGTTATCGTGGCTGGAGTAAGTGTCGGGGTGACTCCAGTTGGCAAGCCCGACACACTGAGCGTAACGTCGCTTGAGAATCCAAAGAGCGCCTGAAGGGTGACCGAAACATTGGAAGTGTTGTTCAGCGAAGCATTCACCGTCGAGGGCGAAACGGAGCCGGAAAAGTCCGGTGCCGGCGGAATTTGAAGGAGAATGCCAAACCCTGGGTTTCCACCAAAGGCGTTGTATCTTATCAGGTCTGTTTTTCCGTCATTGTTGAAATCCCCCGCAAGAAGAAAATCCGGACTGTTGTTGCCGGTCGAGGTGGGGAAAGTGCCGTCACCAATCCCAAAGTAAATGAAACCCTGGGCCGCCAAGTCCAATTTCCCATCTCCGTTGAAGTCCCCAATGAGGAGCGGAGACAACGACCCATTTCTCAAGAAGGAACCCGGAACCGTTTGCGCGGTGGAGAACGTGGGTGTCGATGTGTTCCCCACATTCAGCTCGATATCCACGGATGAACTTGTCCCAAACGTTCCGCCGGCGCCGAGGTGCGCTATATCGAGAAATCCGTCGCCGTTGAAGTCCGCGACGACAACATTCGACCCTGCCGCCCCGCTATAGCCAGTAAGGTATGCGGCCGCTGTGGAATTGAAGATGCCATTTGAGCCCGTAAAGATTCCGACGGGATCATGGTCCATTGATGTGCCATCATGCTGTTGAACAACGATCGCCAAGTTCCCTTGGCCAGTGAAGTCGGCGGCGGCCAAAATGCGCTGGGCCGCGGGGCCAGAGCCGATCGCGCTCGGGAGAGTAAGCGTAGAAACGGCTCCAGGACGGAAGGAGCCGTCGGAATTCCCAAAGAGAATAATGACCTGATTGATATTGGCGGCAAACGCAGCATCCAGAACGCCATCCTTATTAAAATCGGCGAAGACAAAGTCCTGAAACGAGATGCTGCCGCCAGCAAAGGCTGTCTCGACGGGGGCGTTGAAGGTGCCATCGCCTTTCCCAATCATCGTATCGATCAGGTTCGCCGAGTTGTTGAAGCCGGTGGCATAGAGGTCTAACTTACCATCGTTGTTAACATCCGTGACATACAGCCCCTGGATCGTATTGGCGCCCGGAACCGCCGAACTCGCCGCTGGCTGGAACGTGCCATCGCCATTCCCGAGCAGGACAAAAACAATGTTGCCCTGGGCGACGGCGAGATCCAGTTTTCCATCGTTATTGAAATCACCTTCCACAATGTTCGAAGTTACCGCCACCGAGTTCGTTACGTTGTTCGAGCTGAAGTTGATCCGCGAAGCGGGAGAAGTGACGGAGAAGAATTCCTGGTTCGAAGTGCCCCCGCCAGGCGTAGGGGTCTTCACCGTGATCGTGGCGGTGCCTGCCGTTGCGATGTCGGCTGCAGTGATCGCCGCCGTGACTTTCGTGACGCTGACAAACGTAGTGGTTCGAGGGCTGCCGTTCCAGTTTACGACTGAACTGGAGTCAAAGTTCGCCCCGAGGACAGTGAGAGTGAAAGGAGAGCCAGCAGGAGCAGCCGCAGTGGGAGAGAGTGAATTGATCTGTGGCACGGGATTGTTCTGAGCGCTGACGAGTGTTGGAAAAGAAAGAAGAATAAGAACAAAAGCAAAGGCTAAGACGGCGAACCTGCGGAGTTGAAACATGGGGACCTCCAAGAACGCAATGTGACTCTCGGACGATTTCAGGACGAAGTGCCTCCGAGGTGAAGAAGGGGTAGGCCGATTAACAGTGCCACGAGAATGTGAACGCAGAATAAGTGTTGAAATAAGTTCGTATGTTAGTCGGCAAAGCGACGAGCTTTGGTCAATTCCCAACAAGATGTGAGAATCAGCCTCGAAGAGTTGTGCGCGAGTCCCAACCTGCCGTACATATTCCTGTGACAATGGTGCCGCGGTGAAACAACCAAACAGCCTTGAGAAGTCGAGACGAAAAAAAGTAACCGTTACGTAGCAAAACGGCAATTGTTAAAGAAAGTTCACGCACATTTCAGACGAGGTTCATTGGGGGAGAACACTCGGAGTGCAGGCTGCCATGAATGGGGGGTGTGCCGCAGTTTCTACCAGGCCAAACACGCCCGCGGCGGGCGGGCTAGCATCCTGCGGTGCTCGAGAGAAAAGCCTGAAAGGAGTGTGGAAATGAATGTGAGGGAAATCCGCAGAGGTCTCGTTGGATTCTTCGCAGTAGTTGCGCTAGGGATACCAGTTGCAGCAAGTGCAGCCAATCCGGTTCCGGTACTATACCCGATTACCCCTTCATCTGCAGCTCCGGGCGGTTCAGGATACACGCTAACAGTCACAGGGTTTGGGTTTGTGTCTGGTTCTACAGTGAATTGGAATGGAAGCGCGTTGACGACAACGTTTGTGAGCAGTTCGAAACTTTCAGCAAGCGTGCCGGCGGCGAGTCTAGCTACGCCGAATACGGCAACTATCACCGTTGTGAGTCCGGGACCAGGCGGAGGTATGTCGAACGCCCAATATTTCGTGGTGGAGAATTCTGTTCCGCAGAATTACTTCAGCTCGCGAAGCATCACGAATAACGCCAATCTGACGTCGCCGATTGCAGGCGGCGATTTCAACAACGATGGAATAGCCGACATAATCGTGGCTTCTGGGCCGAACGTATACGTCCTGGCCGGGAATGGCGATGGAACGTTCGGGACGGCACATGGGAGCAACGGTCCTAGCAACGCAGTCGTCACGGGAATTCATGTGGCTGACGTGAACGGAGACGGCAAACAAGACCTGATCATCAACGGAAAACGTGGCACGACGGGGTTGGTTGCTACCATGCTTGGAAACGGCGACGGGTCGTTCCAATCGCCCATAGAGACCGACTTCACCGGGGCTGCTTCCTCTTCAGTCGTCGTGGGAGACTTCAACGGCGATGGAATTTTGGACGTTGCGCTGGTAAGCGCGGGATACGCGAAAGTCCTCCTGGGCAATGGGGACGGCACTTTTCATGCGGGAACTGCCACACTTTTTTCAACATACGCAGGGAGAGACGGCATAGCGGCGGCGGACTTTAATGGTGACGGCAAGCTGGACCTGGTGATAACGGCTTATGATCCGTTTTCGTCGACCGGCACCAACTTTGTTGGCGTACTGTTGGGAGCCGGCGACGGAACGTTCAGCGACATCATGCAGGTAGCGGGATCGTCGGTGGACTTTGTCGGGTCCATTACGGCGGCTTTAGGCGACTTCAACGGTGACGGGAAACTCGACATCGCAACCGCTGCTCAAACAGCCGGAGCCACGATTCAGGGCATAATTCAAGTTTCCCTGGGTAATGGAGACGGCACGTTTACCACCGGAATGAGCGTCCCGAATGTTGCGTCGGTCACGTCGCCACTACTCGTGGGCGATTTCAACGCGGACGGTAATCTCGACTTGGCGACGGGAGGGTTCTTCTACTTCGGGCGAGGAGACGGAACGTTCCCGACATCGAACGGTTCCTCTGGCGCGCCAACTTTTGTGCTGGCGATTGACGCGAACAATGATGGCCTGCTAGACGTGATCGATGAGACGGTGACCACGACTAGGACCAGCAGCGGTACGACGACCCAGGCGGCTGCGGGAATCGAACTGCAAGTTGCGCCGCTGCCCGACTTCAAAGGCGTGGTGGCTCCGTTAAGCACCGCACTGGTACCAGGTGGAAGCGTTTCGTTCAACGTGACCCTCACGCCCTTATACGGGTGGACTGGAGACGTAACCATGGGCGCAACGAATTTGCCCAATGGGATTACGCCGAGTTACAACCCGGTTACCGTTAAAGGCGGAAATGGCACGGTTACGGTTACGCTGACAGCGGCGAACAATATGGCGTTGGGCAACTACACCTTTAATTTGTCAGGCAACTCGGGTTCCCTGACGCACACGACAGTAGTCCCGGTAGAGGTAAACAACTCCATCGGCGATTTTGGAGGAAGCATTAACCCCACCATCCAGAACATCGCGCAGGGTGGTTCGGCCGTATACCCGATCACCATCACCCCGACAGGAGGGTTCACTGGAAACGTGGTTCTGAGCGTCTCGGGACTGCCTGCTGGAGCCTCCGCATCGTTCAGCCAGAATCCCGTCAATGGAGGATCAGGGACGTCGAATCTGACGATCACCACGACGGGAAGCACACCGAGTCCCTCGGTTACAACCGTCACAATCACTGCCACAAGCGGCCTGCTTGTGCATAGCCACGTCATTTACCTAGGAGTCGCGCCAACCGCAGAAGCCATCACTGGTTCGATTACTCCTTCGAACTCGTTTTCCGCGGCGGCTGGCGGAACCGCCAATTACGTCCTAAACCTGGCCACCTCAAACAACAGCGCCAATGCAGACATGACCCTGACGGTCGACGGAGTGCCTCCTGGCGCAACGGCTTCATTCGTCCCGGCAACCATCAACGCAGGTACCGGGTCTTCGACGCTGAAGGTAACAGCACCCGCGGGAGCGCTGGCGCAAGGCAGCTATACGCTCACGGTCACAATGACGGAAGACGGCTCGATTGCCCAATCCACAGTGATTCTGAACGTCGCTCCGTGACGAAAGTCACCAGTGGATTCACTGATTCATGTGAATTGAAGCAATGAGATGACTCGAGGGGCCCGGGCTGAATGCGTGGGCCCCTTTTTCTTCAGGACTCTGTAGCATGCCCATAGCCCTGAGCGTGATGATTGCTGCGTCTGTCATCGTCTGTCGTCTTGCGGACGAGCCGCTGCACAAGTTCTTTCGAGACCTGCTGTGCAAGCGGGCAAAGCCCGTCCGAACAAATGCAGCTGAGCCATAGGTGCCCAGCCTGCTCAGGCTAAGTGATACTAAGTGAGCAAATCGGTAGATTCCATCGCTGACCTTTTGGAGCGTCTGGAAGAGTTAGCGTGGCCCCACCCACGTCAGGACGCGGGTCTCCGGATGACGAAGAAGTAGAATTGTGCCAACGCTTTGAGGGGCCAATTCCTCGATAGCTGGAAATTCAGTTTATTCAAGGCCACAACGCCGGGCATCCGCTGCAACACGCGAAGCAACGGATCATTAAACAAGCAGTTCACACCGCTACTTGAGAGAATTTGTGCCCCTCTTCTCCTGAACACTTTTGGTCCCTTGTAGAAGGGGTACCTCATGTGCTCGCGCAAGTCAGGATAAATCCCTCGGCCTCGGAGTAACGATCCGAGGCACCGGGTTAAGTATCCTAGGGACACGCCGTTCGGCAGGCTGATGACTCCCACCCCGCCAGGAACCAGCAACGACATAATCGAGTCAACAACCGCTTCAGGGTGGCTGGTATGTTCGATGACCTCGCTGCATACGATGAAGTCATAAGGCGTGGGGTCATCCAGAGCCGTTGCATCTGCTACCTCGAAAGTGAGGCGTTTTCCAGTTTCTTCGCACCGGAAGGCCTGGTTTGCTTTCGCCACGTAAGCGCCGATAATGTCGATTCCCAATACTTCCGCGAAGCCATAATCGGAGATCATTTTCGAGTAAAAGCCCGCGTTGCATCCGATGTCCAAGGCTCTTCCAAAATTACGGATGGCTCCCTTCCGGATCAGGTCGTCCATAATTCTTTGGAAGGTTGCAAAGCGCCAACGGTGATAGATTTTGCCCGGTAGGTCGGCTCCGTAAGCATATAAATCGTTCAACCGCTGCTGCAGTGGCGTTGAATCGTCGCAGATGACGTCTAGTCTTTGGCGGGTGGCAAACACTGGTTGGCCGCCATTCGCAGGTGGGCGGGCTGCTTCATTCGAAACTCTTGATATTTCGATCATACGAGAATACCGCGCTGATATTCATGGCGCGGCGGCGGCTACCAGAGATCGAAGAACATGATGCCCGTGTGAGGCGGGACTTGCCCGAAGCCTTGATTGGATATGCAAATCGCAACGAACTGATTCGGGGCAATCATATAAAAGCTCGACAGATAAACGAAGCCTGGTTGCTGATTGAAGTCTCCTAACAAAGGAGCAGGAATCTGTATAAGGCCATGGCCGCTGGAAAGACTTGTGGCGTCCCGGAAGCCGAACTTTGCGGTTGCCTGGAAACCTGTGACCTTGCCGCCTTGGCCACTAACGGGCCCCAGAAGAGAGGTGTAATCTCCCATCGCTGAATAGCTTCCCAGAACAGAGGCATTGGTCCCGGTACCAGTGGGGGAAACGAGGTTGAGCCCGAGGATCACGTTAGGGACGTTGGGAGAGGAGGAAGCGCCGAAGCCTGCGATCATGTTTCCGGAGATGTTTGTGAGGCTGTAAGGCGCACCCAGCTGGGGCAGGGTCGTGCCGGAGAGCGCGCGATTGGTGATAGACGTTGCGGGTGGTGGCGGTGGAGTTATCGTGGAGATGTCCTCTTCGACGAAGAAGCCTTTGCCCTTGTCGTAGAGATACCATGCGCCGGCGTCAACGAAGTTGGTGTTGAAGCCGGTGCCAGGGGCTGAGACTGCGGCTCGGCCGGTGGTTGGGTCGAAACTCACTGAACCGCCTGACGAGTGGCTCGTCAACACCTGCCCGATGTCATTGACATCAAAGTTCAGAACGTAGCTGTTGCTGTTGGAGACGGTGAAAAGGCCTACGATCACGACGGGAATCACGTTGTTGTTGCCGCAGCAGACATCGAAACCGGTTAGCTGGATGACATTCGTGCCGTTGACGCTGTCGGCGGTGAGGTTGCCCTGAGCGATGGCGGTACCGCCAAACACGGTGCCAAAGGTCGTGCCTCGATCGATTTCGAGGAGGTTGAAATGGCTGGAATCCACAATGTAGTAGGCATACTGGACCGTCTTGCCAAGAGCGGTGATATTGAGCGTGCCACGGCCCAGGGAGTCAGGAGCGGTCTGTTGATCCGGGCTGAGCGGCTGAGCAACAAACGTGGGCGTAATGGCGGCCTGGACACTTTGGTCAATCAGACCGCCAGTCACTCCGCTCGCACCAAGAGCAAGTTGCCCGGCGGCAATAGTGCGGCCTCCAAACGGAGAGTCCGAATCCACACCAAAGGCAAAGTTGCCGGCAGGCTTAGTTGCTGCAGCAGAAGTGTCCTGAAGCTGGATCGTGCCAGAGTTGAGGAACGCGCCAGCGTCCAGCTCGATCATGCGGCCGTGCGTTCCGTCCTTGGACATAATGCAGCGGAAACCCGGAATCACCCCTGACGTAAACTGATAACCGCTTATGCTTAGAATGGCCTCGACGATTCCCGTGGAACCTACCAGCACAGTGTAGGTGCCCGTATAAGGACCAGGTGTCGTTGTGAACCCGCTGATGCCACCGCTGTTGTTAAAGTCAAACTCGACGTTTGTAAGGTTGCCGTCGCCGTCCGCGGAGAATCTGCCGGCCACCGCCATAGGGACCGGTGTCGGGACGGAGGGATCACCTGACGGCGCATAATATCCACGCAAGAGGAAGGCATAGTCGCCTTTAAAAAACGTAGTGGTATTGAGGATGGTAAAGCTGAAGGAGTCGCTTGCAGAAGTATTCGTAACGGAGGTTGCTGTGATGGTGGGATTCACGTTAGCGCCGGAAGGGAAGGTTGAGGGAGGGGTGTAAGCAGTCGATAAGCCGGGCCCGGTCGTCGAGAGCGTGCCGCAGGCTGGCGAACAGGTGGAAGTGGAGCCGTTGGCGGTAAGGGTCCAGGTAGCTCCCGCGTTGGCCGGATCATTCATCACCGAAGCATCGACCTCAATCGGAGCCGAGCCAACGAGTATGGAATCGAATTTCTTTGTGATTTGGATGCTCGCCGGCGGAATAATCTGGAAGGTGAACGCGAACTCCTGGCGCGGATCAGCAACGGACACCGCGGTGATGGTTGCTTGTTGATTCGCAGGGGCGCTCGAAGGGGGAGTATAGACAGCGCTGAAACTGGGAGAAGAAGAAGGGGCGAGCGTACCACAGGCTGGCGCACAACCTTCGTTGGCGGCGCTGAGCAACCACTTCACGCCCTTCAACGTTCCGTCATTCGTGACCTTGGCATTTAGGGTGACCGCTTTATCTCCAGCATGGACGAAGCTAAAGGCGTCCGGAACAGCAACTAGGACATTGAGCCCGTTGGACACACCACGGCCCACACAGCCCACTAGGCCAAGAGAAACAAGCAAACTGAAAACCGCAACCATCAAACGGCGCATACGCCCTACTTTTCAGTTTTCTAGGCCGGATTCTTTCTTAAGTCTGGACGGAACCCGGGGAACAGTGGCGAGACAAAATAAAGAAAAAATGTGAATGGAGTAAGACGGACGTGCGAATGTTTGGAGACTCAAAGCACAAAAAGTGCAAGCCGTTTTTCGTCAACGCTGTGCGTAATGGAACTTGAGGCTCAATCAACCGGAATTCACTTGTTGGGCACCTCGACGGCCCCCAAAGGATTGGCCCCCGCGGCCGGATAGAAATGAATTCTCTCTGATTTTTCGAGAGCAACCTGCGGCTTGACACCCGGTTGCAATTGTTCCCGGAGCCAGGCAAATAGGGCACCGCCAGAGACATGCTGCATAAGCGCTGCGGGATCTCCATATTCGTTAATCAAGGTCGCATTGGAAGCGACCGCTTCTAGCTTTTCCTGGGACGCCTCCGGCATGGGACCCGAATTCCGAACATCCTGGATCCTGACACTTTTTGCTTTCACTTTCGGAAGCCAGGTAATCGTTTCCAGAGGAGCAATCTTTTCCTGGAATTCCTTGGAGAGGAATTTCTCGCGTTTGTCCGCGGCCACATACTTTGTTTGGGCGAAAAACGCTGGCCAATCTCCCCAGGGGGTAAGCACATCCAGGGCCTTGATGCGCGCATCGGCGGCGGAAGCGAGAATGGCAATGGTCCCTCCGGAGCCCTGCCCGAACATACCGACGCGGCTCGTGTCCAGATCTTTGCGCGTAGCGAGATAGTCCAGAATCAACTGCACATCATGAACGCTGGCGCCAAGCGATTCTTGAAAGTCGGTAAAGAACGTGGAGTAAGGAGAACGCATTTCGAGGCGATGCCCGGTATAGGCAGAAAGAAAACCCACGGCAGCGAAACCTTCGGCCGTCGTAGCGCCGCACCAGTCATCGCTTTTGAAGCGATCGGTTGTCCCGGGAGAGGAGTAAAGAAATAGAATCACCGGAGGTTTAGCAACACCCCTGGGCTTACAAATATACAAGTCAATGGGATCCGCAGGCCGCCATACCAATTGCCAGAGTTCTCGAGTGAATGAGTTCTTGGGGTAGTCGTCGGTCATGCCTAAAACGGGGGGAAGCGGGAAAAAAGCGCTTCCTTTCAAGGAAAGGGAAGAAAAATCCTCTTGATATGCAGCGTCATTGGCGGTGACGAGCCCTACTTTTGCCGCCGAACCTGAAATCGATTTTTGTTTAGGGCTCTGCACTTGCTGCGCTGAGGCGGATGCAACGCCAGTTCCGACAATCACTAGAAAAGACAAGAAGCAGGAAAACTTTGACTTCACCGACGCGGGCATTTGTATTCTCCCCTGGATAAAACTATGGAGCCGACCGTTATGCGACTGGAAGCCCCATATAAGTACTGCCATCGATAGCAAAAAGAGGCAGGCGGCACGGGGCCGCCTGCCTGGCATGGTGACAGAGAGCAAGCTACTCGATTTGCGTGAGCCACTCGCCTCCGAAGATGTTGAAGTAGGTTACGTCTGTGTTGATATAGAAGGGCACGCCCGCCATGTCGCCTCCCTCTTCAAAGCAGTTCGGCGAAGCTTGGTCCGCGGCGCAGAACGTGTTCGGCGGATTGGTGCCATTGTTGGCCGCCACGCCGCTGATCGGATAGTGCGAGCGGAACACCTTGAGGAACGCGGTCTGCACGCCGCCCGGATAGGAGAAGTTGGGAACGAAATCAGCAATCGCGCTGATGACGCAAGCCGAGCAGCTGATTCCGCCCGAGGCTGGGTTGTTCAGAGCGAACGCTGCCTGATCCTGCGCGGCGTGAAACAACGTGGTGGCTAGAGCCGGCGGAAGCGGAGCGCTCGTGTTGGTTATTGCACGGAGGCTGGACCAAACGCGATAGCTGCCGTCCTGAACGTGCGGGAAGCTGGGCAGTTTTGTGGTGCACTGGAAGGTGCCTCCGGGGATCGATCCGGCGCAAGTGCCAAACAGTCCGCTGGTGTCGTAATTGGAGTAGAGGCCGTCTACACCCTGTAGCGTCACATACTTGAGATGCGAGCCGCTAATGAAGAATGTTCCCAGGCTGTAAAACGCGTAACCCATGGCGTCAGGGTTGGTTGTCGGAACCGTGGTGGTACCGTTGACCGCCTTGACCATTTCACCTGTTCCAATGGCGCGGTAACGCTGGGAATTCGTGCCGGAGTTGATGTACATGGGGTTGGTGCAGGCTACGAAAGGGGTGCCGCCGACGAAGCACGCGGCCGGAGTCGGCGCGATGGTTGAACCACAGAAGCTGGCGCATTCCTGCGTGTCACCGCTGTTGCCGTCGCGGGCATGCACGATCTGGAATTCAAAAGTATTGTAGGTGCCGGAGAGTGGTTCACGCTGGATTTGGGACATAACCGCATTGGGTACGGCGACTCCGTTCTGGCTCGCTCCGAAGACCTGTTGAGAGGAACCAATCTGGCCAGAGAAGAACTTGGTCGCGGTCTTGGAAAGGACGTTGGTCGGCACGCTGCCGACGGTGCCGTTGGTTCTGTAGAAAAGCACAATCGGACTAGCGCCAAGCGGGGTTGTTGTCGAACTCGGGATGGCGCACGTGGAGATGGGGTCTGAACCGGAGATGTGAAAGCTGTCGACCTGCGCGTTGGTGTTGCTGAAAGAACTAAGGATGGCTTGGCCAGCGACCAATCCGGTCGGGTTATAACCAAAACCACCGGAAGCTGTTGAGTTAGCAGCTCGGAAGTACGCAAATTGGCCGTCCTCCGGGCGGATGTCCGTGAAGGCTACGTTAAAGTGGGTGCCATTGATGGCGGCGGCTACGGTCGCCGGGACGGTCGCATCGGTGTCGGGAAAGCCACCAATCAGGTTGCCGGAGGCAGTGCCTGAGGTGAACTGCAGGGTGCCATTGCCAACGTTGCAGACGCCCCCACTAATTCCTTGGGCAAACATGAGGCGCTGGCCCACCAGAGAGTCCACAGCAAGATACGCGCAAACAACTGTTGGGGGAGTGGTGTCCCAAGCTACCCAGATATTCCCGGGTTCGGGGGTGGTTCCGCTGCGGGGATCGATTCCGTTCACCACAGCGCTAACGCTTCCATTCTTACCGGTCCAGAGATGGGTACCGCAAGGCGCGCCACCGCCGGATATTGGGTCCGGCGTAACTGCGGCGATGCCCACCGTGGGGAACAACGCCGAAGAACCGGCGCCTAGCACAACTGTCTGGGCGTTGGCTGCCGTTGCAAAGAGCATAGCTCCCGCGAGGACCAAAGCCGCAGTCAAGATTCTCTTACAATTCATTAGCGGATTCTCCTTAAAGAGATTTTTTTTCCGTCAATGGTTACGGGCAAATACCTGCGGATCGAGAATTTGCCCGGCGAGGTTGATTCCTCCGTCTTGCTGCTGAGTTTCTGTTCCCGTCGAGCTGGCAGTTAACTTACGTCGGTGACCCGAGATCTGTCCCAACTGAGCACAACAAACCGCGACCGCAACCCCGGGCCCAGGCAAACTAGGGATGAACGTTGGGTGTTTTAATTCGGGAGGAGCGGCTCGCCCACAGGTGGCCGCTTTCCCTCAGCGCGCGCAGTATCCAGTCCATTTGTTAAGTGCGAATGAAGTGCGCGGGAAACTCGCGTGAAACTCCAGTAACAAAGCAGGTCAAAATGAAAGCCAGATGACACAAATGTTCTGAAAAGAAAAAAGCGGCGAGCCCCTTGTGGAAATATCCAGTATGTGGTCCGGAGAGCCTCGGAGAGCGGCTCTGTCGTAAAAAAAATTTCGGAGAACCTTCGGAAAGCGCGGGCACTTCCCCAGTCAAGTTCCGACATTGGAAATTACGATTCAGCGTGCCGCTGGGAAGCAGGAACAAGATGATTGCGAAAGAGCAGTACTACGCTAAAAAAGCTAAAGCATCATGTGCCGCAGGTTAGGACTCGCAAATCACAAGCGTCATCAGAAGCGAACGCAATATTGACCTAGCTGCAATTTGCAACTCATCTGAATGTAACACTCGCGGTGAGAGACTCAATGGACTGATCCCTTGCGAGGTGACCTAATGAGACGGTGTGTCACGGTCTCAACGGCTTTGCTGTTCCTATTCTGCTTTTTGCTTAGGGCGATTCCCGCGAACGGGCAAACTGCTCAAGACAAGCCAGCTGCTCAAAACAATCCACCAGCGCAGAGCGGCATCCTAGCGGGCACAGCCTTGGACCAGTCTGCCGCCGTTGTCATAGGGGCAATAGTCACGGTCACCGACAAAGCCGGGAAAGCCACCAGTGTCACCACGGACGAGAAAGGCGAGTACCGGATCGAGGGGCTGGCGCCGGGAGGTTACAAGCTCGTGGCCACGGCACCGGGGTTTGCCGACTTTACAAAAGAAGACGTGACCGTGACAGGCGGGCAAACCCAGCGCGTGGATTTCACCATGAATCCGGCTGCAGTGACCCAGAAGGTTGAAGTCTCGACGGGAGGCGCGGCGCAGGTAGAACAAGAAACCGCGCAGATCGCCGGCACGATTACAAACAAGGAAGTGACTACTTATGCGTTGAATGGCCGAAACTTCACGCAGCTGATTGCTCTGGCGCCGGGCGTGAGCAACCAGACGGGACAGGACGAAGCCTTGGTTGGCATCAAGGGCAGCGTAAACTACAGCGTGAACGGCGGACGCGTCGAGTACAACACGTACGACGTCGACGGCGGTGACATTTTGAACGCCAGCATCAACGGCAGCCACAGCACGCTGATCGTTTATCCAAGCCTCGATGCTATCGACGAACTCCAGGTGCTGACGTCGAATTACGGGGCTATGTACGGACGCAGCGCTTCGGGGACGATCTTAGCAACGACGAAGTCCGGCGGAACGTCCTTTCACGGCGATGCTTATTTCTTTGCACGCAACAACTACTTCAATGCTCGGAATTTCTTCGACCAGACGCGCCGGGCTCCCTTGTACGAAAAGTACGATCCAGGCGGGACCCTTGGCGGGCCCGTCTATATTCCAGGTTTTTACAATCAAAACAAGGACAAGACGTTCTTTTTTTTCTCCGAGGAGTACCGCCACGATAAAGAACCCGTGGAGTTCAACCAAGCCGTACCGTCCGCGGCGGAACGAGATTGCAGTTTAGCGCCAAATCCAAGCCCTTTTTGCCAAACGGGCATACCGGGGGTTTCAGTTCCGAGCGCTGTGAGGTTTGGGGATTTTAGCGATGTGTGTCCCCCGACCGACTCGTTTGGCACAGGGGGCGTATTCACGCGGACTCCCGGGGGAGCGGTGCGAGATGCGAATGGGAAGGTCGCGCTGTACAAGCCCGACTGCCCTGGCTTACCCATCGGGGCGCAAGTGTTTCAGGCCTTTCAGGGAAATCTCGTTCCGATCGACGCCAAGTCCGCCGCCATTCTGGACACAAATCTAATACCACTTCCGAATTCGACGACAGGCTGCAACTCGACGATTCAGTCTTGCTACAACAGTCCCGTCTCACCGCTGACAAGCTGGCGGCAGGAACTGGCCCGGATTGACCATAATTTCAGCTCCACGCAGAAGCTCACGCTCCGGTACATCCATGATGACTGGAGCACGGATGTCCCCTACGTGCAATGGGGCTTTGTCCACAACAGTTTTCCGACGGTGGAGAACCACTTCGTGGGGCCGGGGTTGAGCGCCGTGGCGCATTACTCCAGTACGATCAAGAGCCGGTTGGTGAACGACCTGGCGATGGCCTACACAACGGACCACATCACATTGACGAACTTCGCCGGACCTGGAGTGACGGGCGGGACACTCGCGCGTCCGGCGATTTTGGATGCTCCTTGCGATTCGACCGGCTGTGCCGGCATAGGCTTTATTTTTGATAACAGCAAAAGCGACTTTGGCGGAAAGATCCCTGGAATTGTCATAGGCGGCAACAATGCCGCCTATGGAGGACACGGATTCGCCGTCGATTCTGGTTATCTGCCATGGCATCACTCGAATCCCACCTACAGCCCTCGAGATGATGCGACTCTTTCCTGGGGAAAACACACATTACAGTTTGGAGCGCTTTTTATCATAGGGCAGCGAAACGAAGTCAACCCTCCAGTGGGGGGTAACATAGGCGACATTCAAGGTTTAGCGACGTTTAGCAACGTCAACAGTTTCGCTTCAAGCGGCAATGCCTTCGCCGACTTTCTTGGCTCGTTTCCGCAGCAGGGTGGGCTACCGAGGATCCAAAGTTTTACCCAAGACAGCGGGCAAGGCGTGTACCACAATAACTACCGGATAGCGGAACCCTATTTTCAGGACAATTGGAAACTAACCACGAGAATAACGCTGAACCTGGGGGTGCGCGTCAGCCTGTTTGGTCTCTATGAAGAGAAATTCAGGCAAGCGTTCAACTGGGTGCCGTCCCAGTTCAGCTCGAGCCTGGCCTCAGAAGTCGTCGTAGATCAAGGTAGCGGCCGTCTGCTTACCGCACAAGGGGCCTCGATCCCGATCGATCCGAACAATCCTGATCCGCATCTGCTGAACGGCATCGTACACTGCGGCGTCGACACCTACTCCAATGGGAAAAAGGTGCCTCCCGGTTGCATGACCAACCAACTGGCGAATCCCGCCCCCCGCGTGGGCTTTGCCTGGGATCCCTTTGGCGACGGCAAGACTTCTGTCCGCGGCGGCTATGGTGTCTTTTACGAGCACGGAACGGGAAATGAGGCAAACACCGGATCACTCGAAGGGAGCGCGGGTCCGCAATCCCAGGGTGGCGTAATCAGCATGACGCAATACTACCCTCAGAGCTGGGGCTGCATTGGAGACGTAGTGCCAGGTTGCAGCAGCGGTGTAGGCGGGTTTGCATGCTTCATGGGAAATTGCAACAGAAGCGCTTTTCCATTGAACGTGACCGCGATTCCCACGAAGGTTGACTGGCCCTATGCTCAGCAATGGAGCTTCAGCGTCCAGAGGCAAATGCCCTGGAGCTTGCTCGGATCACTCGCGTATGTGGGTAGCAAAGGCACCCATTTAACCGCAGAGCTGCAGGTGAATCAGCTTCTGCCGCTCAATCAGGTGAACAACCCCTTCCAGACCGGCCAGCCGATTACCCAACAATTATGCTTGGATGGTATCAGCAGCGGACAGTTTTTTGTGAACGGGAATTTCTACGCTCCGGGGAGCGCGCCGTACCAGAATCTGCTCGCGGCGTGCGTCGGGGAAAGTCCGGTGAGTCCGTCAGCCGGCTCTGTACGAGTACCAGGCGCTGTCATCGCACCGGGCATGGGGCAGGTATTTTCGCTTGAGAACGTTGCCACGTCGAACTACAACGCGATGCAATTGACCTTGCGTCGCACGAAAGCGCCGCTGACGCTGGGCATCTCTTATACCTACAGCCATTCCATTGACGATTCATCGGACCGAACCAGCGCGCTGTTCATCAATGCCTATGACCTTCGCCAGAACCGCGCCAGCTCCGATTTCGACCAACGGCACCTTTTGAACGTCAGTTACATTTATGACTTGCCCCTGGAACGCTGGTTAAGGGCCCTGAATTTCGCGGACAGCGACCAAACCAACCAGGTGGCCGGGCACGGAATCTCGGACAAAACGAAGACGTTTCTGGGCGGATGGCAAATCGCGGGAATCACGCTGTATTCCTCAGGAACACCCTTCAGCGTGATTGACGGAGGCAGCCCCGCAATCTCAACCGCAGACAATGCGGGTGTGCTGGCGGTTATCGGCCCGGGGGCTTACCCGGACTTGGCGTCACCGCTCGCCCCAAAAACGATCGTTGGCCCCGTAACCAATTTGTTTGGGCCTATCATCGGCAACCCGGGACAGTTCGTGGCGCCCCAAGGCTTAACCTATGGCAATGCGGGACGCAATTTTCTAAACAATCCGAGCAGAGTGAATTTCGATATTTCCCTGACCAAGAATGCGGAACTAGGGGAAGGACGCTCGTTGCAATTCCGGCTGGAGACGTTTAACACCTTCAACCACACGCAATTCAGAATCTATGATCCTTCCAATCCTGGGAACGCCGGCAACAACGTTCTGAATTGTTTTGGTGCAAGTTCGACGGCTTTCTCGGCGGGGGACAGCTCTTGCCTGGCGAGCAGCTCTTTCCTGCACCCGGTGGATGCTCACCGGCCGCGCACGATTCAACTCGGCGTAAAGTTCCTTTTCTGATTTAGGACGTTGTTGAGCCTGAGTTACTACAGTTTGATTTTGTCCCTGCTTTCGAAACGAAGAGAACTTGTTCTTTCCGACCACTCGTCCTGCAGCAGACGGGTCTTTTCTGCCGTGAAGCAGAGAGATCTCCTGCGGATGAGCTTATAAACGTCGGAATGAGCTACCGGCGGGTGTATCGGGGCGCTCGCAAGACGTTGGAACGCATTGGGCTCAAACGCATTCGAACGAAACTTGCGAATAGGAACGCGTAGCTCCAACAAGCGAAAATCGCTTGTTGGTATTGCTGAGGAATTCTCGAAAGGCGCGCAATTCGTTGCGCGTATCGCTGAATTCGTCGAAGTAGATAAACGTGCCGGGACGAATGTGTTCCGCGAGGAAGTTAAGGACGAAACTCGTCGATGAATAAAGATCACAATCGATGTTAATGATGAGACGCTCATGATCAGGGGGAACATAACTGCGGAGCGTGTCCTGGAACAAACCCTTAAAAAACCTAACGCGCGGATCGGCAAATTCGGGAACGCGCCCACCGGCGGAGTAAGCGCCCTTCGTACCTCGTACTCCCCAGTCTTCGGGCAGACCTTCAAACGTGTCGAAACCGTGGAGCATGGAAGCCGGATTCGAAAGAAGACGGGACCAATAACGCATCGAAGTGCCGGCGGCCACACCAAATTCGAGGTAGAGGGCCCGCTTGTTGCCCACTCTATCCGCGATTTGGTGGAATAACTCCCGTCTCTTCCGCGCGGGTTTTGATGGAAGAAATCCGTGGGATTTCATCCAAAAGCCGACTTCCAGGTAGCCGGCGGCTGATGTCAGCAGGTGAAGGGTCCTCTCACTGGAATGAGAACCAATCGCCACGAGGAGCGCCTTCAGAGCGTCCATGCGGCGATATTCGGGACCTGTATTTGCCCCCATGATTGGCACGAAGCGTGAATCTCCTGTCCTAGCGGCTGCGTTGAGGTTCTGTCCGCGGATCCCGCGCTTGAAGAGCGCGTTCGTGCATTTGTGAGCAGCGTTGCTCTGTTTCTTGAGAGACGCTTTCCGTTTCCCACTCCAAACGCACCATTTGGCCGTCCATACTTGCTGAAACGCGAGTCAGACAGTAGGTAGGCGAGTCCGGGCATTCTCCTGTTTCAACTCGAAATTCCCAGCCGTGGCCAGGACACTCGAGTTTACCGTCGTGAAAAGTTCCGGCAGACAACGGCCAGGAAGCGTGTGGGCATACGTCATGAAAGGCGTAAACACCTTCAGCCGTGCGCACAAGCACGATTTTCAGCCCATCGGTTTCCCAGGCGTAGGGTTTGTCGATGGGCAATGCCTTAATGGGAATTTTTGCTGTGGGCATGCCAGTCGTGGAGCTTTTCGGGATTAGGCTCGTACAGAAAATGATACAGCGGCTCATTGAACACGTCGGGGCGGCGACCGCACTTGAACCTCAGGGAGAGGAGGAGATCCTCGAAGAAAGGCTCCGCTCCGGTAATAAAAGGAGAGATCAGCTTGTCTTCAACATCTATCTTGTACGACCAATCTTCTGAAATCCCTTCACGCACAAATTCGGGACCGGGCGCGTTGAAATCAACCGTCCAAGAGCCTCCGCGAGGGCCGCGCACGGAGAATGCGAGTTTCGCGTTGATCGTCTTTCGAATCGCTGAAGATTGCTCAGCCACGAGGGCGTTGAAGAATTCAGGAAGCAGATTGGGCAGGTCAGGGTGCGCTGGAGCTTCAGCTTTGTAAGCGGCAGCTATGGAAGGAGCCATACGTTCCGATGCGGCAGCTATGTACTCCTGTCGCGGCGCGCGGAATGAGGCGGGTGCGCGATGGTCAAAGCCGGAGCAGCTGTCCCACACATCGGTGGCAGCCATATAAACGGATTCGCTGGGCAGATTTGCCTGCCGAATTTCGCGGACCGCAATTTCCGGGTCGACAAAAATGCCCCGCTCTTCTTGATTCAGCCAAAGCAGGTCCGGATCCAGAACCGTGCAAGGTCCGGCCGCTGGCACCGCAAAACGAGGATTTGTCAGCCGAACGCGCTGCACCAGACCTCGCAACAAAGCTTTGCGACGCCGCCGCACCAGCTCAACCATTTTGTCTTCAGGGTATTCATACATGATCGGATACCAGTTGGCCCCAGAAAACATGTAGAAGCCAATGTCAATGCCGAGACTCCCGATTCTCTCAAGGTCTTTATAGTCTAGCTTGCAGTCGGTTTCATTGAATACTCGCGTGCCAGCGTGGTCGACAAGAATCGCGGAGTCATTGGTGTACTCGACGGTTCGATAGATGCTCAGTTTCACGTCATTACCCAGATCGAGACACTCGCCTGACTCCAGTTCGCGGATGTTCGTGAAGCCAATCTGGCGCAGGTAACGATGGAACTTGCTCGTGCTGAAGCGGCAGATTAGTAAGGGGATGTCCGGGCGAAAATGCTTCAATGTAGCAACATCCATGTGGTCCTGGTGCTCATGAGATAGGAAGAGGTAGTCAATGTTCTTGGGGAAGCGTTCCGGAGTCACGCCGGCTTCGGCGAGAAGGTGCGTGTGAAACCACGTTCCCTGATACGCTCCTTCGGTGAGCCAAGGATCCGTCAGGATCCTTATCCCACCGGCTTCGATCAGAGTACAGGCCTGTCCGAAATACGTAACGCGCATGCTAATCCCCTGCTTGTCTCCGGTGTGCGCAGTCTCCAGACGAGTCGTGACTGCCGTCGTTGGGGGCTTCGCCCCAGGTGTTAAGCGCTTTGCGCCTGTCCAAGAGAGAGTGGTTCTTGTTGCAGTCTTGAAGCGTGGCCGGTGGTGCTTGTGCGTCCCTCGCGGCCACCCGCGAAGGCGGCCATGACTTGTACGTCGAGTTCACTCTTGGCATCCACGTGTCCGCGCTCTTTCAAGTGGGACACGTTGCTGTAAGACGGCTGGCGATAATCGCGAATGCACCCCGACCTGAAGGCCTGTTTGATCTCGGAGATTCCGTCTTCAACAGAAAACTGCGCGGTAAAACCCAAACAGTCGCGGATTTTCCGGAACGACACTCGATAGTTCCTGCGGTCAGCGTTGTTGACATATTCGACGCGCGTCTCGGGAATCTGCTGGCGAATTTTTTCGGCGATCTGCGAAAGAGTGAAATTGAGGCGATCGTCGCCCACGTTAAGAATCTCGCCACTTACGGCTTCGGTCGGCGCCAGAAGGGTTTGCACCACTGCCTCGGCAACGTCCCTTACATGGACAAATGGCCGCCATTGGTCGCCGTTGTATATCGTGACCATCTTATCCTGGATGGCCTTGGCAGTGAGTAGGTTTACAACCAGGTCGAAACGGGGTCTTGGAGCCAGGCCGAAGACCGTCGCGAAGCGAAGAATGGTCGGGTGGAAGGCAGTTGATCGGGCCTCGAGGAGCACTCGTTCGGAGTGAAGTTTTGTCTCAGCGTACAAGGAAATTGGCACGGTTTCAGAATTCTCGTCCATGAGATCGTCAGATGCTCCGTAGACGCTGCAACTTGAGGCAAATATGAATCGCTCAATGCCATTTCCCTTGGCGATTTCCAGCATCATGCGAGTGGCCGCATAGTTGATCTGAAGCGCGTTTTTGTCATCGGCTGCGCAGGCGGGATCTCCCACAATTGCTGCCAAATGGACTACTCCGTTAGCACCATTCATAGCCCGGACTACGTCCTGAATATTTCTGCAATCCCCTTTCATGAACTCAAGATTCGGATTTTCGAGAAGAGGCCTGATCGACTCGTCCCCGTATACCAGGTTATCAAGAAGCCGCACGGAATAACCGCGTGCTAGCAGCTTGGATACGACGAATGACCCGATGTAGCCGGCCCCTCCAACGACCAGGAGCGTTTCGCCGGGGCCAGGGGTGTTTACGATTGCTCCTGGTGCCGCTATGGCTTCTGATTCCCGGTGAAATAGCCAGTCCTTCAGCCAACGGACTACGGTGGCGACGCCAATGGCCAGAATTCCAAACACCAACGCGGTTAGCCGTGGCAAGGGCGAACGGGTTGTTAGAAAGCTTATGAACACGAGAAGCAGAGTAGCGACAGCCGCACTTGCGGCGGCGCGACGGAGCTTGTATTCAATCGTATACCCTCGAAGCTTGGTATAAAGGCCAAAGATGGAGTGCATAACCGGGAAAACTACAGACAGAGGGAGGAGCGTATGGACGTAGTAATGGACGAAAGCGACCTCGCCGGGCTGCGTCGTCCATGGTTCAGGGAATGCAGACAGAAAAGCCAGAGATAGAATCGCCGCGATTTGAACGGCGACAAAATCTACCAGCACGCGCACCAAACGTTCCAGCCAAAGACTGACCTGAGTCACGAGTAGACCTCGTCTTTTTTTTGCTCGTTTACACTCGCATGGGCTTTCGATGGGCGGTTCACAAGATGAGGGAAACTCTTGAATGGCCTGTCAACTTTAGTTAAAAGCGTGACGAAAGTTCGGTATAGAATCTGTAAATCCGTTCTGAGAGAGAGTTTCTCGCGATAATCAAGATCGATCTCCAGTTTCGCCGGCATTATTGTGGAAACGTAATACCCTTCCTTGTCTTCATGTGCGGCTAGCAGTTCCTCTTCGCGAACAATCACGCTCGGCCCGGTCATGCCCGGACGAACGTCCAGCACTTTGCGTTGCCTTTCCGTGTAATGAGAGGCGAACTGCGGAACCTCGGGACGTGGCCCAACAAGGCTCATTTGAGCTATCAGGACATTCAAGAGCTGAGGTAGTTCATCCATCTTCGTTCGACGTAACCAAGAACCCAAAGGCGTGATTCGTGGGTCTCCTGCGGCAGTCAATTGAGAATAGCGGTCCGCTCCTTCTCTCATGCTGCGAAACTTGTACATCCTGAACGGTCTTCCAAACATACCTACTCGCATTTGCGAAAAAAGGATGGGACCGCGGCTGGAGAGCTTCACGAGCAGAGCAATTAGTAGAAGGCCCGGGGAGATCAAAACCAGCGCAAGGCCAGCTGCGACCGCATCAAAGCAGAGTTTTCCGCCTCGCCTATAGAGCGATCTTTTCATATGGTTCACCCGCCGAGGGTGCGGATGGTGTTCATTTCAGGTGCCGTTTACCTTCTAAAGGTAATCGAGATCTCATTCAACGCGCCAATTACGCGATCCACGTCATCGTCGGTCATGCTGGGAAACAACGGCAAAGAGATGGCTCTCTCGAAGTGTTGCTCCGCGAAAGGGAAGTCGCCCAAACGATAGCCAAGACGCTCTCGATACAGTGAATGCAGATGGAGGGGGATGAAGTGAACCGAAGTGCCGATGCCCCTGGCTTTCAATTCCTCGATAATCTGATCCCGCCCAATCCGAAGGCATGAAGGATCGACACGCACAACATACAGGTGCCAGGCATGACTTTCATTGTTCGGCTCCGGAGGCGGAGTAAAGGCCTCGAGCGAGGTCAGCCCGAGAGAATATCGTGCGGCGATGGCAGCCCGTCGTCGTCGTAACGTTTCCACTTTGGCGAGTTGCGCTAAACCGAGGGCGGCCTGAAGATCAGTAAAGTTGTATTTGAACCCGAGCTCCAGGACGTCGTACCGCCAGGTGCCTTCGGCAGCGTAACGATTCCAAGCGTTCCGGCTAATCCCGTGAAGTCGGAGGATGCGCAGCCGTTCTGCGTACTCCTGATTTTCCGTGGTAATCATCCCGCCTTCGCCGGTAGTGAGGGTTTTCGTGGCATAAAAGGAAAAACAGGTTAGATCACCAAGAGTGCCAATCATTTTCCCTTGATAGCTGGCGGGAAAGGCATGGGCCGCGTCTTCAACGATTTTTAGTCCGTGGCGTCGTGCAAGGTCCAAAATTCCACTCATGTCGCAGGGATATCCTGCATAGTGCACCGGCAGAATGGCGCGCGTGCGGGGAGTGACGGCCCTCTCAATCTGACGCGGGTCGGTGTGGAAAGAGTTCTCCGTGCTGTCGACCAGCACGGGGCGTGCGTTGAAATAGAGAACGGCGGAGCCGGTAGCGGCAAAAGTCATAGTCGGAAGGATGACTTCGTCGCCCTCTTCAATTCCGATAGCCGCCAGAGCCAGGTGGAGCGCTGCCGTGCAAGAGTTTACAGCGATAGCGTGAGATGCGCCGACAAAACCCGCAAAAGCAGCCTCAAACTCCAGAGCGCGAGGGCCGGTGGTGAGCCAGCCGCTTTGGAGAACGGCAAAAACCGCATCGATTTCTTCTCTTTCGATGGAGGCTCGATGAAAAGGCAAGAACGCAGTTGCAGTGGCAGACAAGCCAATTACTCCTGGACCGCGTGGGTTGGGAAACCGCAAAATTCAGCTGAAAGCATCAGGCGTTTTTGTGCAATTGATTTTATCGAGAGCTAATTCATGATCGCGCGGTAGAGCTGAATAAGCTTTTCAGCTTCCGTGTCCCAATTGAAGTATCGGAGAACGGCCGCCTGTCCACGACGGCCCATCTCCTCGGCCTCTTGCGGGTGCGTCAGCACATGTTCAATGGTCTTGGCAATTTCGGCAGGATTCAGCGGGTTGACAAAGAATCCGCAGCCAGCCTCGCCAATGATTCGCCTCCAAAGAGGGAAGTCAGAAGCGATTACTGGTATGCCAGCTCCCATGTATTCGAAAATCTTCTGCGGCATGGACTCGACCTGATTGGGCTCTGGATGATAGAGAACCAGCCCGGCCCGGACATTCCGGAGAATCTGGAACGTGCTTCGCTGGTCGATGAACCCGTGATTCTGCACACGCGCCCAGCCGGGGTGGCTGCACAGTTCAGCAAGGTTGACATCCCCTTTTACTTCAGGCCCGGCCAATTCCAGAGTTGCCGGAAGGGAATCGGGCAACACCGCCATTGCCTGCACCATTTCTCTGACTGCGCGTGTAAGGGTGAGACCGCCTACGTAGGCCACCGACTGGCGCCTCTCCTCCCAAGGTATTGACTGGCCGTCGCAAACCAGCTCCTGAGCGTAAGGGTAATTGTGGACAAGCACGGTGCGGCGGTTAAGGGGACGAAACCGTTTGGCGATCGACGGAGTGACGACCACGAGCCCTGAAAACCGTCCGCTGGCCACCCCTTCGATTCTTGAAACGACCCAGGAAACAAACACGCGAGTCCACTTCGGAAGATAGGGTTTCGACAGAATCTCTTTAGGTATGTCTTCATGAATATCGTAGATCACGTTCTTGCCGCGGCCCCTAAGAAGAAGACCAGCCGGAATTAATTCTGGATCGTGGAAATGGTAGACATCGGCGTTCAGCCTCATGGCCTCTCTGTAGATGGCCCAGACGGTGCGAGTCATTCTGGCCAGTCGCGATGATCTTCCGCGCACCGACCTGACCCGAACCCCATCTCTTTCGCCATCCTGCCAATCTGTGCCAACGACCGTGACTTCAAAGCCAACGCGAGCCAGTGAACGACACTCCTTGTGGAAGATCCGGGGATCAAAAGGCGTATGAACAGAGGTCAAGTGAACCACTCTGGGCTGTATCATTGGAACAAGGGCCCTCATTCAGAAACCAGTGGTATTGCGGTTCCCTTTGGCGCGAGTAAACATCCCGGACAGCTTAGGAAGAATCAGTTATTTCCTGTGGCCAGCAATTGGTCGATGATTTTCAGAGCGGATTTCCCGTCTCCGTAAAGAGCGGGAGTAGACCAGCCGGGCACGGAATTATCGCGCACCGCTTCGCGGATGGAATCCGGATTCGTTCCGGCGACACGATTCGCCCCACATTCCACCGTTTCAGGCCACTCTGTTTGGTCTCGCAGAGTGACGCAAGGCACGCCGAGATAAAACGCTTCCTTTTGCACGCCGCCCGAATCGGTAAGAATTTTCCGGGCGTTCTTTTCCACGACCAACATTTCCAGGAAGCCTAGTGGCGGGACGGGGCGGATCCGGCCATTGAGGGAAATTCCAGTGAAGGAAAGCACTTGTTTAGTCCGCGGGTGAACCGGAAAGAGTACTGGAAGATCCAGGGTCATGGCCGCTTTCAAGATAGAGGTCAGAGATTTGCGGTCGTTAGTGTTCTCCGCCCGGTGCAGCGTGAGGAGATAATATTCCTTGCTCTTCAGCTCGAACCCACCTAGCGTGGAATCCGCGCGCTTCTCCGCAACGGAAAGTTGCTGAAGGAGCGCGTCATACATGACGTCACCCACCAGAACGCTCTTTCGTCTCAGAGGATCGTTCTCACCGCCAATTCCCTCGCGCCTCAGATTCTCGAGGGCCGCTTTGGAAGGAGCCAGAAGCAGTTGGCTGAGATGATCGGAAACGATGCGGTTTTGCTCTTCGGGTTGCCCAAGATCAAAGCTGCGGCAGCCCGCTTCCACATGTGCGAGCGGAATCTTGAGCCGCGAAGCGAGCATGGCGCCTGCTAAAGTGGAGTTGGTATCGCCATAAACCAGGACCCAGTCGATTCGCTCGGCCTTCAAGATAGGTTCCATGCGCAGCATCATGCGAGCAAGCTGCGCGCCGTGCGAAGACGAGCCGACGGCAAGATTGCAATCTGGCTGCGGGAGGGACATCTGCTCAAAGAACAATTCCGCTACGTCGCGGTCATAGTGCTGACCGGTATGGATGATGCGATGCTCGATGGGGAGCTGGTCCGTTTTGGCGTTATGCGATTCGATTGCGCGGCAAACTGGAGACAACTTGACAAATTGGGGGCGTGCCCCCACAACACTCACCCAGGTGAGACCTGATGAGTTCTTCCGCGACTCGATCCAGTTCATGGGGATTTGGTTACTCCTTCTGCGGTACAAGACGACTCAATGTGGCTTCTGAGGCTTGGAAATGGCGGCGTTCTTGGCCTTATCAATCACCCGATCAAACCGCGGAGCACTTGACGCAGCAAAAGGCAGATAGTTGCCCTCGGATGTGCCGTAGAGCCAGTTATATCGGTAAGTTGTCAGGAGCAGTTCAATATAAGGCTCCAAATTTTCGATGCTGTCGGCGTCGCTGGCTTTGCAAGAGCCTTTGTTCAGCCAATCCTTCTTCGCGGCTCGATCGCTCCAGAGCGCCAGCGTTCCTCCAAGTTCGAGGATACCGCTGTACTTTGCCAAGTCTGCCTCAAGATCCGACTGACGCTGCTCGATAGCGCTCTTGAATTGCTCGAGGGAGTCGTGACAATATCCTATGCTTCCTTCACCCCCAGCGATCACTTTCAGTGGCAACCGCCTCTTTGCAATTTCGTCCAGCAAGCCGATCGAAATGTAGGCGGGTGAAGGGTAATAGGGAATTCCGTCAAACTTCTTGTAGCCTGGGTGGGTTAAGGCAATGAAGAGCATCCAGAGCGTAGCGTTAGGATAGGTTTCAGCCGCCAAATCCGCCATCTTCGCTCCGAGGTGCTTCAGGCTCTCGGCAGCTTGTAGCGGCGTCTTGCCGGTCTGATGAGCGAGTTCGCCGATATCATATTCTTTGTAGTAGTTGTAAAACTCCAGATCGCAGACGATTCCAGGAACTTTTGAGTCACGCGCACCTGCCAGAGCATTCCGCCAAATATTTAGGAAATCAGATAGTGCGCCGTTCTTGTCGTCCAGATCGGCACCGATAATCCGGTGAAAATAAGGCTGGTCGGAGTGAGGGTTATTTTCCGCGGTGCTCATCCCGATCATGCGATTGACGTAAACCCACGGCCAGATGTCTTTGCTGGTAAATCCTTTCCACGTGGCGATCTGATGGTCAATCGACGCTGCGGTTGGCGGGGTTGCAGTGTCGTACGCATGAAGAAACGCTACGGCGAGACCGTCATAGGGAGACTTATCGAACTGCCGGAGCTTTTCTTCTGTCATGTAAGAGGCAACAGCAGTGTTCACGAGCATCAAATAGTGATCCCCGATTCCCTTATTGGTGGACTCTCCGGTTGCAACGACAGGGTCCGTTCGACTTGGCGCAGTACCAGCCAGGGAAGCAGATGCTGCAAATTTCCTGCCCGACACGGATGGTCTGGTGGCAAAAGGCCAGGAGACGAGGAGAAGAGGTAAAGTCACCGAAAGGATTTTGCCCGCATTTGTGGTTTTCAGCATCTTGAGAGTCCGAGCTAAGACTCAAGGATTTTCTCAAGATATGAGCGAATCTTGGTCTTGAAGCGTTGCGGGTTATACTCGCTTGCGGCAACAAAGCAGACCCCATCTCGATTGATTTGCAGTTTTTTCTCTTGATGCAATTCGTAAAGCCTCTCAATGTGAGTAGCGGCTTCGGACGCCGAGGTCGCCTGAATGCAGCCTGGAAACGGGTACGTCCACATGACGTGCCGGCCATAACCTAAGGCTTCACAAACCATCCAGGAGAGGCCGTCGTGACGAGTGGGCCTCCAAAGCAAGGAAGCCTGCCTGTAAAACTCAGCCAAATCCGGAACGCGCTTGTGAAAACTAATGTTTGACGGAGGACTGGGAACCGGCCCATCCCGAAGTCCGACAAGTTCAAACTGCACCTCAGGAAGGAGCCGGGCGACGTCCAAAATCGCATCCAGCCCATAAAGCGCGGAGTCCTCGACCGAGGGGACGTAAACCAGAACACGAAACTGCTCGGGCAATGGCGAGGGACGTTCAGGCACGCGGGCTGACGGCAGCGGCACGAGCCGGCAAGGCACTCCGAGTGCAGAGACTTCGGCGGCAATCCACTCCGAGTCGGCCCAATGGTGAATCTCCTTGAGCACCCAGGCATCGGGTTCTCGCGCAGCCAGCGACTCTCGCTGTTCCAGCACATCGCTGCCAATCCAGTGCATAACGATTCGTCGCTTGCCAAAAAGCTTCGCGGCTCTCAGAAATCTCCCAATTGTCACTCTTCCCCCGATCTGATAGACCAGATCACATTGTCGAAGAGCATTGGTCATCGAGGCGAGGTTGCCCAGGCCCCGGTCAGGGTAATATTGAAAATCCCAACCATCGCCGGTCATGAAGTTAGCAAAGACTTCCCCAAAATAGACCAATCCGTGCACGAGAATGCGTCGAGTAGACCGCCTTTTTTCTGAAAGTACATGCATCGACGGGGCCAAATCAGCTGGTTGGCCGATCGTCGCAGTAGCAGACCTCAGGGGCGCGACCTTGGGATTCAATGACCTGTCTCCAACGCGACAGAATGCCATCGCGAATGACCGCTGGCGTGAAACGGGAGGCGACATAGTTTGCACCAGTTCGGTTAACAAGGAGTTGGCCGCACTGATGTGACTCATGCAACCTCTGAATTTCTTCGTATCCCGAAGTTGCGTCTTTGGCCACAGCGGCCCCTGGAAATGGATAGCTCCACAAGACGTGGCGGCCATGCGCCAGCGCTTCGAGCGCAGCAAAGGATAGACCGTCATGACGCGCAGGTCGCCAGAAGACTGACGTTTGGCGGAAGAAAGGATCCAAAGCAGGCACGCGCCCATGCACCGTCACGTTATCCGGTGCTCGCAATGATTCGCCCGGAAGAAGGCCGACAACGTGAAATGAGACTTTGGGCATTCTGCGAGCAACTTCAAAGACATGATCAATGCCGTAGAGTTCAACGCGAGATGCGCTTGACAGATGGGCCAGAACAGCAAATTTGTCGGGCATGGGTGGCAACGTGTCTGGAGGTTTGACCCATGTCGAAGGCACATACTCACAGGCTAAACCCATCGCCCGGACTTCTTCAGCAAGCCAGGGTGCGCCTGCCCAGTGGATCTTTTCGGCAATCCACGGGTCCACTCGGCTGGCGTCATAATCCTTGCGAGCCAGAAGGGTGTCGCTACCGCACCAAAAAAAGATCAGTTTCTTCTTACGGAGCACACGCGCGACCGAAAGAAACTTTCCCAGGGTCAACCGTCCGCCCCACGAGTACGCCAGATCGCATTTGTAAAGGTAAGCGGCTGCCGGCAGCAGTTCAGAAAACCGGTTCGGATCGAAATGACGAAACTCCCAGCCTGGAGCGGCCAGCACTCCAGGAAATTTTCTGCAGAAGTAAACCAAACCGTGGAGAAGCACGCGGAAAAACGGCAGATCCTTTCCAGGAAGAGTCCTTGCGGCATGGCCGCCATGATCACCTCCTGGACGAGACTCGCGAATTTGGTTCAGGCCAGCCATCAGTCACCAAAGGCGGCTTGCGCCCTCGGTCGAACGAGGGGCGCGGGTTCTGAGGTCCGGGTAACCGGTTGGATTTCTGCTCCGGGAGCTGAATCGCGTTCGGAAAGAACTGGCATTCCGTCGTAAATCGAATAGCGCTTGCCGCAGTCCACACAGACCGCATCGCTGCCTGTTTCTTCGAGGCGCGAACCGCATGCGCAGACCCAGCCGATCTGCCGCGCGGGAACGCCGACGACCAGCGCATAAGCGGGGACGTCTTTAGTAACAACCGCCCCAGCCCCTACAAAAGCGTACTCACCAATGGTTACCCCACAGACGATTGTGGAATTGGCACCCAGCGTGGAACCGCGTTTGACCAAAGTGCGCCGGTATTCGGACTTTCGGTTGACGTGGCTGCGTGGATTGACGACGTTGGTGAACACCATCGAAGGGCCGCAGAAAACGTCGTCCTCCAGCTCTACACCCGTATAAAGAGACACATTGTTTTGAATCTTGACGTTTCGCCCGATCCGCACGCCAGGGGCGATGTTCACGTTTTGGCCCAGATTGCAGTCCGGGCCAATCTGGCAGCCTTGCATTACGTGAGAAAAATGCCAGATCTTCGTGCCATCGCCAATTTCGCAAGGAGGATCGACGACCGCGGATGGATGGACAAAGTAATGCGAGGTTGTACGAGCCTCGAAATTTACGGGTCTGCCGTGTTCGCGCACGGATTGACCCGCCGCGTGGAGCACGCGAAGAACGCGCAGCCCATTTTCACCGTCTGTTTCCGGTGTATTTCGTTCGCGAACGCAGGCGAGGAAATGAGAGCATTCATTTTGAAGTGGTTCTTCCTTGCTAAGCGATACCGCCTCACCTTCGGCCTTGCGGGCAACCGGCACGCGGTTCACCCACTCGATTCGGTGCGGATAGAGAACCAATTTATTTTCAGCTTGAGTGTCGTCGAAGACGGCCATCTTCCGGTCGCCCACGATGACCAGCTTCTGCTCCTTGAACGGGTGCAACCAGCTTACGAAGATATGCGCCTTAACGCCGCTCTTAAATCCGAGGATCGTCAGTGTTACGTCTGAAATGGGATGATTCAGGTAGCTGGCCCCTTGTGCTGCCACGCTAACGGGCGTTTCATCGAGCAAATGAAGAACGGCGGCAATATCATGTGGAGCAAAGCTCCAAAGGATATCTTCTTCCGTCCGGAGCTTGCCGAGGTTCAGCCGCGAAGAACTGATGTACTCCACTCGGCCGAGCTCACCGACTTCAATGAGACGACGAAGTTCGACGATTGCGGGATGATAATGGAGCAGGTGCCCTACCATCAAAACGCGTGATTGTTTACGGGCCAGTTCTACGAGCTCCTCGCCGTGTTCCAGTCGCAGGGCCAGCGGTTTTTCGACGAAGACGTCTTTGCCGCTGAGCATTGCCGCTTTGGCCAGGTCATAGTGGCTTTCTGCCGGTGAGGCAACCACGATGGCCTGTATCTCGGGACGGTCCAGCAGTTCTTCGTACCGGTTGGTCCCCATAACGGAATACGTGCGGCGCATCTCCTCAAGATTGCCCGAGTGCACGTCGCAAACAGCCGCAAGGGCGCCAAGCTTGTGAAAGTTTCGGACCAGATTGCGGCCCCAATATCCGCAGCCCACCACTCCTACACAGACAGTTTCGGCGTTTTTCACGGTTTGCATTCCTCGGTTTATTTGTTGGATGAAATGCCTACGAACCAGAGATCGCTTCGAACGTCAGAGACGGAAACCTGAGGTTAGCGGCGGTTGAGGACACCTGCGGCGTCGTTCAACCGATTCGATTCTCCTTGTTGCTAAGACGAATCAGAAGAGTGCACCCAGGAGCCGTCTTGTCGGGAAGAAACCAGCAGCTAATGAGAATTGCCAATCTTGTATCCTATCCCGTAAATCGCGATTCCATTGACCGTCGCCATTGCGACGTCACCCATAACCTTCAATGTCTTCTTCCCTCCGCTTTCCGGAACAAAGAGAATGTCGTTTGGCGCGAGAATCACATCGGTTTCCTTACCGGCCATCAGATTCGCGATATCTACGGGGATTTCCCTGCGTCCCTGTTGGCTAGTCGATTGACGGATGATCAGTCCTCTGTGCGTGGCTGCTATAGGCTTAAAGCCCTCTGCCAGGGCCACCGCCTGAACAACAGAGACACCCTCAGAGGGATTGGCGAGCACAAATCCGCCCGGCTTAGTCACTGCTCCTACCACATAAACGACCTGCGCAGCAGAAACGTTGATTACATCTCCGTTGCGGACTTCCAGGTTCGCAGCGATATCCTCGCCCCGCGTCAAGCGCGCAACGTCAACGATCTGTACGGATCCCACTGGCGCTCCGCTGGCTTCCGCGCTGGCTGGTCCCCTCACAATCGTTAGAGTGCTTCCACTATTCGGGAGCGCGCCCCCAGCCAATGACAGAGCTTCCAGCACGTTTGTCCGATGGGCAAGCGCATAAACCCCCGGTTTCGTAACAGAACCTAGAACGGTGATGGTGCTACCGTGATACTCGTCGACAAAAATATTGACGATCGGAGCACGCAGTTGTTTTGCGTCGATTAGGGCCTTTCGAATGGCCGTGGAAAGCTCTATCGCCGTGAGTCCCTCGGCCTTTACCGGGTCTTTCACAGCGGCAATTTGAATAACGCCGGCTTCGCTAACTCGGAATTTTCCACCAAACTCCGGAGCGTCCGCCACATTGATCGAGAGCACATCCCCTGGGCCAATTCTATAGTCCGCCGCCATGGAAGCGCTGTCACGGGCAGCTGTTTGCGCATTTGTTATCGCACTCGGGAGAGTTCCCCCGATCGCCATAACGACCAGGGTCATCATTTTCCGTAACAGGCTAGTCCGTGATCTGTTTTTGGTGCGCTGATTCATGACCATCATCCCGATGCTCGCAAGCGTGTTTGCCGACATGCTCTACTCTCACGCGCTTGCGCCCATTGCGCGTGGCGGTTTGTTGTCCCCGTCAGTCTTTGGGGCCACCCTGCCATTTGCGGGCCTCTTAGGCTTCCAACTGCTGTATCCATAGGAGTAGTAATGATAGTCAGGCGACGATAAATCGACCTCGTTGAGAACCACACCGGCGATTGAAGCATGCGCGTCTTTGAGTAGTTCGATCGCCCGTTGCATGGCCCGCCGAGTGGTTACACCGTGCCGCCCAACCAGGACGACCTTGTCCGCAAGGGAAGAAAGGAAGCGGGCATCGCAAAAACGGATCACCGGTGGGGAGTCAATCACGACGTAGTCAAACTGAGCTCGCATCGTTTCCAAGATTTCGTTCATCAGCGGCAATGAAAGGACATCAGCGGGACTTTCCGGAATGCTTCCGCAAGGCAGTACCTCAAGGTCCCTGAAGCCAGGGACATGAGTAAGCGCATCGGGCAGCGATATCGCGCCGTTCAACACATCCGCTAGTCCGGCCTTCTGCTCGATATTAAATACATTCGCCACTGTGGGCTGGCGAAGATCGGCTTCGACAAGACACGTTGAACCGAGCTCGGCCAGCGCAAGGGAAAAATTAACCGCGACGGTGGTCTTGCCCTCGCCTTCCATCGCGGACGAAATCAGAATAACGCCGGGTTTGTCCCAAGCGTTGGCATTCACGAGCGCAGTGCGCAGGTCCCGCATAGCTTCCGATTCGACCGTCGGCGGTGTCATTAAGCTGATCCCAGCGCCAGGTCGTCGGCCGTTCAGCCGGGTTGTTGCACGGAACGGACTGCCAAACTCGGCATCAGTATCAGGTAGCAGCGTGATGGTTTTCTTCGCTCTGCTTATGGCGGGCACCAGAGCGAGCGAGGGAAGTCCGATCCAGGACCTCACGTCCTCGGGCGTGTGCACGGTGTTGCGAAAACTCTCGCGAACAAACGAGAGCATCACCGCAATCAGACAACTGGCAAACGCTCCGAGCGTGACTAACAAAACTCGATGAGGTCCGGTCGGGATGCCGAGGTTGCTCGCTAGATCAACGACACGAATATTGCTCGACCTAAGCCCGGCGTAAATGCCGGCCTCGCGCAGGCGAGCCTGCAGTGTGTTGTACAATTCTGCGTTTGCATTCGCTTCGGCCTTTAACAGGTGGTAGGCGGTTAATTGCGAACTCATATGGCCCATCTTGGCGCGAAGATTCTCCTGCTCACCTGCCATGAGTGCCTCGCGGTTCATTGAGGCGGAATATGCGGAACGGGCTCGGCCGATGGCCCTGTTCCGCTCGGCGTCGATCTGGACGGATACTTCTGAAATCTCATCTTGCAGCTTTTTAACGTTTATATTGTCGTCGCCATAGACGGTCTTTGCTTGAGCCAGCTGTGTGCGCAATTCGCCGTAACGAGCCAAAAGGTCCTGATACAACTTGTCATCCCTCAGGGCCGGCACAGCATCCGCATGGCCGTCATCAATCATTCTCACAAACGCTTCACTCTCTATGCGACTCGCCTGAGCTTCGCTCAGTTGGCGATTCACTTCATTCATCAGTCCCGCTACCGGCACGTCACGATCATCGACGTCCACGAGTCCGTACTTTTTCTGGTAATCCGAAACCGCCTGCGTGGATTGTTCTACTTTCTTCCTCAAGTCGCTGAGCTGAGAGGAAAGCCACTCGGATGCTTGCATGGTCGATGTGTAACGGTGCTTGTAGTTCTGATCGATGAATTTCGTCACCAGCGTGTTTGCGATTAACTGCGCCATGCGCGGGTCGTGGCTCGAGAAGCTGATTTCCACCAGACGCGTATTCCGTACGGAGCTAACCGAGAGATTACGCTGAAAACGCCCGAGTGCAGCGAACTCAGCTGCGCTTAATGTTGCGAGATCAAGCTGCTCCTGCAGGATGGCCAGTTCTTCCGGATTTGGAATGGACACGGTGATGGAGGTCGTTTCAGGGGGGGGCGGAGCCTGCCTGGTACTCGCGAACTCGGGATTTTTGTCTAAGTGTAGCTCGCGAATGACGCTCACGGCCAAGGCGTCACTCCGCAGAATTTGGACTTGCGTCTCGAGATAATCCTGGTTGTCAGCGGCCTCTACTGCCGAATCAATCTCGTGCAGCGTGTTAATTCCACTCCCAGGGGGGGCAATTTCAAGCCGCGCGGTCGGCTTGTAGAAATCCTTTTGCATCCTGGCATACAGAAAAACGGTTCCGGTGAGAGCAATTGCAACGAACGCTGAGAATCGGCCGTGTTTTCTCAAGACACGAATGACCTGCTCCCAGGTATAGTTATGCTCCTGAAAAGCAAGGGCGCCGGTTCGAGATGAATCAACCGAGGGGTATGCGTCGTTCGAGGGAATGATTTCGTAGCGGTTGAAAGGCTTCATTGGTTGTTGCCAGTTGCCACGAGCGCTGCGGCGGGCCTGCAGTACGGCCCCTGAAGCACGGTTTTCTTCATATCAGAGGGTGAGCTATGGTTTCTACCGGTATCAATGCGTTGCACACTTGCAACTTCAACTTCGACAGAAATCGCCTTCTGAAGTTGTGCGACGGTTAGCACAACTCGGTATCGGTTTTGGTAACGTGCCAGGATACCGGTCACCCCGGAAAGGGGCCCGGAGCATATCCTTACTAGGTCTCCCGCGCTAAGAAATGGGTGGGCTTGGCAAGGCAATCCGCTCTGGACAGCCCTGCGAATGAAATCGATTTCCTGCTCCTGGATGGGGCAAGCGCGCCCTCCGTTTTCCACTAAAAAAAACACACCAGGGGTGTTGAGAATTTCCAGTTTGCTTCGCAAAAAGCACCGCAGGAACAGGTACCCTGGGAATAGGGGCATACAAAGCGTTTTGTTCCGGTCCTTCCATCGATGAGTCACTTTGTATTCCGGAAGGAAAACTTCCAAGCCTTTACGCTGCAGCAGGTCCGATGCTTTTCGTTCATGCTGGTGTTTTACATAGGCCGCGTACCATTCAGGTTCAACCTGCAAAGCCGTATTCTCTTTTCCCTGCAATATGAATGGCATAAAGCTTCGCCCTCTGCCTTACATAGGCCAGATGGTACAAAATGGTACAAACAGGCTGGGAACCGATTGGAACGTCCAAGATAGACTTGACCGTCGCAAAGTAATCCGCGCTTGTTAGAGCAGAATGACAGCCGGATGAAAAATGGTATTCATATTTGAAAACCATCCGGCGAATAGCCTGCATAGCTTGAGTTGAACAAGTTGCAGGAGTTAGGTCCCGAAAAAGCAATTTCGCTGGGCAGTCAATTAGTCCGTTTGCTTCAGCCGTGTAACAATTCCGGCGCGGTTCGTAACGCCCGGGTGATTCGGGCCGCAACGCCAGCGCCAATCCCCATCCATATCCACAGAAAGGCGACCAGGGAAGAATCGTAATATGTTCCCATGCCGATGTTCATAACCAGCGCAATGACGGTCATAACGAAGCTAAGGCAAAGGGCCCAATAAGTCGCGGTACAGTTTTGCTCGAGCCAGGGTCCAGCACGGTCGACGCTCTTCAAACCCTTGTAAATCATTCTGAGAGGCACAAGAAAAAAGCAGAGATAGGGCACGAGACCCACAAGCCCATATTGTTTGAGTATTTGAAGGTACTCGGAGTCGGTAAAGACATTAGTAAAAATGTCTCTGGCAGGTCCGTGGCCCAATACAGGCGACTGCAGAAACTGCTCGATGGCGTCCTTCCACAGCACGTCCAAGCGCGTCCTGAGGGACTTTTCATGTAGCGGAGTCTGAAGCATCTGGAAGCGATCGAGAGTTGCTCGATTACTAGCGGAAACCACAAGAACCACCCCTACCACAAGAGGGAGCGAAACGAGCAAAATCCTCCGACGCTTTTTCTCACTCGTCTCCGTGGGCGCTGGCAATCGAAGAATCAGGAGAAACACAAGGAAGGTGTCAATCAGGCCGTAGCGGGACCCAGTCATCGCAAGCGTCGCGAGACACGCGAACAGAAGGACCATGTTCAAAAAACGGTTGCCAATGCCTAGTAGCGCCCTCAGTGAAAACGCACCAATGACCCAAGTCATGAATATCCCGAGGGTGTTAGGATTGCTCAAAGTGGAGTAAACGCGTCGATAGTGCGCCAGCCCTCCCTCATCATGAAGGCCACCGGAATAATAGGGGTCCAAGTATTGGGTGAAGCCCATGTTGAACCACTGCCCATACGCGTAGAGACAGATCAATAGGGTTGCTGGGAATAGAGACTTTCCGAGTGTCCGGAGCGATTCCTCGGAAAAATCCGCTTCGTAGGCCAAAGTAAAAAAAATCGCGGGAAACCAGGGCTTGGCCAATTCAAAAAAATTCCTTGCCAGCAGCGGGTGACCTAATACTTCGGTGCCATATGCCAGCGATGAGAGAATACAAACGCTAAATGCAAAGGCGACGGCAAACATGGGATTAAGACGGATGGGTGAAGCCAGGCCGGCCAATAAGAGGCAGAGGTAAATTAAGGCCACCACCGGCAGGAGGAGATAATCAAGTTTCAGCCAGAACTCTTCGCCCAGGTGCACAACAGGGGGCACAATACTAATAGACATCAGGGAAATCACCGCAAGGCGCAGGAGTTTCTGGCCGAGCCCGGCGTGCTCGGCCAGAAGAAGTCCCCAATTGGCGTTACTTGTAAGGGCCACTTGCGTCCTAACTTTGGTGATGGCTATCCATTAGCTCGGTCGCGGTGCTCACGATGCTAGAGAACCGAGTGCAAATGAAACAAGAACGAGAGATTGCAGCTTCATTAAAACCGCTATTTTTTTCCACAGAGGGTGATTCCAAGTTACGACATTGTGAGCATTGCTGTGCTGGACCTGATTGGGGATGGTTGCTCATCGGTCCTTCCTTAACGTGGCGTTAACTTGGCTGCTACGCTCCGTTGTTGATTCACTGACACCCTTGGTCTCACGCTTGCACACACATCTTTTGTAGGGGGCTTCGTGGAGTACTTCGCTTGGGGGTTGGCGCTTGCGGCCTGCGGTTTTGTCATCCTGCTTCTCTATCTTGATCTGAGCCCGAGGGGTTTTCTCTACAAGGTCGCAAAGAGATTTGCTGTTCCCCGAGAGAGTCTTCGCCCAGTAGTGCGGGACGCGCCGTATCGCAGGCGGACCAGCGGAAAGCCATCGCACAAACCAGTTTTGTTGAACCTTGAAACATCAGAAGGATCCGGCCAAGCTTGTCACCCTGACATTGTCCATATCTCCCAGGGATTTGGGCCCGAAAGATGGCCGTACTGGCTAGCTTGCACTCCATATCCTTATGGAGACGCCCACTTTGAGAACCCCGAGATTTTTGTGAGTTACGATGGGATCAACTGGTCCGTCCCAGAGAGCCTTCAGAATCCTCTCGTGCCGTCACCTAAAAATCCAGGAGACCACCATTCTGATCCCGACCTTCTTTTTCATGCGAACCAGCTGTGGTTGTTCTATCGGCTGACTTTGCGAGGTAAGAGGTCCGACAGGACAGCAACCGAGAACAGAATCTACCTGATAAAGAGTCTCGACGGCATTCGCTGGACGACTCCTGCCGAGGTCTTGAGCGATAAGGCAGGCGGACAGCACCTGTCACCGGCAGTCATCCATGACGGGGCTCAATTCTTGATGTGGACAATCGAAGTTCACGGCGGTTGTCTCCGCCTGGTACGCAGAAGTAGTCCTGATGGGCTGACCTGGAATAATCCTACCGTTGCCAGTGTCGCTGGGCTGCATGGAGGAAGATTCCCTTGGCACATCGACGTGATTCAGGAGGAGGGCAGGCTGAGCGCCGCACTCGTAAGTTGCACAGCACTGGGCGGTCGTGGTGCGCGAATCCACTATGCGCACAGCGAAGACCAGGGGCTCACGTGGGTTGCGGGCGGCTTTTTGTTTGAGCAGGTCTACGAATTCGAGTCGAAGACTCAATACCGCGCAACTCTCAGGGCCGTTCCGGGCACCAATCACGAATACCAACTATGGTATTCGGCTGGCAGCCTGTCGGGAGTGTTTTCCGTTGCCTATCTTCGTGTGGCTCGAACACAAGATCGTCTGATCCCATTGGAGTGGGCTAGGGAGCAGGTGAGTCCCGTCAGAGTCTGAAATCCGCCAAGCAAGACAATCCATGGATTTCATTTACCGTCCGTTAATCCGCCATGGTTATGACATTAACCAAGAAAGACTAACGTAGGTCCCCATGGATGCCGCAGCCACAGACGCCTCGTTGCGCCCGAAACAGGGAGGACCTGCTTCATTGTCCGAGAACGAGTTGAAACTACGGCATGCTTTTGCCGCCGGGCTCAACATCCCTGAGACCGAGGTCGGAGAAGGCTTGAAATACGGAAACACTCGGGGATGGGATTCTGTGGCTCACATGTCGCTTATTGCCAGCTTGGATTCCGCTTTTGACGTCATGCTGGACATAGACGATGTCCTGGATTTGTCCTCCTACGAAAAGGCACGGGAGATTCTGGGGAAGTATGGTGTGCAATTTTGAAGTTGCTGGAGGGCAGGTCAGGCTGGATCACGGGTGCATCACGTGGAATTGGCCGGGCAACTGCGGTGGAGGCGGCGTGCCAGGGCGCCAGGTTGATCCTGACTGCGCGCGGGCAAGAGGGATTACAGGAGACAGCGCGCGAAATCGAATGTGCCGGAGGGACAAGCCCAAAAGTCATCTTATGTGATGTGTCGGACGAAGCGGCACTCAAGTCCACGTTTCGGGAAGTCCGAGCCTTCACTAACAAATTGGATTTTCTTGTCAACAACGCGGGCGTCCTGCGCGACGCTATCATCGGCATGATCGGGTCCGAGCAGATTCATGAGGTGATGCAGACGAATCTTTTTTCCGTGATTCAGATCATGCAGTTCGCGGCTCGGATGATGACCGCACAGAAGTCCGGAAGCATTGTAAATGTGGCCTCGATTATTGGGCGGGTTGGAAACGAAGGTCAGGTTGTGTACAGCGCAAGCAAGGCGGGCGTCATCGCAGCGACGAAGTCAGCGGCGCGAGAGCTTGCCCCTCAAGGGATCCGCGTAAATGCGGTTGCACCCGGAGTCATTAGCACCAGCATGATCGCGGGCATACCGGAAGCCAAGATGCAAGAGATGCGGCGCTCTATCAAAATGGGCCGGCTGGGCTGCCCGGAAGAAGTCGCCAAGGTAATTTGCATGCTTGCCTCCGAATACACTTCCTACGTTACCGGCCAGGTAATCGGTGTGGATGGAGGAATGTGGCTGTAGAATTCTGGGAACTCGACCATCCTGGCAAGATGACGGCTGTTGTCTCCGACTCAGGCCGTCATTTGACTTACGGTGAACTGCGCGAAGGCACCGATCAATTTTCTGACTGTCTTGGCCTTCGCGGCGAAAGAACACTGGGCTTTCTACTCTGCGACAACAGCCCCGAATGCTTGATGACCTATTTGGGAGCATTACGCAGCGGGCAGGCAATCTGTCTGCTGGAGGAGGGAATCCCAGATGAGCTTTTTCTGCGGCTGATCGAAACCTACCTTCCGGATTGGGTATTCTCTACCGAGAGGACCAACATTCCGGGGTTCAGAGCGTATAACGTACCAAATGGTTTGCTCTATCGCCGTGACAAGGTGCGTCCTAAATCCTCGATTGCGCCGGAACTGGCTGTTTTGTTGACGACTTCGGGGTCGACCGGAAGTGCCAAGCTCGTTCGTCTCAGCCTTGGAAACCTTCAAGCCAACGCAAAATCGATTAGCCATTATCTGGGGATTACGCCAGCGGATCGCGCACTAACCACTCTGCCGATGTCCTACTCGTATGGGTTGTCTGTGGTGAACACGCATTTGCTTGCGGGCAGCACACTATTGATGACTCGACGCAGTCTGGTGCAAAAGGACTATTGGGACTTCATCGCCCAACAGCATCCGACATCCCTGGCTGGCGTGCCTTACCACTACGAGATCATGCTTCGTCTGCGAGTGCTCGAGAAAGCGCTGCCCGGCTTGCGCACGCTCACGCAGGCAGGCGGCCGCTTGGAGCCGCAAAGAATAAGCCAGGTGGAAAGAATCAGTGCGCGGCGCGGCTGGAAATTCTTTGTGATGTACGGGCAGACGGAAGCGACGGCGCGCATCGCTTACGTTCCCTGGGAGCGACTGAGTGAAAAAATCGGCGCTGTTGGACTTGCGATTCCCGACGGCACCCTTTCCATTGATGGAGCAACAGGCGAGTTGCTCTACTCGGGACCCAACGTCATGCTTGGATACGCGCAGAACCGCGACGACCTTGCAAAAGGCGACGAACTGGGGGGGCATTTACGAACAGGCGATCTTGCGAGAAAGGATGAGGATGGCTACCACTACATCATTGGAAGGCTCAAGCGCATCCTAAAAGTCCATGGCAAGAGAGTGAGTCTTGATGAAGTCGAGTCGCTAATCGGGCGGCATGGGGGAGGAGCGGCGGCGTGTTTCGGAGACGACGACAACGTTCGAATCGCCATTGAAGCCTCCGAAGGGGAACAGATTGCGGCCGACGTAATCAGGGATCTTCTGAAAATACATCCGAGCGCGTTTCACATCTTCCGAGTTCCGTCCATTCCGAGGCTGCCCAACTTCAAGATTGACTACCAGTCCCTGACTAGGCTGGAGAGTCCTTGATGCGCGCCGAAATCGCAAAGGAAGTCTCAGGCCATAATCCCTACGCAGAACTCCCACGAGCCAAGGCCTCTCGGTTCTTGGAGGAAATGAATGCGTTAACAGCATCTCACGCGGAGCGTTGCTGCGCGTATCGGCGCATCTTGGATGCCGCGTTCGGAGGATCGGTCAGTTTCAAGCGACTCTCGGAACATCCCGCATTGCCCGTTCGCTTGTTTAAAGAGCTCGAACTTTGCAGTGTTCCCTCGGACAAGGTTATTAAGACCCTCACTTCCAGTGGTACCAGCGGCCAGCGGCCTTCCCGCATCTATCTGGATCAAGAAACCGCAATAGCGCAGGCCCACGCGCTTGCTCGCATTGTCCGTTCGTTCGTGGGGGATGACCGTCTCCCCCTGATGATTCTTGATCACCCGGATGTCCTGAAGGACCGCAAGTCGTTCTCGGCCCGGGCTGCAGGAATTCTTGGTTTCTCGCAGTTTGGGGTGGACCAAGTCTACGCCCTGCAATCTGGAACTCTGGAGCCGGACTGGAACCTTATCGAAGGGTTTTTGCTGAAGCATCGTGGCAAACGAATCCTGCTGTTCGGATTCACTTTCATCCTGTGGCAACATTTTCTTCGTGCGGCGGAAGACTCTGGACGCTCCCTCGACTTTAGTAACAGCATTCTCGTTCATGGGGGCGGTTGGAAAAAGATGGAGGCAAGCAAGGTGTCCACCGAGGAGTTCAAGCGGCGCTTGCGCAGTTGTCTGGGAATTCAGGCGATTCATAACTACTATGGCATGGTGGAACAAGCCGGTTCTATCTACATGGAATGCGAAGAGGGTTACTTCCATGCAGCGGACTATTCCGAAGTCTTGATTCGCAATCCACGGACTCTGGACGCGACGGACGCTGGCAAGTCAGGTTTAATCGAGACAATGAGCACCATCCCCCATAGTTACCCCGGGCACCACTTACTCACCGAGGACTTGGGTGTCGTCTACGGAGCTGATGGATGCTGCTGTGGACGACGGGGAACATTCTTTCGCGTTCTTGGGCGTCTATCGGCTGCTGAGCTTCGCGGCTGCAGTGACACTTACAAAGTACCGTCATGATTTCGGTTCTGGTTCCCTCAAATTGTCCGGACTACAGGGTACATCTCGCTCTTGTGCTGAAAAGCGGCAACTTGGCATCTTTCGACCCGCAGGTAATCGAGTTCCTTGATACGTTTTCCAAAACCGTGCTCCTGGACGAAGTGACCCGTCAGCTTCCGGAAATGGCAGTTGTAGCTCACTGGGCGCGCAAAGCTCATACCTTACAATTACAGGCCGCGTTTGACGAAATGCGCGGTGATCGACTTTGGGTGGCGCGAGGGGTGGCGCTCCACTTTGCGCCTGCGAATGTGGACTCCATCTTCTTGTACTCCTGGTTCCTTTCCATGCTGGCAGGAAATGGAAACATCGTCCGGCTCTCTCAAAATCGAAAGGAACAGGTGGAGGTGCTCTTAAGGGCGTTAAATCTTCTACTACAACAGGAAAGATTTAAAGTCATCCAGGAACGGAGCTTAATACTTTCTTACGAGCACAATGAAGAGGTGACCCAGACGCTTTCCGAGTCCTCTCATCTTCGAGTGTTGTGGGGAGGGGACGAAAGTGTTCGCCGTCTGAGGAGAGTACCAATGAACCCGCTTGCTAGCGAAGTTGTTTTTCCGGATCGTTTTTCGCTGGCTGCATTGAATGCTGCAAAGGTCCTGGCGTTGAACCAAGACCAGCTCGAGGAATTGGCCGGGCGCTTCTGTAATGATGCGTACTGGTTCGATCAAATGGCCTGCTCTTCTCCCCGCCTCGCAGTATGGACGGGAGATCCGGCTAGCTGTTGTTCGGCGCAGGACGTGTTTTGGGCAGAGGTCGGCCAAGAGCTAGCCAATCGCGGTCTGAAATACCCGGAAGTCATCGGCGTGAATAAGCTCGTTTCTGCCTATGCGGCGGCGGGGAAAGGGTTTGCCGATGCGATTCGTCCAGGGATCACCGGACCCATAAGCAGAATTCATCTGGCGGATCATGCAAACGCGGAATTCCGTCAGATCGAATGTGGTGGCGGACTGTTTTTCGAAACAGAGATTCCCGATCTGAGCCAGCTTGCTTCACTGCTGAGAGACCGCGACCAAACGCTATCCTATTTTGGTTTTGAGCGAGGTGACTTGCTCAGCCTTGTTCACTGCTTACCGACGCGTGCCATTGACCGTATTGTTCCAATTGGCGCTGCTCTCAACTTCAGCGCCGTCTGGGACGGGTATAACCTTTTGCAGGCCTTTACCCGTGAAATCGACTTACAGTGAGTCTCGAATGAATGGAGGTGTAGGTGAGTCCGCTAGTATTTGTTGAAGGTGACTAATTCAGAGTAAATGTTGTCGATTGTCGAATGAACGGGTTCGTTTGATTTGTACTGCCGGATTTTCTTCATTCGCATGGCTATTCGCGAAAGCCTGCCTGGCAAGAGCCGTGAGTCGTATCGCACCAGAAAGAACCTCCCTTGTCTCCAGAATTCCCTCCAAAGAAACCGGTAGTTCTTCCTAAACACCTCGGCATCACTCGTGTAACAGAGGTTTAGCCACTGCCCTTTGAGCCGGCCCAACCTTCTAAGGCGCGTTGTGGTGGCAATGCCATAACAGTATTGGCCGGTATGGCACTCCTTGATCAGGAAGTGTTTGCATGCCAGTCCAGAATGATCGCCAAGAATCTTTTTTTCTTCCGAGTTCAAATGCTCCCGGATCTCATTGGGATCGAAACTGACTAACAAGCGTTTCCTGGTCCAGAAAGCAAGAGTGGGCAGGACGGGAACCACCACTTGATCCCCGTCCAAGTGCTTGTATCCCAGCCTTTCACAGATTTCTGCGGCCCGGTCTGTCGGTGACATGTTTGTAATCAGCAGGCCCTTCATTCTTAGGATCGGCCCGAACAGCCGCAAGGCCTGCATCTGCGTGCGGAATTCTTCTTCGACAAACCAGGACGTCGTGTTACAGCAGATCCGCTTTTTACCTTCGACGAGGCGTTCTGAAAAAATCGTCCCGAGAAAACCTACCATCTTTTCTTGATTCAAAATGGCATAGCCGTAGGGAAGCCCTTCCGGCTTCCAGGGATAGTTGAAGAGTCCATCCCAGTTGTTGGCGTCTTGAAACCCGTCCCGGTTTGCCAAGAACGCCTTAACTGCGCCGATCATCTCTCTATGGACTTCTCGGATCTCCATCCCTTGTTCCGCAGCCTTTCAGGTTCTCGCTCGTCGCTGCCGCTCGCCGGCAACTATGGACAGATACTCGGTGCTAGGGATCAAGGCTGAAGTGCGAGTCGCTCATTCTCCACGCGCTCGGATGCAGATATTCGGGAAAATCCTTATGAACCATAACCGTCCTTACACGATCGACGCAAAGAAACCCCATGCGCCGTAGCCTGCCAACGATTTGCTCCGATAAAGTGCCCTCGTCGTACACTGCCCAGCGAATTCCCAGCGCACCATCCTCTCCAGTTCTTGCCAGCAAGCAACGAACCACGGAATTAACGAAACACGCGTCACTCAAGCGGTACTGACAAACCCTAAAATATCGATCCTCCCTCCCACGCTTCGCGATGACATAATCCTGGGGCCTTCCGTCGATTGCATAGCAAATATATTGACTGGCCAAGTAGCGCCATTCCATTGACTCCTGCTCCTCGTAGAATGAAAGCCGCTCTGCCACTGGCCACGTTATTTCCTTGCTCGTGGGAACAACATGGACGCCGTTCTGTCGCCCGCCAAAATGCCTGGCAACAGACCAAAAACTCGTCTGGGCTATGCCAGTAAAGTATAGAGCTGTGCGCTGCTTATTTGAGAGGTTAGGAGTGTGACGGGCGGCTCCGGAAGGCTTCAAGACGAGCAAGCACTCTTTGAGCGGGAACGCTGCCGGACGTAAGCCGACTTTTCGCGTAAAGACTTGATTTTTTTCATTCGTGGAGGCAAAGATCGGCCCCCAGCCTTGCTTCTGGCAATGCTGAAACAACTGGTCAAGTAGGATAATGAACGCCGGTTTTCCAGCATTTTCATATCCGCGGATTTTTTCTCTTCGAAAATCCTCGTGCAAGAAAGAGTATTCGGACATTCCCGTTACCTTGCAGCTTTCGCGATGTCTCGCGGGGATTGGCAGGACGGAGGTGTGACCAACTACTCTCCCCTCCTCGGTCTGAAGTAACGCGTGCCACGCCGGACCCGCAGGGCTCTCCTTGACCCAGTGCAAAAACTCATTCATCGGGATCCCCGCCTGGGTGAGCCGGTTGTATTCTGCCAGGATCGTTGCGTATTCCCCGTCTCCAAGGGGCGCTCTGACAAGTCGCATGCTTAACATGGTCTTCGTTTCATTGCATTCAAACAGATGGCGCTCGAGAGGTTGGCGGATGTGTGCACTAAGATCAAGAGTTCGCCTTCGTCCCTGAGCCGCTCAGAATGCCGGACTAGAATTAAGGCTGGGTTACCAGGAAATGAAAACTCAAAGCACGCGGCGTCTGTCAACTCTCGATTGAAAGATCCTGAAAGCGGCGCTCGGAAGGACTTGTCCGAACGTTCACTGATGTGTCACCCGACCTTAATAGAGCACACCTATAGTCCTCGCCCTGGGCATCTTGTTGGCCTCATTGATTAGCGGTCGTTGCAGTGCCTTCACAAGAACGCTGCCCCAGCGCGGGACCGTCAGCTACTCTGAGGGCCGACCTGTCAACTTGCGGAGTGTCTAAATGTGCGGACTGGTTGGTGTAGTCCAAAGAAAAGGCAAGGACGTTAATCGGGCCACGCTAGTCCAGATGCTGTCCGTCCTGCATCACCGCGGCCCGGACGAGGACGGTTATTTCCTGGAAGGTTCCATCGGTTTTGGCCACAAGCGACTGACAATCATCGACACAATATCCGGCAGCCAGCCGATGAGCACGGATGGGCTCACTGTTGTCTTTAACGGTGAGATCTACAACTATATCGAGCTGCGCAATGAGCTAATTCAGTTCGGCCATCAATTTCATACCAAGTCCGATACAGAAGTGATCCTGCGCATGTATCTGCAGTTTGGCGAGTCATTTCTTGCCAAGCTTAATGGAATGTTTGCTTTCCTTATTTATGATCGAAATGGCGGAAGGGTGCTTGCCGCCCGGGATCACCTGGGCGTTAAGCCTCTGTATTACTGTCTGAATCCCGACGGGATCATTTTTGCCTCGGAGATCAAAGCGCTCTTGCAGCATCCTGAAGTAGCAACCTGGCCCGAAGAGAGCGCCATTCGCGATTATTTAACTTTTCAATTTATTCCAGACGACAGGACTTTGTTTCAGGGCATCTTCAAACTTCTTCCCGGACGCTACCAAATCATTGACCTTGCGAGTTTGAGCGCTCGGGATGTTTGCTACTGGGAACCACGCTTTAACGTCGATCTGGACCACACCGAGCAATACTTTTCGGATCAGCTCCGCTTCCTGATTGAGGACGCCGCGCGAATTCAAATGCGTAGCGATGTGCCGCTTGGCGCTTATCTCAGCGGTGGCTTGGACTCCAGTATTGTGACTATTCTTGCTTCTCGCCATGCGCCTGAAAGCATCAAGACGTTCACTGGCGCGTTTGCGGAAGGGCCGGAGTTTGACGAATCGCCCTTCGCTCGCGAAGTGGCGGCGGCTTGTAATGCCCAATCTTTCGTAGTCGTTCCCGGCGAAACAGAGTTTGTAGACCTGCTTCCGCGGTTGATCTGGCACATGGATGAACCCGCAGGAGGGCCCGGGCTGTTTCCACAATACATGATGGCCCGGGCGGCCCGCCAAGAAGTCAAGGTGGTCCTAGGGGGCCAAGGCGGCGATGAGGTCTTTGGGGGGTATGCGCGTTACGTAGTGGCATACCTGGAGCAAGCGCTAAAGGGCGCGGTCTTCGAAACCAATGAAGAGCGAGAGCACATTGTCTCGCTTCAATCGATTCTCCCGAACTTGCCTCTTTTGAAGCGGTATATCCCTATGCTGCGGGCCTTCTGGCGGGACGGCGCTTTTGAGCCTATGGACCGCCGTTATTTTCAGTTAATCGACCGCAGTGGCGGAACGATGGAACTGTTCAGTGAGGATTTTCGCGCGTCGTTTGACCGGGAAGAAACGTTTGCGCGCTTTCAAAAGGTCTTCAATCATCCCGACACGAAGTCCTACTACAACAAAATGACGCACTTCGATATGGTGGCAAGCCTTCCCGCCTTGCTCCAGGTTGAGGACCGCGTGAGCATGGCTGCCTCCTTGGAATCCAGAGTGCCGCTTTTGGATCATCGGATCGTGGATCTGGTTACCTCCATGCCCGCTCCCCTTAAGTTCAAGGGTGCCGAAATGAAGTACGCCCTGAAGAAAGCCATCGGCGACATCCTTCCGCAAAGAATTCTGAATCGCAAAGAGAAAATGGGATTTCCAGTGCCCCTGCACCTATGGGCACGGGGACGCGCCCGGGAGTTCATGCGCGAAACGCTGTTTTCGTCTGACTGCCGCAGTAGAGGCATCTATGACATTTCCGCAGTCGAGAAACTTCTTGATGACGAGCAGCCTTTTGGACGGCGGCTTTGGGGGCTGCTGAATTTGGAATTGTGGCATCAACGGTTTATCGACGCTGTTCAACAACCGGAAGGGCAGACCTATGCCGCTTACAATTAATAACGGTAAAGTGCAACACTGGCACGTTCGCAAAATTGGAGTAATCGGACCTGGAATCGTGGGCACGCCCATGGCTGCTCTCCTGGCCGACGCGAGAATCCGGGAAGGGGCGGACGAGCCTGCGAAAGTTGTCATTGTCCAGCGGAATTCCCCGACATCTGGCTGGAAGGTGGGTGCAATCAACGCCGGTCGATCGCCAATCCGCGGCGTCGAGCCTGAACTCGATCAGATTGTCGCCAACGCCGTCCATGCCGGCCTGCTAAGGGCCTCTCACACTTACGAAGAATTGCACGATGCAGACGTCGTGTTGGTCTGTGTCCAGACCGACAAAAAGGGTTTGGAACCTGACTACGCGCCGCTCTTTTCGTCTCTTGGCGAGCTCGCAGTTGCGCTGAAGCACAAACCAACAGAGAACATCCCGCTCATTGTTATCGAATCGACCCTTGCTCCGTCAACAATGAAAACGTTGATTCGCGATCATTTTGCTGCTCACGGATTGTTTGATGGAAGTGACATTCTGCTCGGCTTCAGCCCCAATCGCGTCATGCCCGGCCGGCTAGTAGAGCGTGTTCGTAGGTCTGACAAACTCATTGCCGGGTTGTCACCCGTCACATCTGGTCTCATACGCAGAATCTATTCGCGCATTGTGCCCACCGGCACTTTGTTTGAAACCAATACGCTCACGGCCGAAATAGTAAAAACGACCGAGAATGCTTATCGCGATGTGCGCATCGCGTATGCCACCGAAATCGCGCGCTTTTGTCACACGCGCGGAATAGATTTTTTTCAGTTGCGGGATGGTGTTAACGAAAAGCTTGAGCAAACTGATTTAGCTTCCCACGATTCCAATGCCGTTCCCTCGGGAGGTTTATTGGTTCCGACGGTCGGCGTCGGCGGGCACTGTCTGCCCAAGGATGGAATCCTGCTGTGGTGGAGAGCTTTACAAAGCGGAAACCATTTTCCCCACAGTCTGATTGAGCGGGCACGCCGGATTAATGACGAGTCTCCGGAGTGGACTATCGGACTCGCAGAATCGCTCAGTGGGGACTTGAGAGATCGCCAGGTCGCTGTGCTCGGCGCAGCTTACCGTTTCAATTCGGAAGATACACGTAACTCTCCCTCTCTTGTACTGGCGCAGCAACTCGTGGAAAAGAAAGCAAAGGTGGTAATTCATGACCCTTACGTCCACGTTACGGACCAAAACCTTAAGAGGCTCAGCTTAGTCGATCATTTTACGAATGATCTCGCCTTCGCTGTGCGACATGCCGAAGTATTAATCGCTTGCACGGCGCACCGCGACTATGCCAGCTGGAAGACGATCCAAACTCTCTCTCCACAAGCGAGAATTGTAGTCGATGCTTGTAATCTCTGGTCGCGAGCCGATTTTGGCTCGCAGGTCAAATATACGGGAGTCGGAAGAGGAACGCGGCGGCCGGATGCCCGCCTGATCGATTTCGTAACCAACGGATTCCAAATTGTGGAGCATGGCTTTGCGCGGGAATTGAACGGGATCATTGATTTCCTGAATAGCCAGTATGCGGACGATCAGTTCAATCGAGTCAGCTATCGCGAAGTTCAGCGCGTGGCGGCGACTTGCTCGACAGGCTGCCGCCTTGGCGAGCCGCGCTCTGGAGACTATCTTGAGCCCCTGGATGGTTTCCTGCCGGCACTCGTAGACCTTGCCACTCCCAAACCGCTTTCCGCTGGCGCATGATCTTCCACATGACGAATTGGGGCAGACCGTGAAATTTGTTCTGCTAACTCAGTACTACCCGCCTGAAGTCGGCGGCGCACCGGTATTGTTGAGCAGCCTGGCCACGGAATTAAGAAGGCAAGGGCACGATGTCCGCGTGATCTGCACCTTGCCCAGTTATCCTACGGGGCGAATTTTCGACGGGTACACGCGGCGGGCATCTGTCCAGGAAGTTCGAGAGGGCATCCCCGTTTTTCGCTCCTGGGCCTACCCTTCCCAGTCGGCTGAGTTTTTCCCCAGGCTCGCCAACTACTTTACTTTTTGTCTTACTTCTCTATTGGCTTATCGCTGGATGAGCAAGCCGGATGTCGTTTTCATTGATTCTCCGCCCCTTTTCCTTGCGCTTACGGCTCTATTCCTGGCCCGCGCGAAGGGCGCTCGCTGGATCATGAATATCTCAGACCTTTGGCCGGATGCCGTAGCTGAGGGCGGCTTCGTACATTCCCCAATTCTGCTCGGAATCGCCAGAAGGCTGGAGGCGTTCTTGTATAAGCACGCGGATTTCGTGAGTGCCGTCACCGAAGGAATTGTACAGACATTGGCTGAGGAGAAGACCGTCCCCCGGTCGAAACTATTGTTTCTACCCATCGGGGTCGACACCGATCTCTTTCAACCGCGGCCCGTGGACCAACCGCTTCTTCGAGCATACAACCTGACCAACAAGTCCATCTTTGTCTACGCTGGGATTTTGGGTCACGCCCAAGGGCTGTCACTGCTCCTCGAGGCAGCCGATGCTCTGCGGCACCGGCAGGACATTGCACTGGTGCTGGTGGGAGACGGTCCGGAAAAGGCTCAGTTGAAGGCTGAAAGGGATCAAAAAGGGCTCTCGAACGTGATTTTTGCTGACCCCGTTCCCCTAACAGAGATGCCTCGTTGGTGGTCTGTAGCTCGCGGTGCCCTTGTTACCCTAAAGGACCAGGCAGTTCATCAGAGCGCTCGGCCTTCCAAGTCCCTCCCGGCGCTGGCATCAGGTGTTCCCGTCATTTTCTCTGGACGCGGCGAAATGGCGCGCATCCTCTCGGATGCACAAGCAGGTGTAGTTGTTCCGCCGGGCCAGCCAACACCTCTGGCAGAAAGTATTATTCGCCTTGCGGATGACGGTGCTCTGGCCCGAAAACTGGGCGAAAACGGCCGGCGTCTCTGCGAGACTGACTTTGGTTGGCGTGGGGTAGTCCAAAGATGGCTGGAAGAGATGAGGAGCCCCTCGAACTCACCCACGGGGTTCCTGGCTACCTACTCCGGCGCGTCCCAGCCCTGACCGGTTGAGGGTCTCTGGCTTTTCAAGGGATATTCATTGAGGATCAACATCCATCGTATCGCTATGTGGCACTCTGCGACCTGCCAGCTCAATACCAAGTTCTTGGGGCAACGGCATGCTTAGGAGTGTGTTCGTAGGATCTCCCAATCGATTCACAGCGTTGATAGTCCACTGGCTGTCCAACCATTCCGACTTAAAGGGTGTTGTATGGACCTCTTCGGCGGAGTGGGGTAAGACTCTCTCGGGCCAACTGCTGTTCGCCAAAAAGCGTCTGAGTCGCTTCGGTGCGTTAAAAACCATCGACGAGATACTATATTACTTGCTGGCCAAAAACGTTTTGAAGCCTGCAGGAAGGCTTTGCCAGGAGCGGCTCTGGAATGCCTACGTCCAGGAATATGGATGGAGCGAATGGAAGGGGAATTCGATCGGAACCGACGATGTCAACTCGAAGGAAGTGCTCCGCTTTGTACGCGAGACTTCTCCAGATTTGATTATGTCCATGTGCATCAACGAATTCTTTCGCAAGGAGATCCGAGAGATCCCGCGGCTAGGTGCGTTTCTGTGGCATGAGGGGATGGTCCCGGAATACAAAGGCTTGTATTCGCCTTTCTGGGCCGTCCATAACCGCGAACCCGAAATGCTGGGCTATACCGTGCTACGGATGAATGACCGATACGATGAAGGGGAGGTTTTTCTCCAGGGAAAAGTTACAGGAATAAATTCCCAGGTCGATAGCTCTGTGTACATTGGACACAAGGCGATTCTGGATAGCCTGCCGGAGGTGGCAAGAATGTTTGCGGAGTTGGAGTGCGGCATCGCGTCGCCCATATCCACCGAAGGCAGAGTATCGGGCTGCTACACGTATCCGGGATTGAGTGACTGGATTCGTTTACGGATTGGGCTGCGAGGCCTACGCGAGAAAGCCAGCGTCAAAGATGCAGATGTCCGGTCCACGGGAACCAGCCAAGGGGCTATCCAGGTAGAGCGTAGCGCTCGTGTTGAAGCCCGCTCCGCAACGGAATCTCTTCAAAGATAGCAAGCGGAGAGCCATGCCGGTACGGGAGGACGTCCTTTCTAACAGTTCCCGTCGCGCTTCTTTGACGACGGCCCCTCCCGGTACACCCGTTAGGTTGCTATTCGATAGTTCTATTTCTCAGGTCACACAGCTGCGGATGAAATACGCCTTTCGTGTTTTTGCGGCTGTCTATAACCACCGCGTGGTCGACAATTCCGATCAAGAGGCTCATGCCTTTGTTTATGGGCCCGTTTGTCCAGTTGGTTTCAAGAACTCTCGCGCAATTTGGATTCCCGCACGCTATTCCGAGAGTCCAGCGAGCGATTTGGCTTCTAACTCCAGCTTGGTGCGCTACGCGGACGAAGACTTTTGTCTTTTCCATGGAGTCGATCCCACAACCAAGCGGCCAGACTGGTTGGGGGAGATTTTCGAGTGGCTTTCATCGAGTCGTGAGCGGGGTACCTCGCAACGAGATTCTGTTGGGCGTATTCCGGATTCTCAAATGACTTCGAGCCGTTCCGGCCTGCCGCCCTGGAACCCGCAAGCCTGTTTGTTGATGGCTTGGCTCGAAAATTTCTCAAGGAACGACGGCAAAGGGGAAAGTCTCCCCAAAGCGCCATCGCCCATCGCTGAAGCTGACCATTTGGTGGTTTGTTCGCATGATGTGGATTTCTACTTTACCAACCGAAGGACGGCGCTTCAGCGCCTCATCAAGAACCTGGGCATCGCCTGTCTGACTTACAAGAGTTGGTCGTATTTCCGTTCGAACCTCAGCATGATATGGAAGTTGTTAGTTGGAGAGCGTATTGGCGATTATTTCCCGCGTCTCCTGGATCGGCTAGAACAACTTGGGTTTCGCAGCACCCTGTTTATGGTTCCGGCACACGCCCATCGCCGAGATCCCAATTATTCCCTTGACGCTCTGCGGCCCCAGATCCAGAGCGCATTGGCCCGAGGCTTTCCGGTCGAGCTTCATAGCTCTTATACCAGCATCATTGAAAATCACGCCGTTGCAGCTGAAGCACGGGTCCTCGAAAACTTCACCGGAAGGAAGACGTACGGCAGCCGCCAACACTGGCTTCGCTTCGGTGATCCCGGAATGCTCTTTCAGGCGGTCGAGGATGCTGATCTTTTTTTCGATTCTTCTATGGGATTCAACGATTTGGTTGGTTTCCGCAACGGTGCATGCTTTGCGTTCCCGCCGTATGATTTCAAGAAGGAAAGAGCACATAATTTCCTGGAAATCCCTTTGGCCATCATGGATGGGAGCCTGATCGAGTCGTCACGAACCAACGGAGAGGCTCCGCAATCCATCGCGGAACGGGTTTTGAACGAAAGCCGGAAACACGGCTGGGGCGGCATCTCGATTTTGTGGCACAATCCACTCGAACCGCTTTCCGTGCCGCAAGAAATAAACCAGATTTTCTGGCATTGCGCGGAAGACCGTCAACGGCTTCGAGAAAAGTGGGTAAGCACGGAGGAGTTCCTCTCGATCTGTCTGCAACGCTACCAAAACGCCGGTCTTCTCGCGGATGTCAAAATCGAAATGTAGGGCGCGATGCGTCTGGAGCTTACTCACTGGGCGACGACGTGGAGGATACGGCCGATACGGTGCGAAGCCGTGCCAGGGCTAGTCCCCACAGCTTCCTCTGTGCCAGCAATTCTGCGAGGGAAGGCACGAGGAGGCTTCTCCAAGACACCTTCAGTGCGCGCCGGATGACCACGAACAGGTACATCGCGGCTCCTAGATAAGCAACGGAAGACGCCAGCGCTGCGCCCTGAATTCCCATTCTGGGTATCAAGACAAAGTCCAGAATCAAAGTCAATACAAGGCCGATTAGCGCAGAGATCGGCAAATGAATATTTAGGCCGCGAGCGGTCAGGTCTGCGGAGATCACCTTGCCGAGGGACAAAGCGACCGTTCCGGGCAAAATCCACCAAATCACAGGGACGCTTGGTGCGAAGCGTGCGCCAAAAATCAACGGAATCGCAAACGGGCTTGCCGCGGCAACAACTAAGGCCGCCACGGTCGTCATGAGTGAAACCTGCCGCAGAATCAGACAAGTGAATTCCTCTGCGCCCGCACCGACCGTGCGCGCTGTCCGCGGGAAGAGGGCCAGCGCTACGATCGCCGGGAGTTGCCACAGAGTTTCGGAGACGATAACGCCCAATGCATAAAGCCCCACTTGTGAGGCGTCCAGGAAATAGTTCACAACAAAAACATCCAGGCGATAGCTGAAGAAGGATGCCAGCGCGCCGGCTTGTCCACGAATCCCGAAAACCACGGTGGGTATCAACTGTTGCTGCGCTCCTTGAATTCTCCAGGCGCCGCGGAAGAAATGCCTGAGAGATGCCCACGCAAGTCCGGCCCCGACTATGAGTCCCGCCAGGTTGCCGACAATCGCTGTTTCTGCCTTGCGGCCAAAGAGCGGAAGGCAAATTAAAAAAGACAGCAAACTAGCCAGCCGATTGATTAGCGCGATTACCGAACGCAGGCGAAATCGTTCTTCGCCCACAAGCATTGCCATCAGCACACTAAACAAAACCCAGGCAGGGATAGCTGGCACCACTAAGAGCGCCAGTCTGGGTGTTAGTCCTTTTAGAAAAGAGGGGTGAAACTTCCAGTACAGAACCGCCCATGCGAAGACCGCCAGGACGCACCCGGTGACAACCCACAGCACAACCGCTGGAAACCACGCCGAATGGTTCTCACGGAATCGGGAGATCCACACAACGACGGTGGCCTCGCTGCCAAGACTTCCAACCATGCATCCAAACGCAATGGACATCATGCAAAGGCTGATGAGGCCGCGCGGGGCTGGCCCGAGCATACGGGCGAAACATAGTTCTGTGAGCGCGGCGAGAGCGATACACCCAAGCTGGCCCCCGGCGATCGTCAAGATACTTGAAATGAAGCCTGGCCGTGAAGCGTGGCGGTCTCCTGGACCTCGAAGGTCTTGGAGCAAAAGGACATCCGTTTGATCCTGCACGATGGCGCCCCTCATGACTCGCGGGCCTTCCTATGAACGCTCACTGGCTGCTTGACCGAAGACTGAGGACCGAGACCCTTCGCATCCCTTACGTTATCAATTCAGGTTCGGACGATTACGAATGAAATATTTCAGAAAGGTTAAAACTGCAATGGGCACATTTCCTTCGCACAAATCGGGAACACATATCGTTATAGACCCACTAGACAAGGGCAGGATGTGGTCGGCAACCTCTCAGTCATTCGAAATTGAGTAGACTTTAACGCTCGGTTAACGCCGTTTGAATACGCTGTCTTACCCTTGCGCGTCATGTTTGCAGGAGACAACAAGTTTTCGACGGTCGCGCCAGCCCCGACTATGGAGGCCGCCCGCATTAGTGGAGTGTCGTCTTCAAGTCTCCGTAGCCCGGCCCGTCCGGGTATTTCCGGCGCGACGGTTTTGGTGACCGACGAGCACTATAAACACAGCCTGGGCATCGTTCGTCAACTCGGACGCTTGGGAGCACACGTCAGCGTCGTGGCCGCTTCCAAAGAATCATTGGCCTGCCGCTCCCGATTCTGCAAGGAGGTCATTCTGTCAGATGGGCACACCGTCGAGGCCCTCGTGGAGACTACGCTGCGTGCCGTCTCGGAAAGGCGCTTTGACTTGGTTATGCCAGTCAGTTATCCAATGACCCTTGCCCTCGCTCGCCGGCGGGACGATCTCGCGGCCTATACGCATCTCGAAGTGATGGGGAGCGAGGCTATCGAACAGGCAGCAGACAAGGCCAAAATGACGCAATTGGCTGGGAGAATCGGCATCCCGGCCCCGAAGACTTTTCTCTTAACGGAAGTCCAAGGGCGCTTGCAAGAACTCTCGTTTCCGGTGGTAATCAAACTTCAAAAAGAGTCGCCCGGGCGCCTGCCAATCCGCTACGTCCACAATTTGACAGAATTGAAGGGTATTCTGTCTGCGGAACTGGGAGACAAATCGCCCGGGCAGGGTGCGAAACTCCTGGTTCAGGAATTCATCCCGGGTTACGGCTGCGGATTCTTTGCGACTTATCAATACGGCGTCTGCAAGCGTGTTTTCATGCACCGGCGCGTGCGCGAGTTTCCCGCGGCCGGCGGCGTCAGTTCCTGCGCCGAGAGCTTCTATGATCTCAAGCTCGAGACGTACGGCAGACGGATGCTCGACGCACTTGGCTGGCATGGCGTGGCCATGGTTGAGTTCCGCCGTGATGCACGCGACGCAGACTACAAACTCATGGAAATCAACCCCAAATTTTGGGGCTCGCTCGACCTCGCGCTGGCAGCTGGCGCGGATTTTCCGGGCGATCTTTGCCGCATGGCTCTGGGGTGGGACCTTTCGTTTACTGATAGTTATGAACGCAAACTGCGATTCCAGTGGCCTTTTTCCGGGTACGGCGAGATTTTCCATGTACGCTCTCGTCCTCACTCCGTTCTCCAAGTGGCGTTGGATTTCCTGAATCCTGCCGTGAAATCCAATATCTGGATGAGCGACTTTAGGCCTAATCTGGAAGAATTGCGTGCTCTAGCCAGGCAAATTCTGCACAAGCGAAAGGGCTAGGCCATGCCGTTTCGCTGCCTGTTCCATGTGCATACTCGCCGTTCTTTCGACTCGTTGCTCTCTCCTAAAACCATCTATTCCCGGGCGCAGGAAATGGGGCTCGAGGTCTTGATTGTGACCGACCACAACACCTTTCAGGGGTCTCTTGACCTTGGCCGGTTCGCCGATGGCACTTCGCCGATGATCATAACCGCTGCCGAATATCAGAGCGAAAAGGGCGACATCATCGGCCTTTTTCTAAAGGAGGAGATCCGTACTCACCGGTCTTCGGAGATCATCCGGCAGATTCGCGCGCAAGGAGGTCTAGTAGTGCTCCCGCACCCATTCAAAGGACACAAACTGGACGACGAGTTAATAAGAGGAGTCGACCTGATCGAAATCTACAATTCGCGCTGTTCGCAAAGCGATAACTCGAAAGCTGCGGAACTCTGTCTACAGTGGAATCTTCCTTTCCTTGCAGGAGCGGATGCCCACACGTCTTCCGAGCTCGGAGCGGCGATAAATGAGTTCGCGGCGGAAGTCCCAGCAAGCGAAGCTCAATTCCGCGAGCAGCTTCTCCAAGCTCCTCGCCGTTTTCTCACCCAACCGGTCTCACCCCTCTGCCGGCCATATAGCCAAATGATCAAGGCGGCGAAAACCAAGGACGTTGGACTGTTCCTCCATCAAGCGAAACGCTTCGCACTGGTTCTTGCCCGCGGTGAGAAATCGTGAGGGAAGAAAGTATGGTTTCGCCGGTCTCTCAGATTTCAAGTTCCGACTGGCCTGCTGAGGCCGCAAGGGCGCCTTCCACAATTCTGCGGAGCGACGCATTCCCACAGATTACCCCTGAAGCGAGGATTTATGCGCTCAAGGAGTTGGCGCGCCGGGCCGGCGTCTCGCGCGACTTTTTTGAGAAATGGGTCATCCAAATAACAGGGGATCACACCATCGTTTCTTTTGGCACCTACCCTGGTTGCAAAATTCAATTCCAACACCGCCTCGAGGGCTTGTTCTATAAAATTCTGCAAGGAACGATCCCCGTTGCGCGCGCCAGATGGTTTGCCGCGTCCGATGATGGAGTCTCTGGCCCCGACCTCATTCTTCCTTTTTGTTATTCGGAAACAGATTCTCCTGCTCCCCTGTTTCGAGTTACCAGCGACAGCACTTTGACTTGCTGCTTTGACCTTTCACTTTCCATTCTTCTCACTTTGTCGCGTACAGAAGAGGTTCTCTGTCCACTGCGCGATGAACATGACCGCTTTCCTGCCTCAGCCAGTCTGGCATCTCTCCACGGATTTCTCGATCGCCCGGTTCTGGACGAACTTGGGTCCGCTTTTCAGCAGGTCCTCTCCCGTCTTCTTCCATCTTGGCGTCCCCGCCCGCGGGTCTTAAGGTACAAACTCACTCATGATATCGACGACGTCGGCATACCATTCAGCCTCCACACGGCAATCGGCCATGGTTTGAAGCGTCGCAGGCCCGTCGCCGCCGCGCGAGATTTGCTCACACCCTTCACTTCTGTTGCCCCAGCCGACCTGGCCATGGTTCGAACACTCGCAGCGATATCAACTTCGCGCGGCCTCCATTCCGCTTTTTATTGGAAGGCCAGTCCTCGAGGTCCACACGATTCTGGCTATGATCCAAGGCATCGAAAAGTCCAGCGCGTCATCGATTTCTTGCGGAACCGCGGCTTTGAGCTGGGCTTTCATCCTGGTTACGAGACCTTTGGTAACCGCTGCAAACTTGCAGCCGAATTAGAATGCGCTCGCCGAGCGCTTCGTGCCACGTCGCTAGGCGGCCGACAGCACTATCTTCGATGGTCTCCAAGTACTTGGTTGGACTGGGAAGTTTGTGGATTATCCTACGATTCCACTCTGGGATTTGCCGACCGCTTTGGTTTTCGAGCAGGCACTGCGTTTCCTTACAGCCCCTGGTCATTCAAGGACAATCGAGAGATCAACCTAATCGAAATACCGCTGACGCTCATGGATTGTACGCCGGTCAAATATATGAAGTTAAATCGGACCGAAGGTTTACAGCAGATCACAGCGCTGGTTCGCAGGGTTGCTGACGTGGGCGGGGTCTTCTCCTTACTCTGGCACAACACGCCTTTACTGGATCCCGATTATGACGACTGGTATGAAAACGTCCTCGATCTCCTGGAAGGAGCCAAATCTTTCGAACTTCCTGCAGACAGCCGGGAATTGTGGTGAGCTTTTTTTCAGGTCAGCGAGTGGCGGTTTCCTCGGTGAAGTACCGTACCTTCCGCGCTGCGTCTAACTGCTGGCGTCGCTCTAAGTATTGATTTGTGGATGCAATCATGTCCTCAAACGCTTGGCGGGTCTCCGCCGTTTTCTCCGCACTTGCCCGCCGGTACGTACCGGCCATGTCCAAGTCTCCAAAACACCATGTCAGGGGGTGAATTAGGGCATGGATTCGATCCTCTTTTCCGAGAAGATCTGCAAGGGTATTCTCACGCCACTTGAAGCCGCTGTCGGAGATGTAGCGAACGTTGTGCATCAAGTCCTGGTTGTAGGCATCCACGTAATACTCATTGAGCCTTTTCAAAAACGTACCGGAGGCAGGGCGGTGTTGGGAGACGGAAACGATCTTGACGCGCAGGATCTTCTCTAAGGCAGCGACATCACCGAGAACGCCTTCCAACGGGTCGATGCTCCGCTGTTCAAAAAAGTCGGTTTCGTAGTGGAGTCCCAGTTCAAAGCCCAGATCGACGATCTTGCGCAGGTCATCCCAGTGACGCGGCGTCCCGGGATTATAGAACGGAGAATGCATCAAGACATAGTACGAGGAGCGAACGCCCAAACCATGTTCAAGCAAAGCCATCTTGAGCGCATAGTGAGGAGACGTATCAATATCGTGGCGAAGGAGAAGAAACTTTTCGGCCTTATCGGACCCGTCCTTCAGTTCGGAGACCGTCGGGAAAGGATATCCAAGGCTTATGGCCTTCTCCAGCGTTTCCTGATACGACTGCAAAGAGAATTGATCGCTCTGAATCCCTGGCGAAAGAAAAGTGCTCATTGAAGTTAACTCCGTCTAGATAAGTCCGCCATGATACCGCCACGGACCCGGTTCAAGGCGTATCCCCTGTTTTCGAAGGAATTCGCGCGTCGTTTCCATAAAGATTCCACCGTTGCCCGCAAACTTTTTCGCAAGAAGGTCGATAATTACTGAGCCGCCGTCAGCTCGCTCGGCCACGGAGTTTTCAAAAGTCCAGAAAATGGATTCGTCGAACGGCTCTGTCAGGCGCGCCTCGGCGGAATGGGTCTCGGAAAATGCAAGCCGAAAACGCTTGCCCTTGTACAGCAATTCAAAGGAATGACTGGGCGTTGTCAGCAGCGGCGAAACTTCATACCCCTTGTGGGCCAGCAATTCGTGGTATTCACAAACCATTCCGCGGGCAATTTCCAATTGCCGGTTTCGGTCAAGCGCCCTCTTTGCCTCTCGGATCACTCGCGCAGGTACGCCGGCGGCCAGTTTTCCTGGTGCGATCGATGAAACCACATAAGAATTCGACAGGATGATGCTCCCCATGCCGATGCGGCTCCCCGCATAAATCGTGCTGTTCATTCCTACTTGCGAATAGTCTTCCAATACGATTGGCGCAAATCGATTTTCATATCCTTCCAAAATTGAATGGCCTATGTTGTGTGTTACGAGGATTGACCGCTGCGTCAGAAAAACCTCCTTTCCGATCAGGATGGGCCTGCAGATGTTCACAAAAATATCGTCTCCGAGATATGTTCCGTCTCCGACGCTGAGCAGCGAATAGGGATCGCCATTCCCCCCACCCCCGATCTGCACGTTTTTGCCGCCGAATACATTCTCCCCCATCACCACCGTGCCGCCTCGCACGGACAGTCCGCTACGGAAACTGGTGAGCTGTCCTGTCTGGAATCGCTCGCGACACTGTATTGAGCCGCTTTCTCCGATTTGTACTTGGTCACCAATTACGATTCGCGGCGCAATAACGACCGTGCCGGCGCCAAGAACAACGCCATTTCCAACGGCCGCGCCGTGCTTGCGATACGCTTCGCATTTCTCTCCCGACGTGAGTCGCGCAAAGGAACCGGGGTCCTTTTTCAAAAGCATCAGAAACTCTTCGTCAATCTTTCCTTTATCGAAGTCGTACATCCCCGAGGCAAGAGATACCCGGCTCAGGGAAATTCCGCGCAAAGCAAAATGCGGACTGGACCCGGAAACTTGGCTTGCGCCCATGCCTTTTACGCTTTGCAGTGCTGCAAGCACATCCTGTTCGCGAACCATGCCTCGGCCTGCGAAAAACGCAGGGGACAACGAGTTTCCCTCCAGCAACTCCAGAGCTTTCTTGCTGAATCGGGTATCCCCAGAAAATCCTTCTTTCACGCTGTCAGCAGTGGGAGACATGGCCGAAGCAAAAACCGCCGTGGCTGGCGAGCCGTCCCATCCATTGGCAGATATGAAACCCACGACTTCTCCCACTCGAACTTCTTCACCGGGCTTGGCTCGTTGCCACACTCGGCCTCTTGCCGTCGCCGCCAATTCAACTAGGGCCTTGCTTGTTTCCAATTCAGCTACGGATTCTCCCTCTTGGACCTCCTGTCCCTCTGGCACGAGCCAGCGCAAGAACTTGACGCTCTCGTCGTTCACATATTCCAAAGGAACCCGGATGGGATGGCCGTCAGACATTGCGGCCGACTTCCGCAATCGCTTTCGCAATTGCATCCGCATTAGGTAAGAGCTCGAGCTCGAGAGGCCCACACGACGGAATTGGATGCTCCGGCGACGACAGCCGCTTGCATCGAGCGAGGAGGTGTGGCCGACGCTCGAGAATTTGCGCGACCAGTTCCGCACCCAACCCGCTAAACCCAATTCCTTCTTCCACAACCAGGAGTCTGCGTGTGTGCTCCAGCGATTCGATCACCGGCCAAGGATTCAACGGATAAAGCTGCGAAGGACAGATCATCTCCGCCAGAACTTCATGCTCGTCGAAAGCCTTGGCAATAGCCTTTTCCGCGTGAGGGACCATTCCCCCATAGCAAAATACAGTCACATTGGCCTGTTCCACAGGGCGCAACCGCGTCGTCGGGTAGCGTTCGTCGCTCTGCTCAAGTACAAAGCCTGCCGGTACGGGCAAACCCAGCCGAGTCGTATACAGCAATTTGTTTTCAACGACGATGGTAGGCCGATCGATGCTCACAAACAACTCGTCATAGATTGCACCGGGATCGCAGCGCTCGTGCAATGCCAACATCAACGTATCAGGCAGTCCCAAGAAATGTTTTTCGATCGACTGACTGTGAGTCGGCCCGTATCCCCGGCGCCCCCCCATCGGCGTACGAACAACAAATGGGACCTGCACCTGGTCGTTGTACATAAAACGGAACTTGGACGCGTGGTTGAGCAGTTGGTCAGCCGCCAGGGCCAGGAAGTCTCCAAACATAATCTCGCACACTGGCAAAAAGCCCCCGAGTGCCAGCCCGTTTCCTAGGCCCACGATCATCGCCTCGGAAATGGGTGTATTCCTGACACGGCCGGGGAAGTCATCGCTTAAGCCCTGTGTGACTTTGAAAGCCCCTCCATAGGGAGATTCGATGTCCTCTCCAAGGAGCAGGATCCGTGAATCGCGCGCCATGTTCCGGTGCAGCGACTCCCGAATGCGCGAGACCACACGCACGTCCTCAGGGAGCCGTGTTTCGCTCCATTTCACTGCGGAATTGAAAGGATCTACCTGACTCTTCGGAGGGACTGAGAAGGGAGCTCTCTCCGCTTTTTCTACGGCCTCGTCTACTTGCGCCTTCGCCCATTCACGCAGACTTTCGCCTTCCTTCGGGTTTTCTGCGAGAAAATTCTTCAATGGGTCTTTCGCCCAGTAGCCCGCAATTTCGCTGGGACTTCGGTCATCGTCTGATTTGGAATGGGCCATCAGACGGTATGTGTCAATCTTCAAGAAAACGGGGCGGCGTTCTCTCCGCACCTGTTCAACCGCTTCACTCGTCAAATCCAACAAGCCGTCCGGATCCCAAGTGGAGCCTTCCTTCGCGGCAATGCCAAAAGCTGCGGGGCGAGCAAGGATATCGCCTGCCAAGTTTTGCTGCTGTGGCGTGCTCTGGGCATATCCATTGTTTTCGAGGACGATCAACAGCGGCAAATCCCATTTACTCGCAATATTGAAAGCTTCATAAACTGCGCCTTCTCCGAGCGTACCGTCCCCAATGAACACCACCGCAATCTGATTGGCTCCTCGCAACTGCGACGCCAGGGCCAAGCCCGCAGCAACCGGGATAATCCCGCCTTGAATGCCATTACTGAAGAAGCCGTGTTCGACGTCGCAAAGATGTTGGCTTCCGCCCCGTCCGCCGCAAACACCTGTTTCCCGCCCCATAATCTCTGCGATTAACCCCTCGACGTTGCCCGTCCTGGCTAGGAAGTGCCCGTGACACCGGTGATTGCTGAAAATTAAGTCCCTGGGTTCGAGCGCCTGCGCTATGGCGATGCCCGTAAACTCTTGACCAATGCACGTGTGGACGGTTCCAAAGAGCTTTCCGGCTGCAAATAGGTCGAGCAGCCTTTGCTCTACCTCACGGATCAAAGCTGCGGTTCCAAACACTCGTGCCTGAGGATTTTGGAGGGCGGTTTCCGTTGCAGAAATCGGCTGTCCCATATGACCGTGCGAAATACACAAGAATACAGGGTCGGATTATACGGTCGCGAAGGATTGCTAGGATTAAAGGATCGTGAATGCATGTTTGCTTTATCGAAACTGGGTTTCGATCCTTTTTTCTTTTGACTGCGGAATCGCCGCACAAATCCCCTGGTTTAGCAAGCCCCTCCCCAAGTTCTTTTGGCGGTCGCGAGGAGGGGGTGCGACTTCAGAGGCTGCTACGAAACTCGAGCCCGCGTCGGCATATCGTGACGAAGGAAAGCCAGATCTGCTGCATCTTGTGGTCACCACCAGCGAAACGTGAGTTTGAAACAAACTGATTTCACGGAGCCTTAATCTACCTTTAATTTAGGAGGCCGGGCACAACTCTATACTTGGTCGGCGTGCCGTCGCCTGATGTTCCGCCGGAACACGGGGCAAGGACGGGTAGTCGAAAAAGCGGAGAACGGGAAGTTCAGTGAATTACTTCACAAACATCAAAAAGTCGAGGCCAAGACCATGCCTAGGCAGGTCAGGTAGGTCCCAAGGTGGTTATGCCTTGCTTCTCGTTATCTTCCTAGCCACGATGCTTCTCATGATGGTCAGCGTAGCCGTCCCCAATATAGTCACTCAGGGGCGAAGAGAAAAAGAAAAAGAGATGATCTGGCGCGGTAATCAATACGTTCGTGGCGTGCGCCTTTATTATCAGAAGACTCGCCGATTCCCAATGCAGCTTGAAGATTTGTACCAGCCCAAAATGGGAATCCGTTTCATGCGTCAGCCCTACAAGGATCCCATGAACAATGCGGACGGTTCTTGGCGGTTAATCTGCGTTGGACCTAGTGGACAGATAATCGGTAGCCTGAGGAAGCAGACGAACCCCTTTTTCTTTGGCGCTCCGGCGCCACCTAACTTTGCGGGGGCCCTTTCGCCCACTTCTTCCCCCTCAGGGTTTCCCAATTCGTCGTTCCCCAATTCATCCCCTTCATCATCCTCCGTCGGATCCTCGCCCCCCGCAGCGCAAATAGATCCTCAGAACTCATCAAACTCCAATCTGGCTTCGCCATCCAATACTTTCGCCGCGCCTTTCACTCCGCAGGGTCCCGGATCGTCGGACGCTTCGAAGGGTTTTGAAGATTCTCCGATCCCCTCACAAACGATAATCATTGGGGTCGGAAGCAAGATCGACAAGAAGTCTGTGATCTGGTACGAGGGCGAGAAAAATTACTTGCAGTTTGAGTTCGTTTGGAAAGGAACCACCGCTGCTTCAGGGACTCCCTCACCCTAAACTTTGCCAACTCCTGCCAGCGCGTTGATATCCTCAGCCCTTCTCTATCGACGGGCCTCCGGAATGCTAGTTTGACCGTAGAATTTCTCAATCGCTTGCACGACCGTATCTTGTTGCTCATCCGTCAACTCCGGATACACGGGCAGCGAGAGCACTTCTTCGCTGGCTTGTTCAGTAACTGGCATATCGCCCCGGCGGTACCCGAGATATGAAAAGGCGTTCTGAAGGTGCAGACCACACGGGTAATAGATTTCGCTGGGGACGCCGGCATTCCGGAGAGACTCTCGGAGTCCATCTCGGTTTTGAGTGCGTATGGTAAACTGGTTGTACACCGGGCCAAACCCGCTGGGCACGTCTGGGCTCGTTATAAAGCGCGTCAGGTCCTTTTGTTCGAAAAGAAGCCGATAGCGATTTGCGCGGTTCTCGCGGCCGGATGTCCACGGGTCTAAGTAGCGCAGCTTCACCCGCAGAATGGCCGCCTGCAAGGCATCCAACCGGCTGTTGGTTCCCAGTACCTCGTGGAAGTATTTCTTCTTGCTGCCGTGCACGCGCATTATCCGTAGGCGGTCCGCCATCGCGCTGTCATCGGTCGTGACTAATCCGCCGTCCCCGGCTCCGCCAAGGTTTTTGGATGGAAAGAAACTGAAGCATCCAAAGTCACCGATGGTTCCAATGGATCGCTCCTTGTAACGCGATCCGATTGCCTGTGCAGCATCCTCGATCACAATCAGCTTTTTAGTTTCCGCGATGGCCACAATGGGATCAAGGTCTGCGGGTAATCCAAACAAATGCACCGGCATGATTGCTCGGGTTCTCGAGGTAATCGCAGATTCGATCTTTCCCACATCAATGTTAAAGGTGGCAGGATCAATGTCAACGAACACCGGCCTAGCCCCAACGCGGGCAATGGATCCGGCCGTGGCAACAAAACTAAAGGGCGTGGTAATAACTTCATCACCCGGGTCGATCCCTGCCGCCATCAATGCAAGGATCAAGGCGTCCGTACCGGAGGCGCACCCAATCGCGTGCTTTGCGCCCAGTTTTGCCGCAATTTCTTCTTCAAACATCGCCACTTCCGGGCCCAGGATAAAGTGTTGACTCTCCATTACTCTGGTGACGGCAGCCATGACCTCCTGCCGAATGGTCGTAAATTGGGCCCTCATGTCCAAGAAATCAAAGGCCGGTTTGGCATCGGCGGCATGCAAAGAACGAACGGCAGTGGTCGTCATATCTTTTCTTCTTTTTCCTTATTGAGCACTTATCGCTACAGAGAGATCGGTAAAATACAACGACTTGGTTTGCAGAGTGTTGCTAGTTGATTAAATTTTATGCACCGAATCAGCACCTTCATCGATTCAGCGGACAACAGGTGCAGCTTTCTCCCGCTTCTCCGCTCCGTCCCCGCTCAATTCCGCGAACTCTACTCCCAGTCCGGAGTCTCCCTCTTTCCGCTCTGCCGTCAAATAATTCCGGTGGGGGCACGATGACTCGTTGGGGGGACATGTCGCCTTCGACTTCGCAACAATCGCTCCACATGTACCCTGGTTGGCAAACTTCTATTCCCAGAACCAGCCAACAGAAACAGTTCGACATCCAAGCGCAATACGACGCATCATAGTTCGTCTTGAAAATTCCGTTGCGACTGAAGACGATTGCGAATTCTTCTGCTCAATCTTTACTATCCGCCTGACACTTCGGCCACAGCGAAAATGGCTAACACGGTCGTGGACGCCATTTCCGTTCATCACCGCGTCGACGTGCTTTGCGGGAGGCCATCGTACGACCCCACGGAGCGGCGTCCCTGGCGCCTTTATCAAACCGAGAGTAACGGCCTCGTCCGAATCATCCGCGTTGGCTCCACGGCCTTTCCGCGCTTCAACATGAAAAAACGCCTGCTGAATTACTTGAGCTACGTCTGGCTCGCCGTTCCTCGCGCCATTTTTCTCGATTGCGACGCCGTCTTGGCCATGACGGACCCCCCCTTCCTGGGAATCGTGGGAGCGTTCGTGGCCTTGCTGAAACGAAAACCCTACGCCTACAACATCCGCGACCTGTATCCGGACATGGCCGTAGGCGGCGACATTGTTCAGCCTGGCTTGCTAGCGCATGTATGGGAAAGAATGCACCGCTGGGCTTTGCGCCGCGCCAACCGCGTCATCGTTCTTGGCGAGGACATGCGCGAGCGAATTATTGCCAAGGGAGTTGAGCCTTCCCGCGTCGCGGTCATTCGCGATGGTGCGGAGCTTCCCAAAACGGCGGAGCCTTCAACCACTCCCGATCCCGAAATCATGCGCGCGATTCGAGGGGGTTTTTCGTTCGTCTTGTTGCACGCCGGCAATCTCGGCTTTTATGGCGCATGGAATACCTTGATTACCGCGGCTCGCAAGCTGGCAAATGACGGCGTGGGCCTGGTTTTCGTGGGCGCGGGCGTGTTGCGCGCAGAACTGGAAATCGCCGCCGCAGGGGCCGAAAACATTCGCTTCCTGGATTATTTCTCTTCCGACCAAATCCCATCAGTTCTCGCCGCCCCAGATGTGCACATCGTTACCATAAAGCGCGGCCTCGAAGGAGTGGTGGTTCCAAGCAAAATGTATGGAATCCTCGCTGCGGGCAAACCGATTGTCGCCGTAGCGCCAAAGGAAACAGATGTCGTCTCGCTTGGTGAAAAGCAAGGCTTCGCCGTGGCCGCCGACCCCGACAAACCCTCGGAGCTTGTCAACATGATACGGGCGCTTATCGGTGACGTTAAAAAATTGAGATCCCTGGGGGAAGCCGCCCACAGAGCCGCACCTTGCTATGAACGGTCTGGGGAGCTTCAAAAATATCTGCAGGTTTTTGACCGCTTAACGGCGGGATAAAGGCCAAGCCCGACAGAATATGCCAGATTGTGCTCCTGAGGCCGGAGACGACCTTTCACTCGGCCCTGAACTCTCCCGCCGCTATCATCGCAACAAATTAAGCAGAACAGTTTTTCCGGCATTGCCGCGCAACAAAAATCGCAGTATCGTGTTTGCGCTGGGTGGGAGCAGCTATTTTCAGCTCGTAACTTGGGAGCCGGGCCCAACCCGGCAAGGATTGCGGAAGTTGCCCGCCGACCTGGCCTGGGGGCAACTTGTTGCCCGTATGAAATGGGGTTGCATGGCCGCAGGCCTGCTTGCTTTCTTTGTTGCCTTGTTTGCTTCCATGATGTTGGTCGTTCCGGTGCGCGCGTTCGCCCTGCGTGTGGGCATGGTGGACCTGCCGGGACCACGCAAGGTGCATCACGCTCCAATTCCCCTTCTTGGCGGATTGGCCATGTACGTCGCCGTCGTCGTTGCGGTCTTGCTGGCTTTTCAGGGAACTGCTCGAACTCAAATTGCCGCCATCCTGATCGGGGCGACCTTGGTGGCCGCCGTCGGCATTCTCGATGACCGCGGACTCCTTCATCATCAGGTGAAACTATTCGTTGGTATGCCCGTGGCCGCGGGGATTCTGCTTTTCACAGGGATGCGAGCCCAGGTTTTCAGCATTCTGCTGGGGGGACGCAGCGGAGAACTCTTGGACTCCGCTCTGACCGTCCTTTGGGTGGTTGGTATCACTGCTTCGTTCAGCATTCTAGATCACATGGACGGCTTATGCGCTGGCGTTGCCGCTGTGGCATCCGTATTCTTCGCGCTTCTCGCCTACTTGAATGGGCAGACGCTGGTCACCGTCCTGGCGGCGGCGGTCCTCGGAGCGGCCACCGGATTCCTGCGCTGGAACTTTAAGCCCGCAAAAATCTTTATGGGCGACGGTGGCGCAATGTTTTTAGGTTTTCTCATGGCCACCCTCGGTCTCAAACTGCGCTTAGAAAATGCCTCGCATCTTTCTTCCTGGTTGGTGCCTATATTGATTTTAGGAGTCGCCATCTTCGACACTACCCTGGTCACCATCTCCCGGGCCCGACGAGGGTTACTTCCCTTTGCTACGCCCGGCAAGGACCACGCCGCCCACCGGCTTTCCAACCTCGGGCTCGGCCATCGCGGAGCCGTCATCACTCTGTATCTTCTTGGAGCGGTAGGAGGTTGCGCCGCCCTTTTTGTCAGCTACGTCTCCTCGCGGGGCGCCCTGGTTTTGGGAACTGTGATCCTCGCGGTCATTCTGTTTGGCGTCGCCTTTTTGGAACGCGCCCCCTATGAGCGCCAGGAGCGCAAGGCCTCTCCCGCCTGTTAACAACTCTCGAGCCGCCTACTCGGCAGGGTCTTCGATTGTGCTTAAGTCTGCTTAAGTCTGGCCTTTCTTTGTGCTTCCGGGACGTTTCTGTATACTTACAAGCTGCTCCCGCCAAATTCTGTTGGTCTCGCGCGGGTCGGGTGCAAAGCAATCCAATCTTTGATTTTGGTTTTCTCAGCGACCAAGGGAGAGAACGCGGACCATTGGGAATCTACAGGACTGTGAAAGATATCAAAGCCCAGCAGGGAAGTGGTGGTCGGTCACGGGAAGTAATTGTCGTTGGAGCCTCTGCCGCAGGACTGTTCACCGCCGCCAGCGTAGCGCGCGGCGGGCGACCCGTCCGCGTCCTGGAATCCAAACCGCAGCTTGAGCCCGCTTCGCGCACGCTGATTGTGACCGATCATTTTCGCACTCAGATGGCGGCTGTGGCCCAGGACAGCGTCATTAACGAAATTCGCCGCTTTGAACTCTTTACTGACGGCCGCTCGGCGCAAATTGCCCTCAAGAAGCCGGACCTGATTATCGAACGTTCGCGTTTGATTGCCGCCCTCGCGCGGGAAGCGCAGCAAGCGGGAACTTGCGTGTCTTTTGATACGCGTTTCCTTGGTGTTGGGCCGAATGAACGTGGCTTGCGCTTGGAAATCGAGAGTGGCGGTAAGCGCGAAGAACTGCACGCAGACAGCATGGTCGGCGCGGATGGCGCGGCAAGTCGAGTCGCGCGCGCGGCCGGTTGGCCCCCCGTGGAAACCGTTCCGCTCGTGCAAGCCATCGTCCGCCTTCCCAAGGACTGTCCGCCGGATACCACCCGCGTATGGTTCATTCCCGACGATACGCCTTACTTCTATTGGCTGATTCCCGAGTCTCCTGACCGCGCCGCCCTTGGTGTAATCGGGGAGCACGGCCGCGATATGAAGCGCTGCTTCGAGAACTTCCTCGAAAAGAAAAAGCTGGAGCCGCTCGGATGGCAGGGCGCGCGCATTCCGGTTTATCGAAAATGGGTTCCAGTTCGCCGGCAAATTGGCAACGGAGAAGTTTTCCTGGTCGGAGACGCCGCGGCCCAGGTGAAGGTGTCCACCGTGGGGGGCATTGTCACCGGCTTCCGCGGCGCTTTGGGCGTCGCCCAGGCGTTATTGAGGAAAGGCGCCCGAAGGGAACTAGCCGCGTTGCGCCGCGAATTGGGCACGCACTGGATGATCCGCCGCGCCCTGCATCATTTTCAGCAGAAGGACTACTCCCAATTGGTGGATTTGCTTGATGTTTCCGCACGCGAATCACTGGCCGAATTTCATCGCGACGAGTCTACTCGCCTGCTTTGGAACCTGGTCCGGCGCCAGCCGCGCCTGCTGCTTTTGGGGCTGCGCGGTCTGCTGATGGGAAGAAGAATTAAGGACTAAAAAACAGAGCTCGTCCCCAATCGGTATCTGTTGTTTAGGCAAGAGAAAGTCACGAATGCCTTTTTTCTTTCTCTGCGTTCGGTCACAATACAAACGAGCGTCCAGGCGCACAGGTTTTTGCCTGTTTAGGCTCCAACTCAGGGAGGTTCTCTTTTGCGTCTTTCTGTCATCGGATGTGGATACGTAGGGCTGGTTACCGGGGCCTGTCTCGCGGAAGC